>JGI24021J15306_10001023_pt1 | contig 25474 bp, 18 predicted proteins | sample Ectturendosymbi1_FD_15306 | JGI IMG/M metagenome (IMG submission 15306) | reverse complement strand
AAATTTTGACCTAATGATAAATTTTGACTTTTTTTGACCTAATAACTTGGGATTCCCTCATGGTATGAGCGTGAAATTTGGTTTGTGGACGTTTCATAAACCTAGAAACGGCTGAAAATTTTTGACTTCATTGACTTTTGGTTGCCGTAATTATAAGGCTATCCAGCATTTCTGCTTTTCGTGTACCAAAGATATTTAAATAGTGTGAGAAATTTTTAGCAAATACTTTGTCACGAAGAAAGAACGCAAGTTTTTTTAAATCTGTGAGACTGCTTTCGTTTCGAAAATATTATGACTCAAAAACAAACCATCCAATGATTTTTAAGACGTTTCGATCACCAGTTGTTATCATCTAACTGGTCTCTAGTGACACATGTAAATATTTGCCTAATAGTTTGGAGATCATCAAACAAGGTAGTAGAATTACATTAGCTGATGCGACGTGTTTTCAGCGAAGTCATGAAAATTACGTGAAAGCATGACAAGCACGAAAGTTGAAACACGGAAAAACAAACACTCCGAATGAGCTAGCACTACATGCAAAGTCAGTGACAAATAATTGTTTACTAGGGGCAGTTTACACACAGCACTTTCATAATTTTGTGTTCAGCACAACATACAAAGGAATGCAGACAGTGTTTGTGAACGTTCAGAACAAAAGAAGGAACAACCACAACAGACAGCATAACACTACCGCGTTTTAGCATTACCAGGATTTGAAAAAAAAATACTTATTTTGTTTTACTTCCTTTTCAGTGAAAGATCGCGTGATATATTGTGCAGATTCACCACTGGTTAATTTTTTAAGACATAAAATTGTTTCGTGTGGATGTTGAGCAAGTGACCGCTCACTACGGCAAAGTTAAAAACGTTAAAGAGCAACGGAGAGCCCTGTTGTTTCTTGACTGCCCTCATCCGACCACCTGGTATTAATTGACAACTGAGGACAAAGTAGACGCTGAAGTAACATGATGAAGTGGTCGTGGTAGAGAGATTTTAGGAAAGTTTTTTTTATATGAAAAGCACCTAATAGTCGAAGACAATGCAAAGTTTGAATTGAAATTTCAACATAATCAGTAAAGTTGCTTGACCATGAAATTTTTAACGTTCGAATGAGTTCGATTAAAGTTACTCGTGAAAGACGAGTGACAACAATCTACAGTAATGTAGTGCAAATGTAAGAAAAACATTTTTTCAAGACAGGTAGAAACAGCTTTGACTTCAAACATCATATGGTTTTCCAAAAGCTACGCATTCCTGCATTGTTTTGCTTTTAACCCTTGGCTGGTATTTTTCCAGCCATGCTTCCACGTTCAAACAAACGTTTTTCCACTTTCAAACATTGTGGTTGTTATGCGAATAAACTGAACCATGTAGAAGGAGCTCAGCTTGCAATACAAATAGTCAATGATTTATTCGGGCGCTTTTCACATGGAACATGTACCAACATAACCTTTCTCTGAAAATCTAAAACGATGCATAAATTGTGGTGCGGGGAGAAAATGCCCTGTTCACTTCCCTGGTTGTAGGTCTTATTCAGCTTACTCGCGCATAAAATTCTGAGAAAAGCGCTTTTGATCTTTTTATTGCTGACCATTCTTTCCTGTGCGACTTCAGCGAGAATTCAGCATTGATAAAAACGATCGATACACCTGCAGCAATCCACTATCCACTCACGAAGCTAAATGCACTCTGTGGTGTGACTGCAGTCTAAGCTTCATTTATAGTCGTATTCACTGTAAAATAAAAGAAAGTTTCCTGTTACCAACTCAGTCACGTCGCTACGGGAAGGCTTTGGTGGGCTTCGTCCCCCCCAAAGAAGCTCCAATCCAACCAAATCGAAATATGAACACTATAAGTTAATGGAAGTTTTTTAAAATTTGAATGTCAAGTCCACCCTGCACGAACGTAAAGCCCTCCCGCACAAAAATAAGGCCTCCCTATTGAGGACTTTCTGGCGACGGTTCTGAACCAACTGTTCGTTGACATTAATTATTTCCAGAACTTATTTCAAACAGAAAATCGCTCAAAATTGACAGTTTTTGAAAGAAGCGTCTATGTCAGTGTTTCTCAAACTTTGTTATTCTATCGCCCTTTTCACTCTCGACACGTCGTTTTCGACCCCCAAGCCTGATAAAGTAAGCACAATGTAGTCAATTTAAAGAATTTTATTTAAAGAAAGTGTTAAATAGCTGAACCGAGCCATTAAATAGCTGAGCTAAGCAATTGTATTACGACGCTGATCTTACATTCAGAATTCTTGTGAAAATAATCCACGCTGTAGCCTGGCACATGTGATCCAGAGCAAGATTACGGACAAATTGCTTTAGCAACAACCTCCAACGATTGTAAATTAAAATTTGCAAGAAATCAACTCATAAGAGTAGTTTACTGAAGTTAACTCAATGATCGATTAGTGGTTGAGCATTTTCGCCCTTTGTGTTGTTTCGCCTCCAATCGCCCCCTTTGTATTTTTCGCCCCCGTGCTCCTCAAAATCGTCCCCAAGGGGGTGATTCTGCCCACTTTGAGAACCACTGATCTATGTTAAAAAATCTAACCTTCAGATGATTATTTCAAGGTTTTTATTTCAAAATTAGGTTTTTGAACATAGACGCTCTTAGAACTATCAATTTAAGGTTAGCATTTTCAACATCAACACTACAGTAGTGTGCAAATTAATTGGGGCACTTCACAAAATTCAACAAATTTGTAGAAAAGCGAATTTTTATTTTTGTACTGTAAGAACAGCATTTCCAACAACTTTAATGATTTATGTGTCCTCCTTCGGAATTGATAAGCATAGCAACAACACGTGTGGACATTGAATCTACCAAGTTGGAGCAGAGATTTTGCAGTTCCTCATCATGACAAGAAATCTGAATTATCCCCTCTATCAGGTTTGATTTGGTTGTTCAATCATATTTTTGGAACCTTTTTCATGATTGCCCACACGTTTTCTATCGGATTTAGGTCTGGGGAATTGCCAGGCCACTCGAAAATATTTAACTTGCTCTTTTTAAAAAATTTTTGCATCATTTTATAATGTGGCACGGCGCCAGATCCTGTTGAAAAATGCCTCCTCCATCGGAAAAGGTAACTCGGACAGTTGGAAGCAGAATTGGTCAAAATGTCTTTGTATTTGATGGAATTCATCATTCCTTCGACAGTGATTAGCCTTCTTGTACCTTCATAAGTGAAACTGCCCAGAACACCTTTTCCGGCGGGAGTTTTGGCGCTTGCTCATTATGACCACCGTGGAGGGGTTCTCCCTTACTTCTTCGTACATACTGAGACCGATATCGTTAAACTTCAAAATGACTTTCATCAGAGAACATAACCTGTATCCATTTTTGTTGATCCCATTTTTAAGGTTTCTTTGCCCACTGTAGTCTTTTCTTTTTCATAACTGGTGTTAAAAGTTGCTTTTCCTTGGGCCTCCTGGCAATTCTTCCTCTTTCAATCAACCTTCTTCTGATAGTTGATGAATGTGCATTCACCCCAGGTGATAAATCTCTACACTGGTTTTTCTCCGATCTTTAACGATGGTTTCTCGTTATCATTTGGTCATCTCGAGCAGTCGTTTGTCTTTTTCTGCCGCATCTCTCCTGTCGTTGGACAATGACGTCATCGTTCTCATTGCTCCTTTTAACAATCCGATCAACTGAAGATTTGGGTATTCCTAACTCCTTCCCGATCTTTCTCACTGAAGTCTTAGCATGATTACTTAACGCCACAATTTGTACTCGCTTTCTCGGAGTCAAATGCATTCTCAAAAGAAGTGAATTATCAAAAGCCACAAAATACAAGAATGGTATTAAAGTAGACTGCTAATAATTAACCTTAAATATTCTAAATAAACGATCAAATCTGCAATACAAACGACAGATTACTGTAGGAATGCATATAAATGCAAACTAATTTGCGTGATAGCATAGAAACTTATATGCTTTGAAGCAACCGTCAAAAAGATTGAAAAGTCAAAAAATGTTGACCGTCCCAATTAATTTGCAAACCACTCTACATCAGTAAAATAGCACCAAAAAAGAAATTTGAAAGTGCACCAAAAGCAGCGGTTCCGAATAGCGGCGTTGATAGCAGTGTTGCGAAGTCGGAGGTAAAATGTTCGACTCTTAGCTTCCGAAATTTTCTGACTCCGACACCGACGTCTTAACACACCGTTAAATGAAGTTTGGCTGTCAATGATTTTGTCGCAACTAGCAATCAATAGAAATCGTGGTGCACAGCAAGAATTCTCTGTTTCAATAAAAAAATTTAAAAAATGTACAATTTCAACAGGCATGAGTTAGAATTCCTATGTTAGGAGTGCCATGTAAAAAATAATTCAATTGGACTCCCAGAGTCGGATAAACAAATCCGACTCCTGATGCATCTTTGGAATCCTTGTGACTCCGACATCAGCTCCGACGCCCAGGTTGATAGGTGGCTAATATATTTATTCAGTAACGGTTGTGGTAGCTCCACTCAGAGGTGATCGGACTCAAATTTTTTCGAGTCCGACTCCAGTCCTGATCCAAGAGGTAGGAATCCTGATCCTGATCCGATTCCTGTTTACAACACAAATAGGAAATCCGAATCCTAAAAAAATCCTTTTAATATATTTGACTAATCAATGTGCAACTATTAAAATTTTTTGTTTCCAAAAAGTAGTGGCTGCAGGTCCGTCTGTGGACCTTTGTATTTGAAATGTTATTCCTTAGTCACCTGTAACGTGACAGTGACACACGATGAGTGTGTAGTAGAGTGCACTAAGTTTGGTATAAATGTGCTAAACCCTAAACCTATCCCCTAAACCTAAACCAAAACTGTAAATCTGAACACAAGGGTTTGGAAACATTTGAAGAAGGTAAAAAAGTGGTCCCTTGGCAATTGCAACCATTAGACTGCTACCAAAACGAACGTCACCAAGGTGAGAGTCGAACCGAAAACCATTCACACAGCAGACGTAGATGTATTCGCTACACTACCACAACGGTGCTGTTAAAGTAACAAAGTGAGCATTTTGTTCTAACCACATCACTCTCGCCGGACCTATAGCCACTTCCTTTGTGAAAAGCAAAGCTTTTCAGTACTAAACACAGACTGGGAAAAATAAAACCACACATAACCAAATATGGCGCTAAAAGGCAGATCCAGAAAATGCAGTCAACCAAGTTCATGCAATGAAAGATGAAGCTGAAAGCAATATTACCAATTAAACTTCTAATCAAAAAACAACTTAAGCTTGTTAGACCTGCTGCATCCACTAAGTAACAGCAGCTGATAATTAATCCCTAACCGATAAGTAAATAGGTACTAACTGATATTGATGCACACTAAAATATATAATACAGTAAAATAGACACAGCAACACCACATCTCTAACCTCCACAACTCACAATTTGCAAATGTAATCTCACTAATCTGACATCACGTTGTATTGAGCCTGATGGCTGATAGTGGACTGATGGGATGCTATGGTGGTGGACTGGTGCTCTGCACTACATGGCACATCCGGTGTAACAGCGCCTCTTTCACACATTTGCAATTGATGTGAACTACATTACATCCTTTAAATCTTTGCAAAAATTTTTTATGATTGTGTTGGCGTCAAATCCCAAAACAGTGAAGTTTGAAAATCCTGATACTGATCCGGACACTTGAATAAAACCGTAGTCCGGATCCAATCCGGTTTGTTCAAAATGTGCTGAATCCTGCCGGACTCAAGTCCTGAAGTCCGGATCCTGTACACCTCTGGCTCCACTCTTACATTTAGTAAATAGCGCCAGCGGTAGCGCCGCTATTTCTAACGTAGCGATTGCCCATCTCTGTTACTTCACAATAGCCTATACAAAGAAAATGCAGTTTGTTTTCATTACATGCATTGCTCTAATGTTGCTACCACACCACCACAAATAGGTTGTTGTGCTGGAAAATTTTGCATTTTATGCATTTAAAAAAGTCATTTCACTGCCACTGCATTCTTTTCAACACTTGCTGACCTCTGGTTCAGCGAAAATGCCTGACCTTTCAAAAATATTTGCATTGTGTAAGTTTTGTTTTTTCGAATAATCATCATATAATAATAGCAATCAGGGATGAGAATTTATGGGCCCGAGGCAAACTCTCAGAAAGTGGGCTTAAAACATCATTACTGCGAAAGGTAGGTATGTGACTAAGTGGATAAAATAATTATGTTTGTTTCGTAAGCTTTTTAACCAAACAATGCAAAAACTAAGTGCGAAATTCCCAAATGGGGCACTACACGACATCTCTGAAAAAATATGGTGCCCGAGGCAACCGTCTCGTTCGCCTTCCTTGTAACCATCCCTGATTGCAGCATTAACATCCATGTGGATTTTGCGGGTCTAGTGTACTATTCTCCATCCCCATAATCCAGAGGTGGCCGGAGTCACTTTTTCAGACTCCGACTCCACTCCTGTTCCAAAATTTTTGAATCCGGGTCCGGCAATTTTTCAGATTTGAGAATCCGACTCCTGTTCAGACTCTGGCTACAGTCATCGATCCAACCGTCATTTGCCCATGTTTTTACTTAAGAAATGACCACACAGACTCCTGCTGCTGTCGAAATTGAAAAGTGACTCCGGATCCGGGTCCGGTGTTCCCAAACTTTTGCCTCCGGGTCCGAAAGAGAAACGCAGAGTCCTGCCGAAGTCGACTCCGGTAACCGGATCCGGTCCCACCTCTGCCATAATCCAGGGTGATGATGGCACTGATGACGTCATCGATTAAAGATGGTGGTGGGAAAAGGCCAAACACTAATTTTGGTGATGACGTCACTACCACGTCCTCAGATGAAAAAGTCAAATTTGAAGGCCTATACATATCTCGCAGCGCGCACAGAAGCGCGCACAGTTATCGTAGCTTTCTTCGCAAAGAGGCTGCGGCATTCACAAGTCACGCAGCTCTTCGAAACTTCGCTGCCAGCCAAGTTGCTGCCGAGTGGGAAAGCGGCAAACCTTGCTTTGCGACCATGTGTGGAAACGCGGCCCTTCGCCCCAAAGTGGTCTTGTGTGTTGAAAGTGGAAATCCTTTGGTCTGTCAAAGTATGCCCTTGTTTGTGGCACTCTCTCACGGTTCACATTCGTGATCTCACAGAGGTGGCCGGAGTCACTTTTTCAGACTCCGACTCCGCTCCTGTTCCAAAACTTTTGAATCCGAGTCCGGATCCGGAAATTTGTCAAATTTGAGAATCCGAATCCTGTTCAGACTGCGGCTGCCATCGATCCAACCAAAATTTACCAACGCTTTTACGTTAAGAAATGACCGCACAGACTCCTGCTGCTGCCGAAATTGAAGAAAATTGGCTCCGGATCCCTTTTTTCACAAATTTTTGACTCCGGCGCCGGAAGAACGCAGAATCCTGCCGGAGTCGACTCCGGCACTTCGGATCTATGGCCACCTCTGGCATCTCACTATCCCTTTGCGAAAAGTCCCTAAAATAGTTTCAAATCGTCGGTCGCAATGAAAAATATCGAGGAACCAAGTCGCGCAATCGCTCTGAATGAACTGCTGCGCAGCATAGAATGCGACAACAAGCAACACACCCGTCGGTCATCCTTGTCGACAACACGATGTCATCGTCGTTGGATGTCACGTGATCGTCATCAAGCGCCACGGCAACGTTCTCGGCAAACTGCTCCACAGCGTCATGCACAGAACGGACCAGGACCCTGCGACGAGACGTTGGATACGCTTTTGTCAGATCCTGCCCCAACTTATCACCGCGAACGAAACTGCAGCAAGGTCGATTTCCAAACAGGCGCGACCTCCTCGCGCTGAAATGCCGGTTTCACTGTCACTTCACATGCTTCGCCAACAGAAAAAAATAACGCGAATGGCTTTTTTTATTTGCGTTTTGTGTATAACACAAAAGCAAGCGTTCCATTTCGTTCGAGAATAACACCAATCTATTGTATTCGGCGATGTGAGTATGTTTTGCAAGATATTTAACTTAGCCACACGTTAAAACACGATGGAAAGCTGAAGACACCTTTGCGACGAAAGCGACGAAACTCGCTGCGGATACGAGCAGAAAAATTACCAAGCAGAGACTTTGCACAGACTTTGTTTTCGATCACGATACACAGTTTAAAAATTCAAACTGCATTTACGAAATAAAGTAATATTATTATCTGCGAAACTGGCTGATACGCCAGGAGGGCGGGTCTGCCAAGACTGAAGCTATGCAAACTGAGGAAAGCCATAAAAACCAAATCGACTTACCATGTGTTTAGGTCCACACAGTAGGAGAAGGTTTTCCCTGTGCTCAGGCTCAAGACCGGAATCCCGTGATCATTCACCAAGCATCTTTTCAGCGTCGGCGTCTCACCATTCCTGGCCGACGTCATCAAGTGGCCGAACGAGCAGTCCGTCACGACAGACACGCACGACTTGAAGTTCCTGAAAAGAAACGACACTTTGCTGTAGCGTATCGACTGTGCCGAATGGCATTCGCATGAAACCATGTACGCTTTGCACCAAGGAAACCTGCTACTGTGACTAGAAAATATGAAAGAGACAAATGTATACGAAAAACACAACCAGGTATTGCCGCATGTTTTTGACTGCTGAGAACGAGAACAGTTGCGTCACAGTCTGTCACCTCATTCTTTCAAGTTGCCGCCATCAGTCATAGGCGTAGCCATGGAGTGGCCCAGGGATCCATGCCCCCCAAATTTTGGGCATATGTAGTCATTTCGTGCTTTAAAATGCAGGATCCCAAACAAAATAGTGTTATTCACCTAAAATCAAACATTTTGCCCCCCCCAAAAAAATCAGTGCTGTCGCGACAGTAAGAGACGATTTCAGGCGATTCCACTCGCACGCCACAGAACTGAGCTGCTTTCGATGCAAGGCTACGAATCGAAAGTTCGTCAGTTCGAAACTCACCACACTGACAACTGGCAATTAGCGTCGACCGCCATTAAATGGTGACCTTTGCAGAGCACCTGCACAATCGGTGAAGCGGAACACAGTGGCGGGAAAAGTTTTCGTCCGGACGTGGTCGAAACGATGTGCAGAGAACGATCGTAACAAGCGATGCCGACGATTTGCCTGGGAAGAACACACGGACAAACTGAATGTTTTCGCGTGTCTGCAAAAACAATGCAAGCACTGACCACGACTTGAGAGTTTGAGCGCGTAACTTCCGTGAGCCGAAGTCTTGTATATCATTGCTCTGAGGAAGCCCACTTGAATAGGTGGGCGAAACGTCGGCTAATGATAAAAATCACCAGAAGATCTACTTTATCTGCTTCTTGTACATGTATTCATCGCTGATGATATCACGTAAATTTCGTTGATTTTTTACACTTCGCAGAGGTTAGAAACGAAAGCACGGCGAGGCACAAACACCTTTGTTCGGTAAAACAACGTACACTCATACATATATGAATATGTTACGATTAAATTCGCCAAGTTTGTGTGTTTGTAGATCGTACAATCGGCTTAGCAATCCTGTTTGCAACAAAAAAAGACGAAGAATCCGAAGGTTAGCGCAACAATCGAAAGTGAGCGCAAAAACATTTTTCATGGATGAGTCTGAAGCTGAAGCATTAAGTAGGGATGAACAATTGTGTAATGCAGTTTCGCAATGTTGGAAACTTTGACGTATAGCATATCTATCGATTGCGAATTATTTTTACTAAAAAGCAAACGTAAAAGATAATTGAACTTTCTTTTTCTAATTTCTAAAACAACGGCGCGCAATTTTTTCCCCAACTGTATGTGGCCCAGAGTGGCGGGCTCGACCAAGTCTGACCACCGGGACTTTATGCAGGACAGATAAGCTCGATTTTATTTAATTATTTATAATGACGCAACTCAGCAAGCAACAACTTGCAAACAGCAATAAATAGCGTTTGACGCAATTTCGATCTGCGCTTCATTACTTCGCTGAATCGAAACGACTGGTTTGAACAACAACGCGACATCGGGATCACCAAGATAGATCGTACACCTTGAAGGCTGTTTCTTCGGCCTGATACGCTTGTGAGCAAGACAACGGTTTGGTCCCTTTCCTCGACACTTCGCGAGTAGAAGTAAGTTTCGCAACACTCTGAAGTTTCAGAGTGCGCGGTGCATTAAACTGTTTCCAAAAAGCGTATGGATCTTTGGTTGAGTTGCCACAGACACACGAAGAAGTCACAGCGCTTGTTGCCGATTTTTTGCATTCTTTAAATTCCCCAACACAACCGACTGGTGATATCGACCAGTTGCGTTCGACTCCTCCCAAAAGCCCTCCCCTCCGCCACTGCGATGCCACTGATCCTCCAAAAAGTTAACAAGATGTCAACCGATTCCAACAAAATCCAAACCCTCAGTTGCCATACACTTAATTATCAGGGTCTGCGAGCGGCCTGTTGCTGTCCTCCGCAGTAACGAGGTCTCCGATTTATATGCGAATGATTAAATCTCGGCCGATAAGACTTTCTTGGGCCGCTTGCGATACTTTTCGTTGCCGATTCGAAGGCGATATTTTGCATTGCTCGAACCATAGCTAAAGACATTGCAGTGCACATTAAATCAATTCACAAGAAAATGGTAATTGTTACAAAATGAAGAAATCCACGAAAATCTATGCACTTTTGCAAAATATGATCGAACGATAATTTTTTAGTCCAGAAAGCAAAGTTTTTTCGCATTTTCTCCTTAAAATGAACACATTTTTATGATCATAACCAACCCATCAATGCTGAAAACTCTTTTACTGGGTACTGATGATGGAGGCGATGATAGCGCAGATATACACATATCGGCGGAATTTTGCCGATACGACACATCGGCATCAACGTGATATCGGCCGACATGTACCGGCATGACGATGTGTCGGTCGGACTCTGGTCACAGTCACGTCTGCTGCAACTGCTAAGCTTTAGTTTACTTTACCGAAGCAGTTACTTTATCGATTACGAAAATTCTTGCAGCGAGCAAGACGCTGATTTACAAAACAAAAACATGTACGCAGGTGATCCAAATGCACATTGGTTTGCTTCTCGATTAAGGAAAACTTTTCGTTGCTGTTGCCGGGCACGTGTGATCTTTCGCAGCGCTCAGCAAGTGCGCCAATCGAAATCTTTAGTTAGTTAACGAATGTCAATAATTACACCTTCGCACGAATGAAAACTTACACGAGTAAGCACTTCTACATCAAGAGTTGGCAATGCACGACTGCGTTTCTGCAAGTAGAGATGAACATCCAAAAAGTGAAGAAAAAATTCGCCGATTTGGTTTATTTTAGATTTAGACCCTCACGTCGAACTTTGAATCAAAAGCACTTTAAAATTTAAGAACATCTTCACATTGTGATAAATTTTGTTTGCTCGTCATAAAAAAGACTCATAATTTATTGTTTTACTTCAAAAATTCCAATAATTTTCGTTTTGTACAAACAATCTTGGTCAGTTCATAACGACAATTTTTAGACGCGTATCGCCGTGAGAAGCGGCTAATTTTGACACACAGAAAAAAACAAGCTTAATGTTTGACACTCACAGGCTGACATGGACGGCAATGCCAGGTGAAGACAGCATGGTTCTCCACCTTTCTTGTTTGTTGAAGGCACAAGTCACTTTGTGCATCGACAATGGCGCCGGCTTTTCGTCAGACGTCAGCTCGTTGTCAATGGTAACCACCAGAGGCGGGGTAGATGAGTCCTTGTAAAGTTTAAATGATTTAAAAGTGCTGCAATGCAGTTGCAGCGGTTGGAACCGAACAACACAAAATCAAAGTCAAGTCCAATTTAATAGTATCCATGATACGTATTGTAGCGTTTGCGACACATGGGCGTTTAGAAAAATTGATATCAAAATAGAAGAAATCGCACATCAGAAGTCTGCTTAAAACGGTGTCCCTTAATCTTGTTTCGTAACTGGCCCCAGACTTGGTTCAGCAGCGAGCAGGAGCGGTATGATACATACATGACCTTTCCGAAGGCGTACGACCCCTTTTCAAACGTTTATTGAAAGCTGTTCAAGTATTTCAGGAAAGTTGGCCAGTTTAAGAACGTTCTTAAGCGACTAACGTCACTTCCGCAAGTTAATCGTCCAGTGACGTCATCCGCAATTAAACAAATCACACAAGATTTGCGGAACGCTCACCTGTGCCGCGATTCGTCTGGCCAGCTTCTTGGGAGAAAGGGTTGGTCGCGACTGGCCGATTTGTGTCCTCGGGCCAGCTTGGTGAGCCTAAATCGGAGACTTCAAGGTTATGCTGAGCGGCAAACGCAGACGCGCATCAAATAACTAATCAGAATGTGATGCTGTTTCTTTTACGTTGAACCGAAGACGTTGGTCGTTACGATTCTTGCTTTGAATTCATATTTGCAACAGAACTTCACATTTTGACTTTGCTTTCTTCGCAAGGCGTGTGTACGAACGCACAGCACGTTCGTATTTCGCTATTTCTCTGCCCTCTCTGTGCTCAAACTCCCTACATCTTTAACTTCGCCGGTATTCTATTGCAACAATGGCCCGAAGCTCTTTTCATGAACTTGCGCTGAAGTCGTTAAATAGACCTGCACGCCACTGGCTTTCAGCGCCAATGCGAGGACAAAATGCAAATTAATGAACAAACAAGAAAGCAACGGACGCGCATTAAAACGAATGCGGCCGCAATCTCACAAAACCCACTGAAAAACGCGAGCAGGAAATGCTGCGTTTTTCGTTCAGCATGTCGCCCGTCGCAGTCATCAGTAGTTTCAACGAAATCCAACCATTACTCAAACGCGCGAAGCCAACGTGCGAAACAAACGTGATAAACTAACTCCACATAAGTGATGCTATGGCAACGGCGAGGGGGTTGACTCGGAATCAATCTGAGATCGAAACTTTCTGATTTTACCTGGAATCGAGGGCCGACGAAACCTTCAAAGCTCGCCTGACCTGGAATCGAATATGAGAAATAGGAGTTTGGGGAGGGAGCAGCCGCCGCAGGATAAATTATTATTTTCGCAAAGATTAGGGGAGGAAACTTTATTCTTTTCGAAGTGCATTACAATCGACGCTTGTTAAATCCAGGGTTGCGGAGTCGGAGATTTTTTAGTAGAGCCGAGTCGGATTCATAGCAATACTGGGAGTCGGAGTCGGATTTTTTGTCCGAATCCAGATGTCCAATTGGATCATTTTTACATCACACTCCTAAATTGGGGATTCCTATTGAAATGGTACAATTTCTTTAGAAACTTTTGTTGATACAGAGGTTTCTTGCTGTGCACCACGATTTCCATTTATTTTAACAGCTAAATTTCATTCCCTTTATGTTAAGGAGTCGGAGTCGGGAGCTGGAAATTTTGGAAAGGCCGGAGTTGGAGTCGGACATTTTTCCTCCGACTCCGCAACCCTGGTTAAATCCAGGCCCTGTATTCTGGTAGCATTCCAGTTCAAAGTATAATTCAGAAGCAATTGGAATTGCTGGAGCGGAACTTTGACTAAGCTCTGTTGCATCCATCGCCCGTGCGCTCCAATTGATGAGCGGGCTCAGTCATGACGGACCAGCCACGCTTCTTTGTTGTCGACATCGGCGTCCTGCTAGCGCCGCAGGAACAAAGGGCGTTGATCAACGGCCCTTTGACGTTACAATGCCCAATTTAGACCACATGGATGCGTTCAAGTTAGCACATCTTTTTTTGCTATTGTTTCTAGGTGGCTACCCTGCTGTGGCTTTCAGTCAGGCTGTAAGCTCAAAGTGGATTACGAAGTGACAATTTGAAATTCTATTATTTCTGGGCCATGTGGCCCAGATTTTGTTTAATGCTCGAGACAGTCATTTTGACTACCAGCTGAGTTTTCATGGCAGAAACCATTGTCACCAGTTTTCTGAGCACTGGCGGTCGCCTTTTCACTCAATCCGTACTTTTTTAAGCTGCGGTTGACAGTCTGGTGCAACAGCGCTTGGGAAGCAGCAATACAGTTATAGCGAGATGCCTTACAACAAGAGAAGTTTTTCACATTACTGTGACATTTGTTTGCTCTTACTGTTGAAGAACTGCAAGGTTTTCATCGCTGTATGTACAGGATGTTTGGGCAGTAGAATGAAAGCGTAGTTGACCTCTGCATGATATATTTAGACTGAAGATGGGGATGTGCCGTTGTGCAAAAAAGCTGTTTATCTTGAAACCGATTCCGTGAAATTCTCCTGTCCAATGTTTTGATGCAAAACCAAATCGTCCGCAAAGGCTACAGGCCGATAAATTTGCTCTGTTTTCTGAAGTCTGGAACCACTTAATAAATAACTGTTGTGCACGTTATAAATGTGGAGCTTTATCAGTCATCGAGCAGTTTTTTCCAACCAAAGACCAACTGCCCTTTCGTCCAGTTTCTGGCATCAAAGTGAGATTAGTTTGGGCAATGATGTTGGACAGCTGTGGACAAGAAAAGCAGCAGATTCCTGACAAACGGTTTTCCTTATGTTGGGAAAGGATGAAACACGCTCCTTGAATGAGCAGTTTCTGATCGCGTTCTGATTCAGCTCATTGAACCTTTAACTGAATAAAGGAAGAAATGTGCGCCAAGGTAACTACCCTAACCGTGCACCGGGAAAAGGCGTGAACAAGCATGTGCTGATACTTAGCAAAATACGCAAGGATATTACAGTAGCTGACGACGCGAAGAAAACACTAGAGAAAGTTTCCTCCAATGATGCGACAGAATACGGATTCGATGTGCTTGACCGAATGGCTGAGAAAAGCGATTGTATAACTGGTACATGAAGTTGGCCACTACACAGTTTCCAAAACACATTGGGTTTGGCTGCTAAAAGTGCTTGGGTTCCCCAAAAACAGATAACCAATGGGGTCATCTCTGGCACAAAGTTTATCAGCAAGTTCCTGGAGGAGTTGGTTGAGCCACAAGTGCAGAAGCGAAAGAAGCCGATCCCGGCCAAGCAACACTCTCATCAGCAACGATGACGAAAGACAGACAAAAACATCTGTCCGCGCTAGAGAAACCGCTCTCCGTGTAAATAATTAATTTTTATGTGGACCCTGCCCAGCACTTGTCTGCAAAAAAGTGCAGTATAGTGCCAAGTTGAGCTTTACCGACATTTCGCATTCAACAGTGATACCAGCAGGTCAAGCATGCAGTTGAAAGTCTATATCGACAGACGATTTTTCTTTAAGAAGATACAAACAAGTTCCATACAAGCAAAAGACACACTATGTGTTTCTTTTCTTTCGTAATAACGAAAGCAATCATAACGACTACTTCCTCGGGCATTTTCAATAGTAAAGAAATCCGGGCATTCTCTGTCAAGCAAGTCTCCAATACCTGTTCCACCTCCTCCACCGTCTGCTGCTTTTCATGAACTGTTGACCTGTCCCGAGTCACGGTGACGCTTTTGGTTTGGTCTTTTCTCACGTGCTTGTAACCTTTCTTCCGGGGCGAGGTCGGACCGTTCATCTTTCGCTTCAGCGGCAAGGGAGGACGTCCCGGTCGCCGGGGAGAAATCGCCGGCGTCGTTGGCGCTTTGCTCGAAGGCGCCGCCGGCGCTCGAGCATCCTGCGGCGCTTTTTCGTCGGGCGTCCTGAAAAAGATTTTGAAGGTTCACCTGCTGTTTTGACGTATGTTAAAACGTCACGCAAGATTTACATGTGTTGAAACGTTAGGAAAAATGTACGTGTGTTGAAACGTTGCGTATGTTAATCAAGCAAGAGAAGGCTGCGTTACTTGGCCGAGGAAGGCGTGGCAGCGAACTGTACGCTCCTGACAGCGTCCGAAGTGACGGTTTCGGCAGATTTCTCGCACAACCTGCTGTCCAGTACCGCTTTCTTTTTCTGCAGATAACAAAAAATAGAAACAATATATACAGGTGTTTACGCGTGAGTGAAATAACGCTAGTTGGGATTAAGTATGCAAAGGCGGGAGCCGCTGTTATAAGCTCTGGCCGGAAAATTAACAGAGAAAGAGTTAAGTGAAAGCTGGATGAGGACGGTCATCGGTTGTTTTGACCACGGCCCTGATGATGTTGTTCACTTCTATGACCTTTTTTCTGTGCTAATGGCACGAAAAGTGTTTCTCTTTCCTTTTTCGAAAATGCCAATTTCTATGAATAAGTTTCTGAAAACTTAACGTGATTCGCAGGGGTAGGGTGGTAAAAAGATAGATGTGGGAAAGCACTCAAAAACTAGCCATTATCAGTAAGTACACAACTATGCTAAGGTGCTATGCCAGAGATAGCTTGTCAGTTGTTCGTTTAGGCGACATCTGGTGGAGCAACACACAGGAAATCTGAGTAAAAACACACAATCTTCAAGTCAGGTTACTATGAAAAAAGTGTGGGAACGCGTTCCCGCCCCATTACACTCCGGTGCTTCGCCGAAAAACCGCCAAGACAAACGGACAAAAGGAGAAGTGCAGGCTTCTTCAAGGTCGCGTAGATAGAAGCATAACCCGTATAATGAAAGATGTCAATGACACAATCAACAGCACACAACCTGATTACCTGATCTGCAACTTCGCCAGTTCGTGCTGGTGTTTCAGTGTCACCTGCGTCGGGCGCTTGTTTCGTGGGTTCTGGAAAAAAACGCAAACAGGTTAAAAAAACAGGTGACGTCAGTAAGGCTCGTCCCTTTATAGGTGGCGCTCTTTCACCAGAAACAGATGCGAGCTTTCGAAACACGACATAAGCTACTTTGTGTTTCTGTGGCACTGATAAAGGTAGCATGAGCTGTGATATTTTGCCTTGCGCAGAATTTCCTCGCATTGCAGGAAATACGACGAACTTACCACAAGACTTGCAGAACTGACACGGCATGCCCTTTTCCTGTTTGTTTTTCATCTTTACGGACATATGGCGTTGGCGCATAAGGACGATACCAACACAAGTATGGGATGATAAGCGCAGTTGGATCAATGACATAAACAGCGAAAGCCGCTTAAAAAATCCGCGGACAGTAAATCCAACCGCCTATTGAATCCAGTGGAGCTGGGTACGAAATTTTCCTACTAATTTCCGATGCATAGACTCAGTTTTGTAAAATCACCGGCATGGTTCCCACCAGTGGCGTACGCAGAAAATTTCCGAGGGATGGCCCAGTTTTCGTCACAATCGTGTGATGTCACAAATAAACTTAAGGGGAAGTGCTGAAGGCACAAACATTCTAGAGGGGTCCGGGGTCATGCTCCCGGGAAAATTTTGCAAAATTACACCGAAAAATACGCATTTTTGTGGATTCTGGAAGCAAGTTTTAAACAATACTGTTTTTACATTTTTTTATTTTTAGGGTCTGAGGGGTGGCCATGGCGCAGTGGCCTCCCCCCTCCGTACGCTAGTGGTTCCCACACATTTTCAAAAATTATTTTCCATACTTTTTCAATACCTTTTCAATACTAAATTGAAAGACTGTAATACCATCATTTAGCTTCATTTTACGAAAATTTAGTCATGGAACACAATGCAAAAAACATGCAGAACTATCATCAGCGTTAGAGAACACAATTTAAATAAACACATGGCTGAATTTAGAATTTCCACACTTTTTCAATACTTCATTCAAATTTTGGTCAAATTCAATATTTCTTCAAGGTCTTGAAAACCGATTTCAAAACTTACTACTTTTTCAATACTTTCAATACCGCGTGGGCACCATGCACCGGTTAATACATCCAAACTCAGTTTGGTAAATTTGTTTTGAATTTTCCAGGCGATTTGCTGTTTATTGTGAACAAACAATGGTTTCGTTTGAAAGAACTTTACTTGCCATCTAGTCGGAGTGTCTTCGAACATTTTTTTCATTGCCGCTGAAGCAGTTTTGTTGGTTGGGACCGGCAGAACAGCATTTTAAAACACGGATATGCTTAATGCTATGAAGTCAGAAATGCACGGTCACTTCATAAAGACATTTGAAGGAAAAAAACAATTGCTCTTTTTCTGAATAAATAAACAGCAATCAATTGCATTTTTACCCTAGAGATGTGTTGTTTTGGTGCAACGGTTATTAAACCTGCCGCGTATTGAATCGAGAATCAACTGGTCCCACAGTGGATTTGACAAGCGGCGTTTGCTGTGCCGGCGCATCTGGTAAAAATAGTTTTTGCTGTAACGGACGCTTAACAGCAGCGAAAAAAACATCACAGACTTATATTTTACAAACGAGCCCTATTTCTGCAAATTCCAGATTACGCAGTCAAGTCGACGCGCAATGAAACAAAATTCTACCTTTTTCAGAGGAGGAAGATTTTTGAGAAGCCCGGGTGTCGGTTGAGGTCACATCCGGAGCAGATTGCTTCTTTGGTTCTGCAACGCTTTTTGTTGGAGACTCCTAAACCAAAAACACCACTCAGGAAATTGACTTCTGGTGGAGAATGTATTTCAAAAAATTGCGACTTGAAAATGCACTATATACCAGTTGCGCAACAAAAGTCACCTGCACGTGAAGTTTTTTTTTTTTTATTTTACTCATAACGTTATGATCTGTTTAGTAAAAACAACCGAAAAAAAACTTGCGCGCTGATCTAAATCATCGGAAATTACTCTATACTCTCTACCACGAAGAGGCGCACGTGTGCTTCCGCTAAATGTTTTCTTGCAGCTGCTTGCGGGCCACTGGTTGCTTGGCGGTTTGAAAATAAACATTCGGCAACGCTTTATTTGCGCGTCAGAGCCGTCAGCGCGAAATCGACGTCACCTCTCGCTGTCATCAACATTACCACGGTGTGCGTTAACAAACAGACACCGTGCCAACACAAACCTTTTCAGACAACTTGAGCAAATTCGAAGAGGACGGTGGTCGACCGAAGCCGGTGTTCGAACCAAAAGGCCTCGGAATTCCGCTGCGAGTGAAGTCGAAGACATAACTTCCTGCTCAGCTCGTTCATACACCATAGCAAAGTGGAACAAAAGAAACGGAAAGACGAACGGAAAACAAGCTTATGCCTTCTTGCAAACGCTTAACAAGTAAAGACGTAGTTGTTCCAGCAATTGATTGGACGAATTTTTTTTCTTACTGCGGTTTTTGCGCAAGCCCTGGTTATACATTTCCTAGACAGCGAAAGCACTTCTTCCCTGATGCATGTTTTTCAAGCTTCATCTGCGCGACAGATACGCGTTTTTTGCACGGGTCACCTGAATTAATTGCTGCTTGCCCCGCTGATTGTCCACAGGCGTTTACAAATAACAACAGAACAAACGATTACTCGTTGGCCACGTCACGCGTTATCCAGCACAGCAGGTCGCTTCGCAGGACATGGCAACGAGCTTTTCATCACCAACCAACGCAATAAAGCCTTACACGTAAATTTACAGGTACGCGTTAGTGGTCTTTCAGGGGTAATTGTACCAACGCCCCTTAGTTTGCTGTCACTGTCAGAGAACGTGTGTCTTTCACATGAAACATTCTTAGAACTTTGCCAGGGCGATATTTATTTTCATCCTGAATGCCTGTGGTCGTGACGTCAACAAAAACGAGTGCAACGTACGCAAATTTCCCAACAAGTCATACTTGTCTTGAATAGTTCGCGACCCACAGTCAGACTTCTGCAGGAAAAACATACTAAGCCAACAGTAGCGAGATAAAGTATCAAAGCACTGTTCGTTAAAACTCACCCCAGTGCCTCTTGAGGAGCAACGAAGATCGGGATAATTCTTCGCTTTCCGGAAGCTGTCCGCGTCTCAATCTGCTTGGTCTGCAAAGAATACCAGCACTGCAGACACGTTTTTGACAGTAACAATCACAGCGAGCAACCCCCCCTGAAAAATTCTCTCCCACTAAAGCCGTGGATTTGCATCGGATCTGCACGAATTAAGTTGAACTGTACAGTTGCAGCCTATGTCAAGAAGTGATTAATGTATCAGCATAATTTTTCGTTTTTATTTCAAGACAGGGAAACAGTGCAACAATTAGGAGAAAAAAACAACGATAAAAGAGTCAAAAATCCGTGTATGTGAACACCTTGTAACAATAATGAGCTGGAAAAGCGGCAAAACTTTCCTTGTGCAGCACGCACAACACCAGGTTATGTCGGACTTAAATCAAAATCTGCCACGTAACTTTTTCGCTCCTCTTCCGTCGTCTTGGCATCACACAACCGATATTACTTGACGCCAGAAACTGGGACGCATTTGCACTTAAATCGTCTGCCGGCAACTAACTTGTGCTGCAAGAAGGCATTGAGAGCCAACGCATTGAATTGCACTAAAGTTTCGTTATTGAAACATTTCAATAGCTGCTCTGCTCACGAACTGCAGGAAGTAAGAAACTCAAGCCTGAACAACTTCTTGTGGTTGGTCTTATCTTTCACTATTTAATGCACGTCACAGCTAGTCTCAATGCCGCCGAACAAGCAAAAGCCTCCCACTAATACGATTAGACCATTTTCTTCGCCTCAACTACGTCCTTTTACAGTAGAAGCGAGCATGTAGTCCTACTACTGAGCGGTTCGTTTGAAAACACACACCTGCTTCGCTTTTCAATCAGGCCCTTGACCCACTCTCGCAGCACGCCTGCAGCAAAGTAAGAAACACTTCTGCATTCGAGTGCTGGATAATCTGCCCTTGCCAGCGTCGAAAGGCCCTCCCAGGTGTTATCGTTGTTCTTATCAGTAGCAAAAAAAACGGCGGGAAACTGTTTTTCGAACGATGGCTGTTGGTGGCAGAGCAACTTATCGACAGCCTGGAGAGCGCACAGGTTCGGTGGCAGATTATTGAAAAAAACGACCTTGCTGTGCCAGTCTACTTTGTCAGATGTCACAACGAAGCCACACGACTGTTCCATAAACGCCCACTTGCCCGGCTGCTTTTATGCAAATTAACTACATCCGGTTGCACCGTAAATCAAAGCCAAGCCACGTGCAAACTCGGAACTAGCGGGGGGTGGGTAGGCATCAAACAACAATGCAGCCGAAGCAATACGCAAGGCATCTTCGATATGACAATGACAGATCGCGCGGTCCCGACGAGAACCACGACGCAGTAATTTTTGGGTGTAATATTCGGGACAGTTCGGCTTGTGCCGGAAGCTTCTTGAAACAGGAGTAAAAAACGAACCAACGCTTCCGGCCCACGACCAGGACGGTATGCTTCACCACGGTCCGATCAACAGCTTGGTTCGAAGTTAAGCGTTCTTCGAACGTTTGGCATAATTCGAGCTTTCAGAGATCGTTTGAAAGGCAACTTCTTTCGAGTTGCCAGCGACGTGTAATAATGCAGCACTACGGCTGCAAGCACTATAGCGAAACAAACACAACAAGCAGGACACGGGGTTCCCAACCGATAGTACACGTTACCGGGTAGTTGCTGGGCATGGCGAACGGTTTGCCTTCCACCCCGTTTTGCGTCGTCGTCGCAGCGCCGGTCTTTTTCTGCTGAATGGCAAGCATGGCCGGGTTCTCGATGATCAGCGGCTGCTGCACAATGCACGACGTTTTGCCGTACGTGTCCTTGTGCAGTTTGTTCTTGAAAACAACACTCGGCAAATTTGCAAAGGAAAAAAATGAAAGGATTTGAACAGCTGCGAGAAATCGCGATATCGGCAGAAAGCGGTTTTCGTCTCCAAGCTTGGATCAAATCGATGTTCAAGACTTCAGCATGGCACGCGGCAAAACGGAAGTCTCAACAATTCCAAGCTATTCGTTACCCCGAAGCAAAACGCAAGGAATTCAGGCCCTTTAAAAAACGACTCATGATACTTCACACTTTGTTACGACTTGCGTAGGTGTTGGCGCGGATGCTTTGCTTTCCTTTTCAGAATAGCACGCTGTGCGACGAGTGCTCGCTTAAATTACGCTGGAGCTTGCCAGCGTAACAAGTAAGTTTTGTGACGACACAGTTTCGGTACTGTCGTGTTTTTTTCTTCAAGCAGCATAAAATAAAATATAACACGATAACTCCCGCAAACGTTTTAAACACAACCTGAGACAATGCTTCGCTCTTGAAGCGCGCAGAAAAAACGACACAAATGCACCGAATCTCGCGGTAACCTTCTCTTCTTGCGTCAAAGTCTTTCCGATTTCCGACTCTTTGAACTCCACGTACGCCACAGTTCCGTCCCAAGAGCAGCAGAGGAGATGGAAGCCGTCAAACGACCTTTGCACGATCAAAAAGCAAACACGCACATTATACGGTTTAGTTAAAATGGTAGTGGGGAGTAAGCACGCTTGTTTGGGGTAAACAGCGCGAGTGGAAACGTAATTTATTCATCCACAGAGTCGTTGCAAAAGATCTCAGTTGCTCGTACAAATACACAGCAGCAATTTACCTCAAGGCAGGCCTAGCAAACTGACAGCCAACAGCAATGGTTTTCAAATCAGCGAACTCTTTTTTCCTACAATGGTTGTGCGCCACCTGTGGACGTGGTTAATAACTTATGTGGCCGTGCACATGTTTTTAAAATGTAAGTTACGGCGGCTGTGCATTCATAAACTCCTTGGTTACTGCGTGCGGATATTTGGCTTCTGAAACTGGTCTAGATTAGAAAGACTGAACTCAGGTTTTCTACATTGCAGCTTGCAGGTCAAGAAGTTCTTCTCCAGCAGTGGGTCTTCGGCGAAACATAGCGTAACAAAGTGACGTCATAAAAAATTACGGAAAGAATAGGCGAGCTATAGTTTGAATACATAAGCAGTTAACGGCAAAATATTAAAGCAGTAGTGGTGTGCGAAGAATCAAAGCTGTAGTAGTGTAGTGCGACAAAAACGATGAATCGCGGTCAAGGCCTCAATCTAAGCTTGTTGTGAGTAACCAGATTCTGAGACTTTTATGTTTTTGTAGGATGGCTTGCCTGTTCGTTCTGTCAGGCCCACAATCAGCTGATATTTTCAGGGGGAAGGGAAAACGATTGTAACTTCATAATGTACCTAATGACTAAACATGTTTTTTAAAATTTCGGGAGGGAAATTGCCCGGTTGTTTCCCCCCTGGTGCGGGCGCTGCCCTGCTTCTGTAAACGGTTTAAAACTTCTGAGCATTTCTTCATGTCCTTGAAACAGATAACAGCACTATCGAAATAAAAAGTGAGTTTAATTCCAAATGGGAGCCAGGTTACTTCATGCTGGAGACAGCAACACATTCCGTGCGTCTCATATGCGGCCGAATTGTGAAGACTGTGATCAAGGGGATAATGCGAAGCAAAAATTTTTTTGCAACACGTCACAAGGGCGATATCGCGTGGGATCGGCGTTCCCACACTTTTTTCGTAGTAACCTGACATGAATATGTATACTTTTACACAGATTTCCTGTGTGTGTTGCTCCAGACGTCGCGTAAAGTACAATCTACCTTTTGCGCAGCACCTTAAAAGACTGAATGTTTTCGTTTGTAGCGTAATGAAAGTGAATACTTCATTAAATACTGATTTAAAAATTAGTTTGAAGCGCTGTTGAAAATGACTAGTTTTTTGGGTGCGTTCTTTTTTAGCACTACACCCCTGCATGTCACACACCTACGCAAAATTTGAAAGCGTAGGAAGATCTGTGCAGAAAATTTGAAAAAGTGTGCGCGGGGAGTAGATACGCATATCTTGCATATCTACTTTCGTTTAAGACCAATACTAATCGCTGTGAAACTGCCCACAGAGATGCATATCATCTTGGTGTTGCGGGAAGTCTTATTCCGGCGGGGAGCTTGTAAAGCGATGCGTCATGGACCTTGTGAAAAAGCCATTAATCCTGTTAAGGAAACTGATTCATTGATCGATTGCTCTCTCGCGTGTTGCTAAGTAACGCCGGCAATGTGACGTCGCCCAGCAGTTGAAGCTCTCTCTCTGTGCAGGCAAGGTTTGAGAAGGAAGTAAGTATATTCGCGCTGGCTGTAGACGGATCAACGGAAGCCAACGACTCAGGGCAATTGCTAGTCTTCGTTCGTTGTTTGTCTTCAAGCTCTGAGCTGTGTGAGGGTCTTCTCTATCTGGAAACACTCGCACTGACGGAGAGAAGGCGTGTTTGTTGAAGTTAAGAATGCCTGCGTTCACTCTGGATTAGATCCGTGAAACGTTCGTGGCATCCGCACGGGCGGCGTGCCTGCAATGACGGGTAACAAACAAGGTTTCCAGATTGCGCATCCGAGCAGCATGATAATAATCAGCTCATCAACCTTTGCTGTATCATCGTTCACCTGGGAGGAAAATAGCCGTACAAGATTTGTTGCTTCAAGTAACGCACGGAAGGACGTGAATCGTATTGTTTCGTTCATTCGCGTCAATCCTCTTCATCACAGACAGTTTAGGAGAAACTGCGTGCACTCGAGCGCGTCATCCGCTGAGGAGCAGCATCTTTATAAATCCGCCGTTCGTTGATTGTCTCAGGGAGAAACATCCCGTCGCGTGCTGCTGTTGCGCAAGGAAATAGTCGAACATTATTCCTTGAAAAACAAGGACTTCCTCGCCGTTTCCAGCGGTTCGGGTGGATTTTCTGACCCATGTCAAGTCTGCGAGGGCAAAAAACAACAGGTTTTCCTGCGCAAGAAATATGTACAAGATTTCCGTAAAAAATGTCGTCTCCTCAGAAGTCATCTCCAACAGCGTAAATTCTTCTATTTTATGCAACTGACGGCTCCGATTGAAAGCAAAGAAGTGCACGTTGACGAAATACCAATCGCCCTCTTCTGGCGTTTTCGATGGGCTGTTGCAGGAATTCGTCAACCGTTTCCAAGATTATGAGACAATCTCAGGAACAATGATACTCGTTGCTTTACCATATCTGGCGGAGACCGAGAGTTGAACCACAGCACCTTTAAATGGAACCAGTGGAGTTGAAGAATAATTAGCAGCTTGTGAAGAAGTTTAAAAAGACGAAGAAAATCTTCTGGACACGTGGAAACGAGCAATTGGATGTCCAAAGCTATAAAAATTGGACAGAAATGCTCTCGTTCTTTTCGGAAACACTTCCGTGTGCGAAGCAGCGTTTAAGAATGAAGTATTTGAAGAACAAGTGCCGAACCCTGAAGCGAGACAGCAATCTGGGATCGGGACTACGGCCGATGATATCCAGCGAGTTTACTGATTTTGCAGGTTCATCTAGGAGCATATAAGACCAAGGGAGTCATTGATACGATGTTTCGCAAACTGCTTGTAGGGAATTGATTAAGAAATTTAACATTTCATTACCGTTTTACGCACGGGTAAATGGGACATTACAATGCGTAATTTTCATTTAAAAAACGCTTATTAGACTCATTGCGGCCGACAATAGCGATAAGATTGTACAACCTTGGTCCTAGAGTATCATGGAATTGTTGGTAGTGACAACTTTGTTACGATCTATGGAAGGATTTGCACAAGGGCACTTCTTTTGTCGAAATTCCTAACTTCAATATCGATGCCGACATGCGTTTCACAGATGAAGTGACACAGGTTGCTGCTGAGTCAGGTTTTTATCTCCGGCAAATACAGGAGAGTGTGTCATTCGAGAAAAAAAAACGTGTCGCAACACTTGTTTCGCGCAGCAGGAAGACAAATGTTTTTCTCGGTTTACCGTACAAAAAAAATTTAAAAAAAACGGTGGAACACACCAGTCCCGTCGCCACG
>JGI24021J15306_10001021_pt1 | contig 25483 bp, 12 predicted proteins | sample Ectturendosymbi1_FD_15306 | JGI IMG/M metagenome (IMG submission 15306) | reverse complement strand
TTTCCCAACATTTTTTCCAGGGTGGGGCCAAAAGTGGTGAAATTTGTTTTTTACCGCTCGAAATTGAAAAAACAACCTTTTTTGCTAGTAATTTCAAAATACAGGGGGGCAAGCCCCCCTCCTTCCGACGCCCATGGCAACTAGATAAATGAACCTTTGAAAAGTTTCAAGACTTTAAAAAAATCTGCACGAGACACTCGGCATGAATTTTAAACGAAAAGATCTACTTGTAGACAATATGCAATGTTGTGAACTGAAAGCGCACTAATATGAAACATGTCGATTCGAATCCACCGAACGTTTAATTGTTCGGATGAACTGCACTGCTGACATCAAATACAAAATTATTCACATCACCCGTTAAAAAATCAACCAATCACAGTATGGTTTCACAAGGAACAATTGGTCATTTACGTTATAAACTGGCTTGAAACACAATTGCAGTGAAACCAAATGTTCGGATAAAGTAGATTCTCGTACTTGTTTTATTTTTGTTTTTGTTTCTATGATAGCTCCGACAATGTGTTTGGCGCAAAACGTACAAAACCTACCACACATTCCTGTACTCGCTTTCTCGCCAGCAGAGCGAGATCAGACATGTTATGTGACCAACAACCTGCCAAAAGAGTTTTACGAATTTTTCATAACAATGTCATTTTCAAAAACAAACTAGAGCAGCACCATAAATGCACATGAGCCATTTTTATTTCAACTACTCGCCGTATCGGATCCATGGTAGTTGAAGAGCATGTTAGCACCAAAATGGGTTTTTCATTCTTTTGTGTTTGAAGCACTTCGAAGCCATTTTTGTTCAGTGAAAACCCCTGATACACGTTCGCATACTTTTCGTTTATGCTGTCGACTTACGCTGTAAACAGTCTAACTTTTCTCTGTAAAACCAGTCCACTGATGTACCATTACAACTTTACTTTTCAATGGTTTAGATTGTTTTCAAAGACCACTCAGTCTTTTTGCCTGGCCTATGGAGAGGTAGTGGAGTTTTATATCAGCTTGAAGCCACGAAGTTTCATTTTTTTCTTTAATACCTATTAATATATTGATTTTTAGTAAATATAAATCGTCTCTACAGGAAGACAGCATGTTTAGTTTGCCCACTAAGAAAATAAAAGTAAAGTTGTTGTGGCGTTGAATCTTCGCACCCACGCATGTTTCCTAAGAAGGGTAGGACGCAGCGTTGTGGCCAATCCCAAAACAGTTCCGCCCTGCTATAGATGTTCTGCGTCACTCAGCTTAAATTTAGAAACGAAGTACTTACGAACATGTTACGCGCATGGCTGAAAAAGCTGGCGCATTGTGCAGCATTTCAATGGTTGTTTCATGATGTTTGAGGGCAATGCGTCAAATCGTTATGGAAGCAAGCTCTAAAGTGAATTTTTGAGTCGCAAATTAGACAAATTTGGCCGAATCGTTCATCAGAAATTATCGACATTATACCGTTGGGTTATGATTACTTAGAAAGAACCATCTGTGGCATAAAGGTTGATTTTAACCTATCAATTGCAATCTATAATCAGAGTAAAGAATATATTCATACCCATTGCATTTTAAAGGCAAGCGTCCATATGAAGTATATAACCAACAGGTTTTGACAAACGTATGTATCTTCTGCTAAAAGCTTTTGCGAAATTTTGGAAAAAGAATCAGTTGACAATAAATAGCATGTTTCCAATTGTCACATCATCGGTGTTGGCAGTAAATGCAACTTGAGCAAATAGTTGTAAATTTAGTGTTGTTACATTCGCCTGCATCAAGGTGTCTATAATGCATGATCCATTGCAACCTTGAAAAGTTTATAATATTTACAGTTTTCGGAATTGGAGAAATACTCTGACTTTACTATCTTTTTATGTACAGATCGTGATGGGTACGCTCGTCGCTATTAACCAAACACAATGTTTTTGAATTCGTGTCATAACTGCAACCAATTTGGTTTGACTTCAGTAAAAAACTTATTGTTGATCAAGACTCTATACAAAGTTTCAAAATGTCATCAGCGACTGGGGCAGTTGCGTCGGAAATATAGACTTGTCACAACTTTGACTTGTAAATTTAAGTGAAACGATAAATTTAAAATTAGTACTTAATGTCCCTTGCGATAAGCGAACTTTGATATTGCTGGAAGCCCTCCGTAAACATATTTCGCAATTGTAAATGTTACACCATCAAGCCCGAGGCAACAAGCGTAGGCGATAAGTGCTCTGCGTGATCACCGGCTGTATCAAAGCGGTAAGTAATGCTTTCCTGCAATTATGGTTCAATGTCGAAATCAAGTGTTAGATAGGCAGCTATAGGAGACGCAATTTGTTACAAACTTGCAGCTAACTTCCTTTTTGCCCGTAGCAGACAGCAAAAATGCTTTGGTTACTTATCACACTATGGCAACAGGTAATTTCATGAAGTCTTTATATTAACTACTGCTGAAGGACTCAAATTCTGTGCCGTTTTTGATGTAATAAGCAGTTGATTATCTAGATATATTCTGGTATCACCTGTAAGCTGTACATGATCCAACAGTAGGAAAATCCCAACCAAAAATCAAAATTAACTTTTTTGTCACAATGGTACATAAACAGTTACGCAATAGGTGATTTCAATATGTTTGTTGGATAAATGCATCCAACTCTCTCAAACCGTTACTTTTCTTCAATTAGAATAGCTACGTATCTTTTCAGTGCCTTGCATATAGTTCTATGTTTTCCTTCCAAACTGTTGGTTTTTTGAATTAACATTGAATGGTATTCACACGATTTTAGCACTGTTTCTGTGAAAATATTTTTGAGTTGTTGGTAAATCAACCAGCACAACAACAGCTTGGTCAGTTTTCTACAGATACAACTTTCTTCAATTTCCTTAGTTTTAATCTCAATCTGCCTAGATGCTGCCTGTTAGCAAATGATTATAAAAACTTATAGAGCCCTGCAGCCTGTTGATTATTTCATGTTCAGAGGGAATTTTTTTCAAATTAGCACTGAAATATTGAGTAGATTTTGCTGTAATTTTCACTATCATACTCTTCACAACGGTCTAAAATCTTTTTGAAGTTTGTCCAGGCAATAGTCTATCTCTGACAACAATCGGCCAGGAAGTAGACAATTTAACAAGCAACTATTTGTCATACCTCTTTCCAATTCCTCAAGAACTCCACTTAAAACCATGCAAAATCAAGTTAAGTCTCGTTTCTGAAGAGTTCTGTTCCTATATTTTTCAAACTTTGATTGGATTTGTGATCAAAGATCTAGGTAGTCAGGTATGCAATTAATCGTTGCGTTAAATCGAGCCAACTTCCCGAGACGAATGTTAATAATTATTATCATCTAATTCGTCATCTAAAGTATCTAATTCTTCCAAATTAATTACTTTCGAATTGAAGAGCGTTTTGAAGGACGATTCATATGACGTACACATTTTTCTACAAACCGCAAGACCGCCCATCCCTATGCTGTCGCATGCCACGCTCGAGACAGGAAGCCTTTGCAGCTCGTGTACGGATGTACCTTACACATGTTTTGAAACGCAAGTGAACGAGTATTGCTATAGCTAGCTGCATCAATCAATTTACAAAAGGACAATTTAACACCACTAGTCATTTCATTTCTTTAAAGGCAAAACAGTTTTTTAGTAATTTCTTTTGTTTCTACTTCTGATACAAAATTTGTCAAAAGCAAAGTAACAGTGAACGTGATTCGTGACTAATATCCTTAAATATTCTTCCTGTTTTTCACAGACTCAAATTTCGCTGCTGCAATTAATTATGCTAAAAGTAAGATAAAATGAGCACACACCGGAAAATAACTCATTGAGAATAAGGAATAAGAAACGGAAAAAGCTAATTATTATTGTGGTTGCGATGTCTTCGGCGTCTGTTCTAAAAAGCATGATTAAAACCTGCTGAAGACAAACATATGCATAAAACAGCAAACCGATCAATTTTTCTTGACAAGGATGAAACGTACAGGAAAAAAAAATTAGGATGGGAGCTACTGCAAAACCTCTAGTTTTATCGGAGTTTCGTAAAAATTCAAACTTCAAGGTACTTTTGTGCATTTCGGGAATAAGCATTTGCCCTGTTTAACCCATCCTCCATTTTGCACACCCGACTAACACCATAGAATGCATGTGCGCTCTTGACTTGGAAGTTTATTGAAAAGCAAAAAAAATGAAACAAAGTTGCAGACTATGTAAGATAATGACTGAAACCAAAACATTTGACTTTATAATACGGCAAAAGTATAACATTTTGAGGTAGCAGATCCAAGAAAATAAAGATAACTCCTCTGAGGCTGCACTTTAAAATGGGAAAAGGAATCGAAAATCTGTTTAAAACGTTTTTTGGTGGATAGAAGCCACAAAATGTTAACGCCTTGCGATGTACCTTTCTTTCATCTTTCGGCTTTCGTTCAAAAATGGATCGTGGTTTTTGTCGTTTTCATGTTTTTTTTTTTCTTCAGGCACGCTTTGGCAGCAAGCTGGTTCTAACGTGCGTCCGCTAAAAGTTTTGCAAAGGCAGATACAGGAGATGTCATTTTGCAAGCTTTAGTAATTTACCTAACTAACGTATCATCCTGTTTAAATATTCACAGTATTTCGTTAGCGCACTGAAGTGATGTGTTGTCTGCTTCTTTTCCACGAAGTGTGTCAAGGTTCTCATGTGGTATTTTTGACTTGAACTGTGTGATAAAATAATTATCTGAGGCAAACGATGCAGAGTTACATGAGATTAGCGGCTTAGAAAATTCTCAGACTGTATACGCCCATGACTCAGATCCAGCCAAACCGTCATAACCAACATACGAATAAGGGAAATAAGCTAGTATCTATATACTGACGGTTTTCTACAAACTATTTTCATTTCACTAACAGCACCATCAGAAGCGCGGATACTTTTCTCAGGCCTTCTTTCAAATTTACGAATTTGGTCAATCAGAGACTTGAATAAACAGACTTTCACGGTCCTGAGCGATAACTTGCTGACGAGAAAACTTTCCTCCTCGATGGAAGGGAGCAACAAAACCAGAAGTAAAAACTACAAACCAAAGCTTCAATTAACATTTAGCGTCCGATGATTTAACAGTGGAAATAGATTTCGTTAGGCCGTCTAAGTTTTTCAAAGCGTTTCATTTCGCAACATCTCATCTTTCAAAATAATTGGCAATCCTTTGACCTCTGCACCCGGGTCACAAGTCCCCTATCCTGCCTTCGTGAAGCCAATCCATGTAAATGACATAGCAACCACAACATTTCAACTGGCTCATTGCACAGAAAGTGAACATTTTACGTTTAGGTATATATGGCGGAAATCTTTGTGGAATCGATGCTGTGCGGACGAGAGAACAGGCCACGCTACACATTAGTTGAAATAACAGTAACGATATAGGGAGTGCGCGGTTTGTGAAGTTGTGCACGTTCAAGGCTCCATCTACTGCTGTTCAACCAAACAAGCCACCAGCGGTTGAGTTTTTGCATGACACGAAGGTAGTGCAGTTGTCTGCATCTGATCTTTCACACTGTTAAATTTTCCAATGATATTAATGCACACTGGCATGCTTGTTATGGTTGCTGTTTGCTGACGGACATCCAGTTCTTGCACTGCCCACAGGCATTGCAATGAACGCATGACGAATAAGCTGTAAGACCAACTTTCACCTATCATTTACATTAAGTCTCAGTGGAAAATCAGTACGCCTTGCGAATTAAGCAAAATGCAAACAGCTGCAAATGACCGGTGAGCAAAGGGTTAGTTGCTTAAGAATAACAACAGCGTTAATGGCATTTGTTGCCTGAAGAGAAATCCACGATGGAGTGAGAAGAATCATTTTTTCACTCCAGACCAGTGGTTCTCAAAGTGGTCGATATCGACCCCAGGGGTCAATTGGACCATCCAAGGGGTCGATAAATAATCACGGGATCGAATGGGGGTCCCTGAATGACCAGGGGGTCAATGAATAACTGCTGGGGTCCACTGGAGCAATTAAGACTCCAATTCAAAATTATTGTTAATCGGGCAAGGAATGCAAACGGTTTTTTTAATAAATTAAACAAAATTAAGAGGGCTGATAAAATTTCAGCTATAGTAGTTTAAGAGTACCCTGCAGTCGATTCGAATAGTTTTCTATTAAATCATCCATTGTGATGACATTATGAAAACTGCTGTTTGTTACGTCACAATCAATATTGTAGTGGATGTGTCGCAGTTCGGCAGTNGTTAGACTGGTAGTACAGTATTAGGCTACGCAGTAGGATGGAGAACAATTTCTTNTATTAGTAACTGTAAGGCTAGGCCACGGGGTCTACAGAAAATTGNATACTTTAATTGGGGGTCAACGTACAGAAAAGTTTGAGAACCACTGCTCTAGACTAGAGTTGACGACATGCTTAAAAGTTAAAATTACCGGGAAGTGTGGCTAGGACGCTCGCAAGCAACGATATGTGAAGAGAAGCTATATGTCAGTGAGGGACTTGCGGTATTGAAAACTCAAACTGAAATATAAGGTCTCGTCAAGTTTAAGCCCGACCATTCCTACTATATATTTTTTAAAGCGACTGAAACATGTTTTGAAATTGTTTGTCAACCTGTCTCTAAACGTAACGTTTCGGTGATATGTCGGCCATAGGTATCTGTTTTATGCAGTTTATTCCTCCAAACCACTAAAGGCACTATGGCCCCTTTAATATACCATTAGTCAGCAGATGTCTGTTTTCCAGCCTTTTCAATCTCAGTTACACAGCAAACCCTATCTAGCTTCGTATCCCAAGAACCAAATGCCTCTCAAATTCAAGTATAGGCTATCTCGGGTGCTATACCACTAAGGCAGTAGCATAGCCAGCTTTCAGCAGCTGGCGCAATAACGCCTCGATGCCAGGGTTTCCCTGCCAACAGTGGCAGGGAGGGCGCCAAGCGGATTTGGCGTGTTTTGTGTCATGTTTGTTTATTTGTTAGGTAAGCTGTTAATAAAGTGTAAATAAGTTAAAACACAAACCAACAAGCACGCAGCATTAATTTGCCTTTGTTTGGGAACCCTGGAGTTCCTTAGTGCGTTAGTCTGCCCTGGTGTATCACCAACATGGCGTCTCGCCTCTCCCAGCAAAGATGCAGCTAAACAGCACGCCAAAAAACATGAAGTACACGTTCTACAAGCACTCGTGCATGAAGTTGTACGCTCCACTAGCAATCATTCATTGAAAAAGCAAATCACTGCCAAAAATCTGCGTGCAAATCTAAAATCTTTATACGTTCATCTCCTGGACAGCACATCCCTCTCTGCCGTTCACTGCCAAGTTTCGAAACGATTATTGCATCAGAAACCGCTGAATTACGTCATCTAACGTCGCTTTGCGTCCTTGTGCATAGCACCCAAGTACCTTGTATAATATTTATTTTGCTGACATAAGGTCCTGACATAAATCAAAGGTCCTGACATAATGGTTAACCTGGTGTGGGCGAACCAGTGGCCTGCAGAGGTCTGATGATGCCCGGGGCGACTGCTTGGTTGTATGCCCCCTACCAAATTCTAGTATTGACCAGTCGCGTATGGTGCACAGTGTTACTGGATATGCGCTGTTTGTGACGGCATTATATGACGTCATATTCACTTTTGCAAACCAACATTTTAGCGCAGTTTGTTTACACAACATGCATATTATTCTACACGCACTCTCCTTACTTGTTATTGTACCATGTGTCACTATAATGAACATAAATTATATCAGCGCTCCAAGTTAGGAGACCGGAGCAAGACACACCAGCACTCAACGCTAAGTCAGAGCGCAGTTCAAAACTGCAAAAATATCTGGCAACTCGTTAAAAAAGGAAAGCAGAACACACTCAGTGCTACGTCAGCGCATTTCACAACTGCAAAAATGTAAGGCTGCGCATTAAAATAGCGGAGTAAAACACACTCAACGCTACGACAGAGAAGTTCACAATCAGTGACGTATCTGTGCAAAATGGCACCCTTGAGCGAAGTTTAAATGTGCGACCTTTTTCATGATTTAAATATTAAAAATAGGCACGAGTTTTGCGAAACATAAACCACGAAGGAATCATATGTTTCAAATAAGAATTTATATGTTTATTTCTACTTTAAGCAAATGAAATTGTGACTTATTCACAAGGACCATAATATACTTCTATTCTCATTTATTTTTATTATAAAAAATATCAAAACATTCAAACAATAATGACATCATATTCCCTACGTATTATTGGCTGACCAGATTGTAAGTCTTAAAAAATCGCATAATGTATTGCAGCTGCAAACGTCGATTTCTTTTGAAAATGAAACAGATTTTCCCATACCGTGAGTAGAAGATTTTTTTCGTTAACTTTTTGGTCTTTGATTTAATTTTATTTGAAATGACCGAAAGATATAAGATCATAATGCCTTATGCAGTCATACAAAATGTCCTAAAACGAACAAATGTCAGAAAGTTTTTAATCTATTTCGGACAAATGACTGAAATGTTTCAGCGAAAAAACAGGTGAGCAGGACGAGGTCATAGATAGGTCAAGCGCGTGTTCTTCTGTCACATTTCCTGACCGCCATGTTTTGTCACAATGGTTTAGTCATAATGCTTGGTGGTGCTGGCGCAACATGTGCGTTATATAAGGGCACCGTATACCATTTAAAAATCATTCGATGTAGCAGGTTGTTTATACTTTATGGGACAAAAAGATGCAGCAAAATTTTTGTTACAATCAAAAGCGATTTCGTGTTCAGCAGCATAAACATGACAAATATTCAGATGACATTGAATTCCACTAATGTAGCTTCGCAGAAGAGTGTTGGATTAACAATTCGCCTGACCATTAGGTCGCCGAAATGTCATGTCAACGAAAAGTATCTGTGGAGTGCGGCTGTCTCTCACAGAAACGTTACTAATTTCACAAAGGCCGTTGCGAGTAGGGGGATGTTCAATTCAAACCTTGAATAAAGCAAACAGGAAACACTTAGATAGGGCGAGCATTCGCTTATTTCGAAGCGGCAGTGCACCGCGAAACTTACTCTTCTGTTTAGACTGCTGTCTCGGTTAGCTTGAAGCAAGAGTACTATTAATTTCTTTATTCAACTCATTTTATGCTTTAATCTCACGTAATATCAAATATTAAGCTTTCAGAACTCCGCGCAACTTTTCCAATTAACTGTTTCAAGCTGAACAGGTTGCGTTTGTTGTCCTGTTTTCATAAATGGCAAAACCCGGGTTCGCAAAAATGCTAACCTCCTGTCCTTTCCACCAACGTTCAATTCGCTAAGTTATCTTTAACTGTAGTAAGTCCTGCAAGTGTGATACTCCACACAGTAATATCGTACATGTTAATGACGTAACCTTCCGGTTGACGACAATGTGCTAAAAGCTCCATTTCACTTTTGTTTCAACACTGTAAGTAACGAACCACAGGTATGTTTAGGACATCTTAAAAGCCACTGAAGTGAATTGTGTGGCTAAGTTTTCACTGACATATAGTTTTGCTTATATGAATATTTACGAATAAACGATTAAACAGTGGTTGTCAACCAGGACGAATTCAAAATCTAAACATTTAGGGCAGCATCTAAACAAGGCAAGCGATGATTCCTCTCGACGCAACCCTGTCCTGGCCTTGCACTTTTTTCCAAAAAGTTACGGCTCGATATAACAGAGAAGCAAATTTTGCGCTACAAGCACATATGATCCCAGCGTTGGTGTTTGTGCCAATAAATGATATGAATTGTAAAAGACGCATTCAGTGATCTTTCCACTGAGTGCTCAGAGAAATTATTCTCCGTGTTAGATTGGTTAGAGCAGTAGTTCCCAACCGGTGGGTCGCGGAGGAGTGGCTGTGCGGTCGCGAACAACAGCCTCAATAGTTTACTAAAGTCTCAAATTTTTAGAACTGAACATATCAGCATTTTGTGTTACATCAGCAAAACCGCAACACGGACAGATTTTTGAGAGGTTCACATTATCTCCATTATAATTCCTGTCTGGATTCTACTATACAATTTCAATCGACCTTTTTGTAGAAACAGGCCTGCACCAGAAAAAGTAAGCACTGCCCAGTGATTCGGTGATTACTTCAGCCTCGCAAGCATCTCTACTGCTGTGAATACTTCCGAGCTTATATTCCAACAAAGCACAACCGGTATATTTATTGTTAGAGCTCCGTATTGCATTCATTAATTTGTATTCGTTATGGTTCAAGCCAGGGTTTTTTAAGCTGTTTTAAGGAGCCGATTCGGGTCCATAGAATTGAAAATCGCGTCCCTAGAATGAGATAAAATTATCATCGGGTCCCTAGAGTCAGAGAAAATCGGGTCCCTAGAATCAGGGAAATCGGGTCCCTGCACGTCCATACGGGGTACCTAACATTTCCTTTTAAAAAAACCTGGTTCAAGCTCATAATTCCAGCACAAAGTGGCGTTTAGTTGGCAAATGGCGGGATCTTACCCGCAGGCCTAACAAGTAATGTGCATGAACGTTCAGAGTAACTTTCTAACATAGTGCATTTTGCAAGTAAAGTAGAACTCGTCTAATTCGTCAATTCGCTTAATTCGTCACTTTTTCGTCGGTCCCGGCAGAATCCCTATCTTTTGTGTACATTTCTGTTCGTCTAATTCGTCAATTTGCTTCATTCGTCACCTCTTTCTATCCCTGAGAAACGTTTTGTTCGTCTAATTCGTCATTTGCAGTTTCGCTTTTGATGTCTAAGCAGCTAGTACATTTGGGAATTCAAACAAATTGATCTGAGAATTGTTGCACCTCGCAATTTGTTTATCGAATTTATACACGAGGTGCGAAGCGCGACCCGACTCCCCATTGAGAGAACTTGAGAGAACGCGGAAAAGTTTATTAAAGATTTAAAAGGTGCTTGACGAAACGGAGGAGTCCAGATAGAGCAGAGGAATTAATTGTTGTATTCAACCATAACGTCATAAACTTGTAGGGCGATCACCGAAACGGCGTCGCCCAGCTGTCCCATTCCGCTGACTTCAAGCCATCTGCGCATGCGCAGAGTGATATATATTCCAGGTCATCGTGGGCCAACTACTTTTAAACAACGGGCCATTTTACAAAAACGTGACAGCTCGCGGCCACTTCTAATAAAATGATCAATGCAACAGATTCACAGTATTAAAAACTAAAAAAGGGAAGATGAACGAGTGCGTTATTGAAATTATTACAAAATAGCAATTTAATACAAATCTCTATCGGTGGGATGCCTGTGGTCGAGGTTTCTCTGACACTATCGTTCCTTTATCAATACCAGTGTTAGTGGCAGCAAGTCGGAGGCTATCGTCTAGTTTCCGTCTGCCATTCGATTTCTGTTTTTAAATTTGGCTTGATTCATCGTAGAACATGTACTCTCACACACGTTTGCTGTGTTTACAAACGTCGAATCCATTTTTAGTGCGAAACCTTTCAGTTTGAGAAATCTATCTTTGCTGACTAATTTCCAGAAGCCCTCTACGGTCTCTAACACAGTTAGTATTGTACATTTTTATTGAAAGGTGTTATGCTTGTTCTAATTAAAATTACCTGCTGCAGGGATGGGCAATTAATTTGGCTCGGGGGCCACTTTGAAAAGACCGCGTTCAGCGGATAGATAGACAGATTTGTTTGGCGGTACTGAGTGCACTGCGCCGGATGTACTCTTCAAGACAACGAACGCCGGGGCACCGAAAATAATACAGAGGTTATCCAGAGGGGTGCCCCAAAGGGGGTTAGTGGAGGGCCGTACCTTCTAATTTGATCGTAAAATAAATAAATAAAGCGAAAAAATAATGGTACACAGAAAAGCTATTATTCATTTGTTCTTGTGCAAATGTACTTTATTCAGCGCAAGCAATTCACTGAGACAAATGTGACCTCACACGCTTTTCAACAAATGTCAGATTTGAAGATTTTTCCTGAATGCTTCCGCGGACCACTACAAACGCTGTGGCAGGCCACATGTGGCCTGCGGGCCTGTATTTGGACCACACTATTCCAGGTCATGTATTTTGCAAGCGGTAGCTGTTCACTGAAATATCAAATACGCTGAGAACTGATTATTAGGGTTTAGGGTTTAGAGTTGGATTAAGGGTTAGGGTTTAGAGTTAGGTTAAGGGTTAGGGTTTATGCTTAGAAAAAGAAAAACAATTGACATCTGAGATTAAGTCAGATATATTTCAGTGGTTATTTAGTACCAAACTGTCACCTATTGTGAACTATCTGACGTCTAACCAAACGGACATCAAAAAAGTAAATGTCAAATTTATTCTTTTACTCTGAGAAGCGAAACAACTGACATAAAAGAATAGTGTGGGGGTAAACAAGGAATCGACCAGAAAATATTTAATAGGAAATCGATTTCACGTAAAATTACACATCTCCAGTCCTTATTCAAATAGAATAAAAGAATAGGTCGGAAATTTCGCAGAGGTCAGAAATTTCGCTTGATGCCTTTACAAGCGCATTTTGTGAAGAGGTTATCAATTTGATAGCTCAGGCAGTACCAGCCAAAGCGGTTACGGAAATTAAAATATGTATTATTTAATATCTATAGATTCTATACCATATATATATATATATGTAGATCAGCATACTATTGTTGTTGGATATGTTTCTGATCAAAGGTCTGTGGGACGCTTTCGAACACTTTTAGAAGTAGATATAGGAAGGCATACCGGCACAGTATTTGCAAAACGACTGCCAGACTACTTACTCAGCACAGGCATTTCAAAGCCAGAAGTCACATTTACGGCAACCATCCTAAGATGTCGGGTTCCTTCAACATAAACTTTTTTTAAATTTGAGAAACCCCGAAACCATGGTGGCTTACACCGAATATGTGACGCCATAAGTTGACGCAACACGCAAGCCTTTCAAAAGAACCCCTAAATTAACATAGCCTGGGGACCCAAAATTGAAAATGCGGGTCTGTATACAACTAACATATTCATTCCCAGTTGCAGTCCATACTACATAGTCTCGAATTATTTTCCATATGCAACGAGAATTTATAAATTTAATCCAAAACCTGCGCCAAAGCAGAAGCATATAAAACCGCATCTCCATGTAAACAATTTTTTCTGACGCAACGAAACTTTTCAGGGTCAGATCTTTTGAAAAGCAGACCTTGTAAGAAGAATTGCCAGGATTTTCAAAAAAAGCAAGATGCTCACAATGGCCTTGGAAGGTACTGAATGTCCGTAATTAAAAAGATCAAATTATGTTGAAAGGCCGTTTGGCTTTGCGTGGTACTGTACAAAGGCAGTGGGAATAAACGGCAAAAAAACTGTTGCCAAGTGGCAAGTTGCCCATCGCACTGGTCTCCATGACAATCAACCTTTAAAGTTTCGATCAGGCATTCTGTAAGTAGTGAAAGCAAGTGAGATAGTCATTTACTGGATATTGCATAATGCATGTCGACCGGCTGATTGTGTCTGCAGGGCCTAATAAACCGAGTTACAAGAGGAGATACAAGAGGCCCGGTGGATACGGGAGCCCGGGAGGATGAAAATACGTACGCTACGTTTTTTTGTAATCAAGCCCAAAATTACTAGTGTAAGCCAACTGCCATAGTATAACAATTAATCTATTTCTAAATCTCAGCTTGGTAGACCTAGCTGCTTTCACTATATTCTGATTATGAAAACAAGCATAATGCAAGTTTTGAGGAGGCCCCCAGGAGGTAGGTGGGCCCAGTAAAGGTTTTCGTACCCCTTGGTAAAATTTATCTCAGAAGCCCTGGGTGTCTGCCAATCTACAAACCGTTACCCTTTTCAGTGAAATAAAGCTAATCATTGTTTTTTTAGTGAAAAATACAGTATCAGTTGAATTCCCACCCTTCTTTGATGATTTGCCGATATGCGACGTGTGGCCTAGTGGTAAGAGCGCTCGCTTCGCGTCTGGCAGGGCGTGTTTCGAATCTCGGCCGGGTCGTACCAAGACCTTAAAAACTGGAACTTGCTTCAGTCGGACCAAGTGCTCGACGTAATGAGTGTAACAGAGAAACTGCAATCTTCGACGGAGTCCGGCCGTGTTGCTTCTTGCCTTCCCAGCGGATCAACTTCGTTGAAGACCGAGTGCGTGCGATTGACAAATGGGCAATCTCTTCAACACCCTAAAAAATCTCTGCCCGGGCGGTCGTCGAAGGCACTCGAAGGACAATTCCTTGTGTTGTGCAGTTACGCTACTGTAATCCTGTACTCGCAATTACGTTGTGCAAGAACTTTCCGCAAATGTTCTCGTTTCTCCGCCGTCCAGATCGCCTGCGACGGCATAGGCCGTGTTGATTTTATTTTTTTTAAATTTTCCTATTTGTATTAATAAAGTTCCTGAAGCATCCTGTGATTTATGTATCTGAATTGTAAATGCATGAGATACAAAAGCATTATCTGAAAATTCACGATGCTGTGAAAAGCTTCCCAAGTCTGTCGATCTGTTTTATTCTATGACTTAGTTATTTTTTTTAACGTTGCAAAACTACGGCCGTGGCTACTTACGGTAGTCGCGACGCATTGAGAGGAAACGTAGATTTATAGCAGTGGTTCTCAACCTTTTCTGGCCCATGGACCATCTTTTTAAAAGAACATCCAATGAACAACTTTGCTATGCGGACATCTCATGAACAACTAGTCGAAATTTTATTGCACATAGGTTAGTGAATGTTTTATCAAGGATTTATGGAATTCTCAGTGGACCACTAGAAATTCTAGGTGGAACACCGATGGTCCAAGCAGAATATAAAGTTGCTTCATATTTGGTTTTGTTAAGAAATATATTTTTTGTCTTTCTAATCGATTCATTCCTCGTTGTAGTACTCAACGAAATATTTCACAACTCCCGCTCTGGAAGTAATCCAAACGTGTGTGAATTAAAATCAAAATTACAAATTTGGAATTTTGGATTAAGCAGGTAGATTTTAATTAAAGGTATTATCTTTTGGGAAATAAGCTTCTAGTATCTGTACATTGGAAGCTACCTCATTTACTTTGTAAGAATTGGATGGGCACTTAGGCAATTCTTGTCTTATATTATAATGTTGTTCTTTCTAGCGGTTTTTGAAGCAAAATTCGTACGATATATGCACTATCAACAGATGGTAAAATTTGTCCAAAGTTAAAAAACTTTCTGATTAAAGATATATGCTTGCTTTAACTTCGTTTAATGCTCAAAAACGGAAACGTTGAACGGTGGTGGCAATCCTTTATATGAGGAAATAGAAAGACACACTTTCGGCATTTCGAATTCGGCATTCAAAGAACAATGCTTATGCCATAGCCTGAATAAAAATGTTTGTTTTCAAATGCAGTCGATAAAAAATTGAATCTAGCTCCGCAGTTCTTTTTCTTCGCGCCAAAGTTCACAAAAGATTTTGCTGCACTGATTAAATAGATTTCATGTAAGGGCACGCACGCGAATAGCCTAAAGACAATGTACTCCTAGGTGCACTAGCTAATAAAGGTCGAAATGTTTTGGATCAGTAATGCGGAATTACAATATTGGCCTTGCTTACTTTATTCACCATATAGCCTGGGCTGTCAATTTAGGGAGTATGAAAGGTTCACAAAGGGGGCATAAGTATAGCAGCGACATACTGTTGAAAAGCAGGATAATGGCAAATCACTTGTTTTTCTGTTTTTTGCTTTTGATTTTGGGATTGATTTTGGGATTTGATTTTGTGATATGATTAATGCCAAAGGGGGCCCGATTGAAAACGTTTGAACCACTGCACTATAGGGTTTACTGTATAATGTGTACACACACACTCCTAATGGATTGATGTAACGATACATCATATGAAACAATCCAAAGCAGGGAGATTCACAGAAGAGACATTACACTTGCTTGCAATGTAAACACAAAGTTGCGAATATCAAACAAAAAGTATGCTTTTCATAAATGAAATAGCCAGAAGTACATTTCCCAAGGTTTTTCCATTTAAAGAACCCACCTAAAGAAACATTGCCGCTTGCTCCAGCTACTCCAATAACAAAGTTTGCGACGTTTCATGTTAATCTGGACCGTTGTTTTATTTTTCAACCCACGAGTTCTTTCATTTAGAGCTAGTCAGCGTACTATTCGAGTTGCATCAAAGGCAGAGATCTATTAAAAATTTTCAGGTAACTTGGTACCTTATGACATACTACTCTTTCAGTAAGTGGATTAAGCAGCTGGTGTAAGGCAATTGACTCTTTGAAACTGAAGCAACTGCTATCAGGCAGCAATTACACAGTTTTTGCAATTGCACTCCGCGGCAAAGACAAACGTCTGCATTGTAGCAACAGCCTGCCAACAGTTTTATCAGCTGTGCTAGCAGTAGCATTTGTCCAGCAGTTTTGCGTTGCAGGCTGAACATGTTGACATAATCGCAGGAAGTCGCTGTACTTTGCATGGCGGCACATCGTCAGCCAACAGCGTAGGCAACAGTCTGTCGGTCCCAGCAGCGGATGTAGTCCAACACTTTGAAAACAAATTTGTTAACCATTAGCATGTCATAACACGTCCCACATATCTCAAGTACAGTATCTTTCGAGTACACCACCTGGCAACGTTTCTGATGTGAATTAGCATGGCTAGCAAGGATTCGAGCAACTCACACCAACAACCTTTCAGCGACAGGCCTGTTGTCAGGTTTTAAGACTTGGGGGAAAATGTATTTTCAGGGGGACAAGGTTTTTGTTTTTATTATATTTTTAAAACATAATTTTCTGGGAACAACAAAACTGGTGAGCATGAATAAAATTTGAGGGACACTACCTGCAGATGGGTTTAAAGTTAGTATATTGATCACCTGCCTATCGTGTTTAATTTTGATTTTTCCACGCTTTCCAGGATGTTCAGCGAACTTATCTGTGCTAAACATTTACGCCTTCCGCTGCTGTACAATGCAATATGTGATTTCTGAACTACGAAACACAACTAATCGTGATCGTAATCACTAGCTCTTGTTGTTTTGTTTTTCATGTACGCGTTTAATGTTACTTGAATAACAAGTGGAAATTGGAATTACAAGGGGGAATAACAAAGATCTTTTCGATATCGGTGACTTGGACCTTAGGAATTGTTGACCGCTGTACGACACCCTAAAAAGGTTGAGATTTCAGCACAACAAAAAATTTTGCAAGAATTTCTTTCTCATTATTGATATTTTTTCCAAATTTTCTCGACGTCCACAACTCAAGAAACATTGGGCAAAACTTCATTCTGCTATTGTGTTTTAACCTACATTTTACTGTATTTCTCATTTCTGGGTAAAATTTGACTGGGCGTATCTCAGTAATATGGTGGATGATATCATGAATGGTACTTATGCACAAATAAAAAGAAGAGCTGAGAATAGAGAAGAATGGCGGAGGGATGTCATAAGAGACCTTGCCTATGGCAGATTACCTCTGATGATGATCTCAGTGATATCTGAAGCTCTCAAAGTAAAAACCAATATTGCGTGCAAAATCTGACAGCAATTCGTTACAATTTTACGCTTCAACTTTTTTCCGCTGTAGCGACTGGGCATATTTTTTACTTCTGTAAGCCCATAATTTAATTTATAAATTTGATGTTTCAGCTGAAATACAAGAAAGATTCTGCGGTTGAACTCAATATTCTACCAAAGAGATTTTCGACAGAACGCCCTGAACTGTTTTGAGCCAGACTGCTTCAGCCTGTTTCATAATCATGCAGTCGAGTTTCCGTCCAAGGAGGGTTCAAATTATTTTCAGTCCAGGAAGAGTTCAAATACATCGCAATTCATCCCTTTGAAATGGGCAAAAGCGTCTTTGTTTAAGCGAAAATTCGGGCTTTTACAGATTTATTAAAACCCTTTCAGTCCTTAAATTTGGCCAAGTTCGGCAAGTCATACTTAGCCAGGCGATTGATCTAAACAACTGTTCAAACCCTCTAAGGATGTGGCTATCCTAGTAGATTCTATCAAAAAAAATTGGTCGGTTTCGGATTTTATTTTTTTTGTGGCTGACGTCACAAAGTGAGTAGATTTAATTTTTTATGCCTTCTTTATCTGGTTCTGGGCCCCGACCCATTGGGCCAAACTTTTGAATCAAAATTTCCTTGGAAACTAGGCCAGAATCCGAGTTTTGGAGCCCTTGATTGTCAATGTAGCACTTTTGGGTCAAAAGTTAACGCCAAAAAAACTAATTTCAACAAAAATATAAAAAGTAAGATTTGCCTAACAAAGCAAATCTTTGTCCAACCTTAACTACTCTCCAGCCGCTTGATCTGTGAGGCGTTCAAACCCTATAACAATGTGACTAGCCCAGTAGATTAGATTTTTAAAATTGGATAGGTTTGGACTTCGTTTTTTTGTTGATGACGTCAAAAGTGGGATAGGTAAAGGCCATTTTGGCCTCTCTTATCGGGCACTGGGCCCTAACCTGAAGGCCCACCCTTTTGTTTCTATTTTCAGAAAAATAGGCTGGCATTGGCATCTTTAGAGCACTTGATTGTCCTTCTAGCGTTTGTGGTTAGGAAGTTATGTTCTCAAAACAACAAACAAAGAAATTTAATCTCCTAGGGAATTAATTAACTAATTATAGCATATTTGGCATAACTTTTCCAACGACAAACGCTACCAGGCCCAATAAGGGCTCAAAGATGCAGATTTTAGCCTAGTTTCATTTTGAAAAACAAACAAAGAGTTACCCATACGGGTTGAGACCTTGGGTCAGGTAACCTGAACCAAATAGGCTAAAACACATCCCAATTTATGATGTCACCCCCAAAAAAAACGCGAGTCCAAACCTCCCCAATTTTTTTTGATCTAACGTACTAGTCTAACCGGATCTTATGAGGGTTTGGCCAATTTTCTAGCACAATCGCCTGGCGCGTTATGGCTGAAAATGTTCACCACCATCTTGCGCCAAAATTTTGACGTGTGCGGGACTTATGGGGTGAAGTCACTTTATTTTTGTCTCTCTCGTTCGGTCTGCGTTGCACTGCGCAAACACACTTCGAAACAGCATCGAATATTCTCAAACAGTGCAACTGCAAACTGTTGTAAAGCATATGCAAGCTTTTGCGCAAGTGGTCATGAGTTGGTTACGTAAGCAATCATGAGATTAGCGGACATCGTTTATTTTCGTCTTGCAATCAAGTGAACGCACGCTGGGGCAAACCAATACACTACCGATGCAAAGTTCAATTTCATACAATGGTGTGCACCTAAGCAAATGATTTTGGCTCACCACTAATAAAATAATTGATTTAATGCTTGTCCGTACGATGGTGCTACAGCACTGCTGCTGTTGCCAAAGGTAGTGATCAAATATTCAGTTAGCTTTCTCAAAATCAGGCAATACACCATTCTGGTATGTACTGGTTATGTCGGGTTCCTGGGTCGAACAATTTGGTCAGCGCTCACGTGGAAGCTTTCGCAATAGCTATGGTCCGAAAAAATATTGTTGCACCATCACTTCAAAAGACACAGTGAAAATCTATCCTGCAAACTAAGCTGACCGAATATGTGTTGTCACTGAAATCACGGCAACCATTGTGCGCATGACGTACAACTTCTGAAAAATCGCTGTTGAAACAAAAGTGGGGACGTACGATGCCATGCACAGAGAAAAGAAAAGGTTGAAACATTGAAGTTTTAGTACTCATTACTTCCAAACGCAAATCATGCAGACCTTACCTAGGTGTTACCAGCCGGATTAATTAATATTTTGCAATGCGCTGAAAAGCCGAAAGAGCGACTGCCGCAAAGAAACTTACCTAGGGCAGATGCAGAAATTTATGATGCATTTGCCGCCAAGTTTTCTGTAAGTTAGAAAATTGCAACAAAAAGCAGATAAGATTGTGGAGTATAAAATCAAAGAAAAACAGTTTGCAGCAATTTTAGTTCACAGAGATGTTAGTGGATCTTCATGTAGTTGAAGAACTTGACCATCAGAAAAAATGTGCAAGTGAGTGACAAGCATTTAGTCAACTTTGCAGGAATGACTCATAAATGAACCTCCATTTGATTTTGCAATAAATGCTTATAACCAAAAAAGTATTCCCATATCAAAATTTAGATGAAACACAAAATAAAAGAAACGTAACTATGTACTCAAACAGATCTCAAAGACTTAGAACTTTGAATAAATATCAAAAATATTTCACGTTTGACAGTTCTTCTAAAGCAACAAAACACCAAAACAGAAACTAGTTGAATGAATGTATAAAAAATTTTTAACTTCTTTAGCCAAACTACTTTCTTGCAAGATTTTAAAAACTCTTTTCAAGCACATTTTGTGATTCAAGGTGTTACAGTTTGTTGAAACATAGCCATTACCCACTTCCCTTAGGCTTCCACTTAATAGAACCTAAGTCGCTGTGGCGAAGATACAAATTGTTATTGCAACACTTGAATGAATGATAGGATTGCATACTTGTGATTTTAACTTTTTACACTTTGAAGGAAATTACGGTCACAAGTTGCGAGTTGACTGAGTTTGAATAAAAACATATCCTGCCTAAAACAAACTTTTTAAAATCAGGCATAAGCAAACTACGGTCGGTCAAAGTTTTAATCAATGCTGGACGTCATCAAAATATTGAAAAGGCATTTCACTTTTTTCATCTCATTTACATTATTTACGCAAACAACGCATCCTTCTGCTCCCGACCGGCACCTATCAAAATTTGGAACAAAATGCAGCGAGCAAGTCGAAATATTTGTCCACTACTGACTTGTAGCTATGGCAACCTCAAAAATACTGCAAAACTAAACAAGTGCTATTTATTTCTAATCACGAACCTTTCAGGAGGCGACCGTTTGACGTAAAGCCTATTTGAAATACTCTAAAGTACTATAGTTTGCCTGCAGTTACTTTTTTCATTTCAAGCAGGCAAAGTTGACGTATTTCCTCTCAAACGAGGGTAAAATGTGTACAGCCTGAAAAGAAAGCATCCCTTCTCTTTACCAGATTCCGAACGTGACGTTGTCAGGCCCAGATTTCCCATATAGTTTCCTAGGCTGTAGCCTAGGGCGGCAGAATTTCTAGAAGCGGCAACATTTTTTTCAGAGTTTTTTTGAGTTGCTTTACTTAGGCTTTTTGCAGAACCCATTCCAGAGTTACCTGCCTGTCTTTCCTGTTTTATCGCATTCGAAAAACCACGGAAAAAAATTTCCTCATGGGTGAAAAGGGCATGGGAAATTTTTGATAGCCAATGGGCTGCCGGCACTAGAAGTCCGGCCCTGAACGTTGTTGAGACTAAGAAATGTTGTTGTTCTTGGTGTTACTCTCAAACTCTATTAATTTACATTCCCCACTAGTTTGAACCTCACTTAATTTGCTGTATAGGATGGTGTACTTTGTCTCCATGTGCATCATATTTCTCTTGTACAATCGAAATGGATTTGAGCTCTGTGTTATAAAGTGGTAATGTGTGGCCGACCTGTTTGGCGTTACAAACCAATCTTTGCAAAAATTGTATAAAAAACATGTTGGGTGACAAAAGACAAATTATATTTTGCTGCCAAACTGTAGGCTTGACGGATAAAAAGTCAACGCACAAAAAAGACAAAATTGTTATAAAACACTGACGTAGTGTATTTTGCAACACTGATGTAATGTCTGTAGAAATATTTAATGATCCGGCATTAACCAAGATGAATTTAATTTGTACAAAGCAAACGAGCAGTTTACAACAAGCGACTTTTTAAAAAACTCCAAACAAGTGCAACAGTTTGGCACGTTGTGAGCTATATGGGAAAATTTGTTCATCTGCATACATGCTGAAACACAATGCACCGCTAATTCGCAAGTTCTGCTTAAATATATCTAGCGCGTTTGCAGAAAAAGAACGGTTATGAATTGATTTTTCGCTTACCGCATAACACCAGTTAAACTATGGACAAATCATATTTTAACTTTATACTGCGTTTGAATGTATTTGTTTTAAATGTTTTTCGAGGAACAAATCGAGATCGAGTTATATCTATTCAAATCAAAATATCACCTTCACTAAAAATTTTGTCACAAGATTCTCTCTTATTCGAAACAGCAGTCATGATTGCGCTAACAGCAGCTCATCGAGTTAAATCAGCAAAACGTAGCGTTTTGAAACTGGGCAAAAACAAGCTACTTATAAAGCACAAATACTATAGAAAGGTTTGAAAACTCGAAGATGCTGGCGAAATCGGCCTACTTAACGTTCATTAGATATTTCATGTCCTCTTCATTTTGTATCTGCAAAATTAAACAGCATCTTGTCAATAATGCCGGCTCTTCACATGACGTTTACCTATGTTCTCTTTGTAGTTGGTGCGACACACAACGTTGTTTACCAAAGTGTCTAAACGGTTTTATAAATTACCAAATCCTAACATTACGAACAAGACTGAGCAAACAGGGCGGTGGCAGACAGTCTCTGAACTTCAACCTTCATGGGTAAACAGACTTGCATTTCGACCTGCCCAGATGATTAAAAGCATGATTAGAATTAATTAGCAGTCAATATTTGTTAACGTCAGTAAAAGTTACAGAAACTCATGGCATAACTTACAAAGCAAGATTAAAATGAAAACAGATATAGCACATATTTTGAAAAGGTGCCATTGAAAAAAGTTGAGCAATGTCCAATTGCAAGAGTTATATGGTACCCAAACAGTTCGTATAGTGTTGCAAGTGCTAGGATCCTCGGTTCTGCACTCGGGGTACCACTTTTTGAGTGGCAATGACATCCGAGATCAGGCGTGGGGAACATGCGGCCCGCGTGAACATTTTATATGGCCCGCGTCAGGATTTTCGTTGCCCAAGTTAGAATACACACCGCATCAAAATGAAGCTCCATGATAAGCAGATATTTAGATAGTAAGTCAGGAGAGGTCTCCCTTCCTCATATAGATAAAGGTAGAATTTGGGGATAAAATGAAATGATTTTGCGGCCCGCCAGCAATAATGCACAATTCTTGCGGCCCATGATAGTAAATAGGTTCCCCACCTCTGTCCTAGATAAAGCAGTTGAACTCACTACGCGAAACCAAACATTTCAATCGTCTAAACTTAAAACATGGAAAGTTGTCCAAAATTGTGGAAGACTAGTTGACATTTATCTATGCAAAAGCTGATTTTTCCATATTGATCAGTTTTTCTTTCAGTTGTTGAATGATGTAATTTTTTGTACGAGTACAACTGTATTGAGCTCTTCCTGAGATTTTGTTCGTGTCTTTGCTCTTTTGCTTTTTCTGCACACTTCGCGATGGTGCCGCGTTGTAACGTTTTTTTGTGATGCCGGAGCATTGCGTCAGATGGCCTGTCATCTTCTTACTAGCCAATGTTGACTTCAGGCTGAGTTCACGTCAGTCCCGTCGCCACGGGGGTGCTTTTGGGGGCTTACCCCCCAAACAAAGCTCCAAGCCCCCCCAAATTGAAACATGAAACACTATAAATCATTTGTGTTTTGCCACTTTTTAAAACGTGGAGACCCCCCATACAAACCCAAAGACCCCCCGCAGAAACGCAAAGCCCCCCTATTGAAAACTTTCTGGCGGCGGTTCTGGTCCACGTTGCTGACTTTTCCATGCCTTGATCGAAAATTTTGGAGGGCTACGCAAGCAACCCAAAAGGTCTGATGCATACGGTCAGGGCATTCCTCCAGCCTCGTGCTGCACACTGCTGCAAAACACCTGTAGCTTGGTTAGATGTGAAAATGTTATGGCAACGTGTACAGATTCTCATTTTTTTGGACTTACACATTTTCTGTCATGGCCAGTGGCGTAACTGACAGGGGGCAGGGGTGAGCGCCTCCCCCCCTGGCAGACTAAATGTAAAAAATTGGCCCCCCTGCTAGCTTGTATTTCGCTATTTGGTATTCTTTTGATTTTTACTATGTTTTTGTTTTAGCGTTTTTCAAAAATATCTAGGAGTATTTTCCGTTGATTTCGGGTGTTAGTACAAACGAATGCAGTTCATCGCATAATCAATTTTCCAAGATTTTTGTGTGTGTTTAACCGGAATATGCAATTATCCGTATCAGAAAAATATCTGCAAGTTTACCGCCTAGCGACACAAGGGGGCCGAAATTCAGTCCCGTCGCCACGGGGGTTTTTGTGGGCTTAGCCCCCCAAACAAAGTTTTAACACAAAATAAAAATGTGAAACACTAGAAATCAGTGAAGTTTTTATCAAGCCTCATTCTGTATTCTCCTGCAATTTATAGTCAGAGCAGTACCTGCCGCTGTTCCCTAGAATAACTGCGCCTGAATATTTTTGATACGTTTGTGAGGTAATAAACGTATTTCAGGCTTGAGCGTGAAGCATTGTTTCCCAACCTTTTTAGGTTTGCGGCACCCAGTGGCGAACGCATAGTAATTTGATTTAAGATTTAATGACGTTCTGTAAATGGATTTGTAATGATTTACTGAAACGTATTTTCTCGCGGCACCCCTTAGCATTGTAAATGGTATCCTAAAGAGTGCCGCTGCACCCCAGTTGGAAACCATTGGCGAAAAGTGTCACCATTCATTGCTTGAAGTGTTGAACGTGAAGCTAGCCTATATGCCTAGCTGTATACCTCCAGAAGTCCACTTGATCAACGCATTTTTTGTAGTGATTATTGTGAAGAAATGTATTATGGTGAGCTCAAGAAGTCGGTTTTTGTACTGCATAGAAGCAAGATAACTTTGGTGCTTACGACCAAAGTTACACATTTGCGCAGCCTCTGTTCAGACAGTAAGATGGAGTTAATAGTGTAGTTAGAAGAGTTTATTCAGCAATCCCTGCTGAGCTTGTCCCAAACAAATGGTGCAGTTAGTGAGTTATGGATGTTAACCATGTTGCGTCCACGTAGGCCCCCTTGGTCTATATTTGTCAACATTTATAGCCTATTTGAGATACAAAATGTTACTAATCTAAATATGTACCATGCACCAGGAGATTAACAGTCTAGGTATCAGAAGTTTATGCATGCGGATTTCGGCCAGTTGGAAGCACGATGCGCATGCTTTTCACGCAAAATTCACTCAAGCGCTAATGAAAGAAAACGTTCATCGAGGTGCATTGCTATATGATCGGACTCAGGTTTGTTTCTTCGGTAACAGTGTTTTCACAATGGGAACGATAAGCTTGATTCTCATTTCCTGCAAATTTTTGTTAACATTTGCATTTCGTTACAAAATCTCTAAATCATCCTCGTTAATTAAATGACAATAATTAATACCCAATTCCTTTTGTTAAGTTTTTTTCTCAAGGCACGTCTTGATGAAGTTTATCCTAACGTATTTATTGCAGTTTGGATTATGCTAAGCTGCCCGGATACTGCTGCCAGTACTGAAAGTAGTTTCAGTAAATTGAATCTAATCCAGGATTTCTCAGACGGGGCCCTCGAACCCCTTGGGGGGCACGGAGCAGGGGAATCGCCACCAGCCAGGCTTTAATTCACTAAGGACACCGCTAAATCACGGAGCTGAACAAGCGAGCAATGAAACTCTGAAACAAACACAACAGCGTAACTGATCAAATGCTTCCCAGGGCGGGCAAACTGCATTAAAAGAACAC
>JGI24021J15306_10001019_pt1 | contig 25509 bp, 12 predicted proteins | sample Ectturendosymbi1_FD_15306 | JGI IMG/M metagenome (IMG submission 15306) | reverse complement strand
TTTTGGGTTTAGGTTTTGGGTTTAGGTTTTGGGTTTAGGTTTTGGGTTTAGGTTTTGGGTTTAGGTTTTGGGTTTAGGTTTTGGTTTTATAGATTTTGGGTTTAAGTTTTTGGTTCAGGTTTTGGGTTTAGGCTTTGGGTTTAAGTTTTGGTTTTAGGTTAAAAAGTACATGATTTTACATTGGCGGATCAGGACTGGATCGGACTGATGATTTTCAAAAATTTTGCGGACAGGACTGGATCGGATTCAATTTTATCGGATCAGGACTGGACTCGGACTTAAAAATTTCACAGTCCGCTCATCTCTGGTGTGCACCACGAGCTCACACGATGTTCGCATTAATCACGTGACCTGTCAGCTGATATGATGCAGTTCTTTCTGTGTTGAGCGCGTTTTTCTGTTATGAATTTCGTGTATAATATATAACACCTCGTACGCATTGCCTTACAAGTGATTCAATCAGTCAGGGAAGCCTAGATTTTCTTTCGGATATTCTGACTTTTTGCTGCGAGTTGATTATCGCCACCATACTCAAAAGCAGCCTGAATTGTTTTGTGTATCAGCAGGCTACCGTCGATGTATGTAGAACCAAAAGTAAGGACGGCTGAGGAAAATTTGATTTTATTAGCTTACCTAAAAAGAAAACAATTGTTTCAGTTTGAACGACTGAAGTCAGATCATACGTTTGCTTGTATATCTCCACGAACCATTTGCTTCAGCAATGTCTTATTCTCGATTTCCTTCAAGTTCTTGGTATCACCTCGATAAAAATTTTTTTTACCTACGTACAGTTTAATTAAATGCTGAACCTTCGCTACGAAACCATCTTTTCTAAGAATCCTAACTAGAGTAGGCTAGACAGCTAAAGTTCTAACAATGCCTAATAATGCATTATCTTATGTCTCTGTGACTGCAAGATTATTTATAGTTATAGTACTTTTATGACATGGCAATTTTTTTATAAGACAAAAAATTTCAGAAAGGTTTTGTAATGCTACGTCTCAGATTTTGCTTGTTTCTAAGGAAATTTAATCCTGAGCTCAACAAAAAAAATAGCAAAATCGGACGTATATCATGAAAGATATGATCGTTTGAAAATGAAGTGTTTTGCGGTGTCGCGCATGAGCACTTTTGTTGTTTTTTGCTTTTTCTTTGTTTCTATTGATAGGAAAGAGGTGAAAATTTGTATTCCACCATTTTTGGGGTCAAGGAATTAAAAAATGCAACTTTTAAAATGGTAAAGCTAAAGAAATAAGTCTAAATTAGATTTTAAAATATTTTAGGTCACTGACCACTTGGTGACCCCCTTGAATGGTGATGAGTAAAATCAAATATTTTTTTGTAATGATTTACATGGATGCTTCCATTTAGTAAATATAAAGGAAATTAGGCGCCAGCTGAATAAAAGGTTACCCTTAGCCTCTAAAATATTGCTTGCATATTTTCCAATTATTTTTTGACATTACAATAAATAGACTTGTCAGGACAAAGAAACTGCTAAAATACAGTTTTTGGGTTATTTTACCCAAATTATTTTTTTGGCCAACGTTTGAACCAGAAACCTTAGAAAGTTAATCAAGGACTCAGATGCTAGCTCAGTTTCCACTAAACACTTGAGCAAAATACTTCCTCTTGCGGCTGGGGCCCAGGGCCCGATAACCTTGGCTAAAATAGCCTAAACATACCTAACCTCACTATGATATCACCACAAAAAACTGAAACACAAACTCAAATTTTTTTCATTACAATCTACGTAGAAGACTTGCTAAGCCTTTTGAGGGTTGAACGGCTCTCTAACACATTCGCCTGGTGAGTTATGCAGTTGCAAAGCGGCACGAAAATATAGGATTTACAGGTAAATTGACCCAGCAGCGAAGGTGTTAAAAACAGTAAACATTAGAAAAACTGCTCCAACAGATTATACTTAACTAAAAAAGACTTGTGGATTGCATCAATAATTTCGGATGATATATTGCCAGCAACATATAATGAACTTCATGCAGAAAAATATGCCATTTTTATTGGGAAAATACAAATACATGTGTTCCCAAACAATTGACTTAAAAACAATCGCGAATATATTTCATTCATTTTCCGTTGTGTTACACAACTAACTTTGGCGCAGAAACTAAGAGTAATTTGAGTCTATCTACACTGTCCATAATAATGTTATATACTTCATTTCCTTCAGCTCATTTCACTATTCCGTTGAACCACTTTAGAAAACTAAATATCCTAACAATTCAAAACATGTATTGATCGGAGCTGCTCTAATTTTTTCACAGGCATCGCAACACTGTTATCCTTCTAACTTTCAAAACATTTTTGTCAATGTAAAGGATGCCCACCTTGCTTAACCGATCACCTCATTGAACCAGTGTGTTTATTGGCAGTCAGTTAAATGTTGGAAGTAATTGAAGTGTGCAGAACCAAAATTTTGGTTAGAACTAGATGATTATTTTAAAAACATTAGACCCACTGTCTTTAGAAAAGAGCCCATCAAATTTTCACAGAAATATACTTTGTACAATTGGTAGAAGTAGCTTTGAAACAAAGTGTTTTGTTTATGAAGTGCAGCAATGGAGTCTTCATGACTTATTGTGATGATGTTCAACAACATTACAACATGTTAGTCCAACCTTCCAAAAATTAATGAGCACAGTTGCAACATTTTTCTCCTTTCCAAATCAGTGGTAACAAGAAAATGTTGCTCTTGCCACACAGTTTTGGTGTGCCTGCAACTTGTATGTGATGTGTGCACAGGGTGATAATAAGCTGTGGTGTTATTTCATTGGGAGGAAGCTAGTGAGAATTGGCTATGCCACATTTGATGTGTTTGGCTTGTTGCTCCATATTTTGTTGTGGCCAGTTATGTGGTGACCAATCTAGAACAACATGTTGAATTTGCTATCTCGATCTAATTGATATGTTTAGTGAACGTGTTGTGAGTGAGCACTTTATTGTAGTGGAGTATAGTTATAATGTATTGGAAAATTTCACAATAGTTTAGCACATGCGAGCACTATTTGTTAGTGACAATCTGTCAAGTAGTTAAGCACAAGTGCCAAGTTTGCTTGATTGAACAATCTCACTGTAAAGTAGCTTTACAAGAGTATTGTTTTGTTACAAGTAATTAATACCTGGATGAAATTTTTTCTGTGAAAGTTAGTACTAACTTCGCACATATAAGCTTTGCCATACAGCATTCATATGCATGAAATGTAAAAAAAAACGTTTGTGCACTCTCAAGTCTTTGGTTGTGCTCATAAGCCTCGATTGCATTTTTGCACCCCTGAATTAATATTGGTTTTGCTCATGTGCACATTACTCACCAGTGACATAATCTCATATATGCTTGAGCTTTTCATTTTTTTGGACTTGTGTTGAAACAATCATGTTAAAACTTCTTTGTGTCCTGTGTTATGTGCTATAACAAGCACTATGATTTTGAAAGCTACATTGGTATGATTGTAGTTCTATCTTTTTCAAGTATTTTCAAAGTGAACATTTCATTAAAACATGTTTTGTTTGTAGAGATGTTTCCACCTCTAATGTTTTTCCTTCTTTTGTTTGGTGCTGCTTTCAATGTTATCATTGATTACTTTGATCAGCTTTCAGAAGATGATGAACGACAATCAAAGTTTCCGATGTACATGGCTGATACCTGTGTCTTGCTCATGCTACTTTGTTTTTTTGAAGTATACAAAGCTCCTGAAAAGCATCTGACAAACAGAAAGCCAACACGATCAAAGCTCTCAAAGAAACAGCTGAAAAAACAAGACAGAAGGAGAAAAAGTAAAATTAAAAAAGATGTTCCAATGGTGGTGGTCTATGCAGATGCTGCATCTCTAATAGAATCTTGGAAAAACGTTTGCCACCTGTCTTCTGCTTTGTCTCAGAATGTGATGCAATGGGTTTACTGCAACTTTGGCTTCAGTGATGATTCAGGTATTTTAAGTTCAATGAATGGTTTTATCATTTTCGTTGAGGTAGTTTATTCAGTTTAGACCAGGGTCTCCAAACTTTATTGCCAGAGGGCCACATAACCTACAACAAAACAGTTTGAGGGTTGGACATCTTATGTAATGTGATTGTTTTGGCATATGTTACATTCTACCAAATCAACAGATGTTTCATAAATATAGTACATTATTTTTTCATTATTGACAAAATGTCTGCGGCCATGTGAAATGACTTCGTGGGCTTGATTTAGACCACAGGCTGTAGTTTGGAGACCCCTGGTTTAGATCATCAACTATCACCATTTATTTGGCTGGCACCCTAGAAGTTCAAGCTAATGTTATTACAGTAATACACTAGTATTTCAAAAGCAGTAAGCTACTGCAGCAACCACACACTCTTTTTTGCTGTATAGAAATACGGCTCAAATATTAGAAAGGTGTATTATTTCTGTTACTTATCTATTGATCACTTAATTTTGCCTGCATGTGCAGATGTGGAAATTTTTTCTTTTTTATGTTGTTTAGGATTTTCGAATATGTTGTCAATTGGCAATGGGTGACCATTTTTACTTTTTGCAGGTGGTGATGATGAAAGAGAAGAAAGTTTTCCCTCTTGTTCAAACGAATTTTTGTCAAGCCAATCAAGACCTTGCAGAGGCATTTATGAGGTACAAGTAGAGGCGATATTATTTAAATTTTTTTTCTTCATTCTTATTCCTAAATTGTAGGGACAAAGTGGCGCTAGTATGTCATCCTATACCCAGGAAGATGCTGCTGCTCTTGTGTAGTTCTTTCACACAGAAAATGCCCCGAAATGAATTTTGTTGAAGTTGATGGTGGGATGATTTTTTGCAGTGCCACTGTGTTTCTGCTGGTTTGTCAGATTCAAAACGTCCACAGTTTGGTTTTGAAATGTATTTTTCATAAATATTTTGTTTCTTTTAGTGTAACTGGTTGGTGCACACATCGTTTGGCCATGATAAAAAAGCTGCACAGGGATTAGTAGTAGAAAACCTTGTGGACCTACGCTTGAAAGTAATAGTTAATTTAATGATTATAGAAATTGCATTTGCATATTCAACTCCAGATTGTGCTGGAGTTGCCTGAAGAAGCTTTTTTGCAAAAGCGCATTTCCGTTGAATAGATTATTCCTGCCTTTACCTAGTAGGTTTTTGCATCATGTTGGTGGTAGAAGCAGCTGATTACTACGTATTTGATTCATCGGTTTATGTTTTCGAAACTGGATCTAGTTTCTAAAATATGGTTTGTTTAGGTTATGACGTACATTTCCATTTTCTTCCACGCTACACGTTACATCTTCATTGTTTTTCAGAGGCCTGCGTCCCCATCTACTGATGAAGAGCAGGAAATCACTGAACCAACAGGGGAGCAAAGGTGAGTTAACTGTGATATACTTCTTCGGTGTCATTTCGCAGTTGTTGGCAGCCGTAGTCGTGTTATGATCTCAGTCATGAATATCAGCATCGTTAAAAACAACTCAACACTGACTCCAGGATGAGCAACGCGTTGTCCACTAAACACAGAACTCACTTCTATCCGCCCTGCCACCTCAATCAATTGGTACTTGGTCCTACCACACATCCCTTTTTCTGCGTTAATGACTGTAGAATTTCGTAATGCGTGTAAACGCAGTCGGTGATAACGAGCTCTTCCCAAAGGCGAAGTGTCAGGAATCGTATGTCACCTGAATGCTATTTTTCGTAGAAAGTGGACGAGTCACGTGTATTTTGTGTTGCTACGCTTTTGTATTTGTTGCATGCTACGTCATCACAGGCGCTCACCACCCGAGAACGTTAGAGCGCACACGCACAGAACAATACAATACTGTAACTGTACTCAGTCCTATGCTGTCTCGATTACCTTGCTATGCGCCAGCGCTAAACGACAAGCAAAAACCTTGCACGTTCTGGCCTCCGCGAGATGAACTAAACCGATGTTCGTTTGCTTGTCGGTTGCGTGTGCGTCGACTACAAAATACATTTGTCCGTAAAGGTCGTTTTGTTTCCTAATCTCACTAGTTGCTCACACATTGCTCCAGCCTGGATTGATTGTCGCTAAAATGCGCATCGATCTATGCGTTTGTACGTCATAATGCAAGCAAGTGACACGAACGAAATTCAGTTACAAGCTTTACTACGTGCAAAGCTCTGAGCTGTGTTGACAAAGTAGTTGTTTTGCAAAGCCAATGCGACACCAGTGCTTTGTGGCGTGCCTGTTTTTAACGACGCTCCTATAGAAGTTTTTGCAAAAAATTGCTTTGCATTTTGTGCGCATGTGACGGCACAATTATTTTCCGTACGGCCAACATACGTAAAGATTCGTTGATTGAAACATCGGCTTACCATCGCCGAGTCGCGTCTGAGTGGGTTGTAATTCATTGAACAGTTTTCGTCTGCAAATTTTTAAGGGTGTCAGGACACAAGCCCCATAGCCCTAGGGGGTCTTTCGGGGCAGTGTCCGCCATTTTTTATGTCCCCCAAAATTTGTTGCGCCCAGAAAAAGTTAAAATAAAGACCTGCCCCCCTAAAATGTATTTAGCCTACCCCCCAAACCTTAGAACCTGGCTACGGGCCTGTCAGGACAACTGCTGCTCGAAAAACTGCCAAAATTGTTGTGTAGAGGATATTGGTGACGCAGGTTGTTGCAACTTTCAAAGGTGTTTTTTATGGAAGCATTACGTGAAGTTTGTCGCATATCAGTACACGGCAACAGCGGTAGAAATTAATTGACGTTTTTTTTGAGAAATGTAAAAAAAATATTCAAAAGATGTTGATAAAAATTTTGCAACTCCCATTTGGTTGCAACTGCGATCAAAATGTTTTTAAATCAACACTGTCTATGGAAAGAAATCCTTTTTCAGCAAAGAATCAGACACTTTAAGATCTTACAGAGTATATATTTCGCCTACGATGCAGGCATCATCAGCTCTTATTCAAATAGACTTTTGTTGATGGTGCTCGTTTTTAAATCAATTGGCAAGTCTGTTGAGATTTGAGAATTGGTAAGTCTGTTGAGATTTGAGAACACGCTCTATGCCGACTGATTCTACACCTCACAAAGACAGAATCATGTATGTTCCCAACTCGTTTCTTAGGCCAGATCTATTTCTGTTGAACTTGATGTACGCTTTCGGATTGTGTAAACATGGTGTTGCGTGAAACGCTCTATAGAAGCATTAGTTGTCCAAAAGTTGTTTACTGCGTGGCTGGAGCACCTTTGAATGTATAGTCTGAAATTCGAAATTAAGATTTCAGTAGTTATGCTTTAGTAAAAGTTTTCGAACACAGGTAACGCTTATCAACTGCAAAAAGTTGTTTGCGATTCAAACTTGCGGTCATCCCAAGTGGTAATTACTGCAAGGGCACAACACAGATAGAACAGGCCGAAAGTAGTCATTTTCTCCGGAATCCCCATTTTATTTTAAAATTATGTCTTCGGAATAAGGGGCTGTGAATTTCAGTCAGCCTAAAAGTTTTTAAATTCGATTCGTAAAACTGGGCAATGTGGCATCCTTGGACATCTTCAATTATTTTAAGACCACAAGAGTTCGCTGAAAACAAAAGTAAGTTCGCACCTCGCTGAAATACAGTCATGTTCGCCATTTTGCAGTATGCTTTCCATTGTTGAAGGGATTTTTTGATTAGTCAAGGGCTGTAGAAATAACACAGGCAGGAAAAGGAATAGTTTTTGCTTGTCGTCGAGCTAACAACACTTCCAATCTTTTCCCAACCGTTTACCATAAACAAGTTTACGCTAAATTGCCGGTCGATTCGCTGTAACTATTATCAACTTACCGGTTAAAGGTTCACGCATAAACAAACGAAAAGATATCGCCAGTTTTGCGTATGCCGAAGGTGCGCATGAAGTACATCGGTTGACATTACTTCGCTTAAGATTTTACCGGCTTGATACTCTTGCTGATCTTGCCAGTTGTTTCGCTATTTCATGCTCCCTGGATTAATGTTACCTGGCTCAGGATTTCTTGGGTGCCGCAATTGTTCTGTTTCCCTCTTGTCTGTTGAAAAGCTAACCTGCGCCGCTACGCGTCTAGATACCTTGCGCGCATTACGTTTGCTTCCACACGCCTGTGAGCAAGATGATGCAATATCATGTGGTTATGTTTGTCGCATGATCTCGTGTGCTGGCGAGTCTCGGCCGCGCGACATTTTGCTGTTCACTCCTGTTGCGTTGCTAAGGTAAACACTGGTTCGTACAATACCTTGCGCTTGGTCACTTGAAAGTGATTTCAGCCATAACAGACCGTTTAGCTGTTGTGAAATTCGAAGCACGTTGGTTGTTCGGACCCAGTGGGCGTTGTCGGAAGAAGCCAATCAGCATAAAGCCGGATTTTACATTGGGCCGAAGCGGACCGACAATTTTCTATTATGACGCAACTGCTGACCGATGTTGGTCGGCAATTGCGTCATAATAGAAAAAACTGTGGGACAGCGTCGGTCAAATGAAAACCCCGCTTTATTTACGCGTTCTTCTAATCTCTAGGAAATAGTTAATGGTATTCTACAGAATGTCTACATTTGCTAGAAATTATTGTAAGAGAGTCCGTCTGCAATCGCTGTAGGCGCTGCACCCAAATTGTTCATCGTTGTGATCATTCTTAACGTCCAACAACGTAAGTTAGCGCTTCAAGGCCCCACCCCTTTTGTGCACCCAGCCCTATTTTTTCCTCTGCCTGTTTCCATCCGAGTTTTTTTCGCGTATATCCCGCGGGGTAGCAGCCGGGAAGTTGTAAACAGTTCATTATGGTTATGCTTTTTGCAATGCCAAGATGCTTTAATTCGGTAATAGCCAAAAAATTTTTTTATTGTGGCTTAAGTTATTCAGAATTTCATGAAATATTTTTGTATAAGTGTCTTGGAAAGATATTGCTGTTAGCCATTTGTGTGTTGACATCAGATCGTTGTACAAAAAGCCCGGTGCTGGCTGTTGAATAATCTCTGCAACAACACCGTGTTGCTTGGTAGGCGCTGTTTTTGATAAACCAGAGTTTCTTAAGTGCAACAGAAAATAGAGTTATACAAAAGAATTTCCTTATTATTTAACAGAAGTTGTCGCGTCGGTTTGTGAACCTGCTTTTTTTCTGAAACATTTTGGTCACTCAAACATTTCGGTCATTTGTTTCACAGTTGTATTAAAACTCGCCATAACAGCGTTTTTTAGCCTATATTTTCAAACATTCTGACCGAAATGACTTAATTTTTTTCGGTCATCTCAAAAACGTTTCGGTCTATGACCGAAAAGAAAACCCAACTGCGAACTTATTATTTTTGTATTTCTGATCAAATCCCCGTCTTAAAGAATTTTTAATCAAGAAGAGGGAATGCGTGGGTAAAACGTACCACGTAAGCCCGAAAATTTTGAGTTATGGAACGATTTGTTTAAAACTTTATCTATTTCTAGCTCGTTTATAACCTTAGGTCGACGCCGTCAAGTCTTAGTCCCGATATACCAAACGACACCACCAGCAACAATTGCGAGGTCTCGAATTATGATACATCGTCGTTTGAAGTAAGTGGATGGCTAGTTCTGGTTGTAGATTTTTCTCCAGATACTGTGTTGACTTCAGCTTTTATGTAAAAGCGCAGGATAAGAAAATTGTAAACGCGGGAAACGTTGTCCCGGCCAGAGCGGCGTTATTTTCATAGCAACGTTGCAGTCCAGTGGTTCCCAACTTCTTCTGATCGCGCACCATTTGTGGGTCCCGTACTGTCACCATGTACCACCTTGTTCCAGGAAAACTCATTGTGCTAAATATCATTCGATCAAAAGTTTGGAAAAGCAGAATTGGCACAAATGCGACATGAACAAAATGGCTGTGACAAATTGTAAAGGCCATTTTTTAAAACCAGCAAGGGAAGTGCACAAAATTTCAGGAATCTATTAACAGATCCCAAGTAAAAACTATAGCTGTGAATTTATTTTTTTGTGAAGAAATACAGAAAGTAGGCCTATTCGCGCACCACCTTCAATACCTTTGTGTACCACAATTTGGGAACCCCTGCTATAGCCCAATATTTCAAAACGCAGAAAGTCGTTTGTTGGGCAATAAAAGGTTTAACTTTTTGAATTTACGAACTTTTTATTGTTACACAGCAATTAGCGATTGCTGTGCAACAATGAAAGGTTTTCCAACTTATAGTTGTTCGATGTTTTCATGGAAATGAGTAACTAAAGTTTCCACAGCGTCCCCAACACATACTTTTTACCTTTTTGAATTTACGATTGCTATCACAATTGCTGTTTTTCGAATTAGGACACCAAACAGGCTAAACATGCGATTAATTGAAGTAAAATAGTTTACGTTCGTCGGTGGTGGTGCGTCTATTAACTGAGGTCACCAAGGGGTGCTTTACGAGTGAACAATAGGTAGCGCCTGTTTTCTAAAGGTTTCACGTAGTTTTGCTGTCAGTATCGATTTGCTCAAATTTCTAGTTATTGGTTGTGGCGTAATTCAGTTAAATAGTTTCATTGATTTTGGATGAAAAAATGTTTATTTAATACTGTAACGGAAAATGTCGCAGTTACTTTTGTTTACCTAAATGTATCCTGATGTACACAGTGCTGCACACAAAATAAAGAATTGTTGTTAGAGATGAGCTATGTTGTTTCAGCTTTTGACTGCAACATAGCTCATTTTATTGTTGCAATTTTTGACTGCCACAACTTCCTCAAAATAGCTGCTGCTACGTCATCGTGCAATTTATTGTCATTCGTACCAGTACGTCTTGGCATAGAGCTCGTTGTTTTTTTTCTNAGGAGCCCCACTCCTCATCTGTCGGTGAGATCGTCCGTGGAACCAGCCCGCAGACTCCCGAACGAAGGTGAGAGTTTTCACGGTTGCTTGCGTCGTTGTTCTCATATTGTGTCACGCTGAAGTCATTAGCCGTTTCCAAAACCGCCTAAACCCACTGCCAGCCAAGCAATTTAAGTTAAATAGACTAATCAATTTCTTTTCTTATCGTGTGCAAGTCGCGCAAGAACAAGGGATTTTCTCATCCGTCATCACGAGCCCAAACAGAATGAGGCCTCAGTTATCACCCAGTCCCAAGCGTTTGACAAAGTCGGGTTACTTGACTTGTTCCCGTGATTTTGCAAGTATTTGCATTTCATTTCAATATCCTCGTTTTAGCTTCGTTTGAAGTTAGGGTAAAATAAGTATTAGCACTTTGGTAGATCTTGCTCTCTTGTGCGTTAGGGTGCAAGGTCTTTTTAAAACAGATTGACGTCACAAAAACCAAGCTTAACATTAACGATAAAAGCTGAATCTAAAGTCTCTTACGCCTTATGATATTCATAATACTCGATTTAGTATCACAGACATCGCATGTGAGAAATTTGTCGGCCTGATCGAAGTGGCGCTTAATGCCCGAAGCAGAGTTTGGGCGTTTTGATAAAAATTATTGATCGTGCTTCGTCAGTGCACTTGTCTCTCGTGGTGTCAAACTTAGATTCAGGTTTTCAAATAAAACATCGATCGTGGTATTGTAAATTTTGATTCTGCGAGCGAGTTACCAAAATGTGGATGCTGCGAGCGAGCAGCCTGTATCCGCTTACAGTGTTTTCTAAGGCGTTTCAAGGGACCGAAACGGTCTCTCAAACTACAGTAGAACCTCTCTGCATAACTACCGTCAAAATACAGTAAAATCTCGCTTTTTGACCATCTCGGTATTCAAATGAAGTAGTTGCGGTCTCTTAAAATGTCTCAACAGTCACCAAGGTCAAACCTTAAAACACTCTGCGCTTGTACACTGTGTAAGCAAAGTGACGGTAATCTACTGTATATTGGCCTTGCAGTAGTTATGTTAGTTTGGGTAGCAACGGTCGTCCTCATTTGTGCGTAACACCTATTATGTCACAAAAGCAAGGAAGTCTGCTTTAAAGCTGTTCGGTTGCTCACGGACTGATCGCAGGTGCTGAATAACCAGGGCTCTCACAAATGCATCTCCAAAAATCCCTGAAACAAAAAATCCGTAAATAGTGCCAAAAAATCCCTAAATATGTGGTGGTGCAACACATAGGTGTAGGGAGCAGGCAAATTTTTGGGGGTGCGAAGGATTTTGCCCGATTTCTCCCAAATTTGCCGGAATAAACTCCATAAAAAGGAGACCGTCAAAAAAAATTCATGTTATTTTGGACCCCATTTCTGCTCATATTTTCAGGGATTTGGTGAAGGTTTTAAAATAGCTATGAAAAACCACTAGAACACTAGATGAAATACAAATAAGTAGATCTAGTGGAAAAACACTAGGTGTGGCACCACTGGATCGAAGTGACTAAATTGCACGAATTTCAACTATTCATGCGAAACAAAATAATTACACAACGATTCGTACACAATCAGGCAATTAAACAACGATTAATACATGGTAAATCAGAATAAAACGGAACAAACTGGTCTAATACCGTCTATAATACAGCTAAAAACCCGCCAGTTCTAACTAAAAATCCGCTAGATTTCAAGCTAGCCGCTAGATAATTTTTTCCCAGCTAGACAGGATTAAAATCCGCTAGATCTAGCGGAAAAACCGCTAAATTAGCAACCCTGTCTTTTCACATCCAAGCGCAGGGTTTTTCCATTCTAACTGTGCTCGCTTAGTTTTTGGCTGTCATGCATCACCGGTCGTCTTTGATCGCCGCGGCCGCATTGATACCGGACATGCGCAGAAGCGCGTCACGTGCAAGCTAATAATTGCGTGTCAGGTTTTGACGGGCAGTTGCCTCAGTTGGCGAATGTTCACTCGGAGAATTTGGTTGCCACTACTAGCAGATTGTTTTGTCGTGTCTGGATGCCGAAGCTGAAATACAATAGCACAGGTTGCGTTCCTATTGTTGGAAGAAATACATCCAGCTGTACTCCACCGCCGCTCCTTCACGACTGATATGCGCTATTTTCTTCCGGGTCAGCCTGGCTGTAGCAAAGTAAGCTTGGCATTCAATTTAGGTGTTCCCCGCATCGTTATAACGCTATTGCGATCGGAAAGCGTGAGCGGTAAGCGCGCTAAACTTCACCCTGTAGTAGCAAGCAGCCAACAATAGAGATCACACGGCTGTCGCTTGTTCGCGCCACTTGCGAGTGTGTTCTATTCTCAGCACACATCCTGTTCGTGGTGTATCGCGCATTCAACACGCGTCGACCGAGATATTGAGATACTGCATCAGCTTCTTCGGGTGCGTGTGTATACCCAAGGCCACACCCACTGCACCAAGCCCATGCTGTGTAAACTCCATTGTGGCCACTTGCAGATACGAAGGGTCAAGTTATGAATATTTTCATCATTACGCAATCTTGAGACTCGTGCTTTCAGGTTATGGTTAGGAAGGCACTCTTCGCTTGTTTATTTTATTGTATTTCTTCCAACAAGTTTCTTGCTCGTTGAAGTTACTGCGGTTAGCAGCCGAATTAGACTTTAGTAAAACGCACTAACGTGTTGCACGTCAAGCTTCGTCGTTGCACTGGCTTGGAAAGCTTCACGTGAAGCCGTGCCACAAGCGTAAACTATGCTCAGGGTTAATTAAAAATATCAGAAGATGTCCTGTATCGATATTTTGGTTAATTCTCATCAGGTTTGTTTGTATCGGAGGTGCACAACCTTTTAGCTATTGCCGGCCGCATTGTTTATTTTTACGAATTACGGCCGCCAGAGAGATATTTCAAGGTATTTTTATTTTTGCATTCCTTCTCTTCAACTTCCACGCGTCTGCTTGGCCGTCTTTTTACCAAGTATTTTCATGCTGTAGACAAAGAGTTTTTATTGATGCATGGAAGCCGGAAACCATTTCTTACATTTTAAATCACCATGTGCCCTTCATCGAAGGTTGTGCATCCCTGGTTTCTAGTAATAATCCAAACAACTTCAACACTGCCATTTGTATTGCAGACGATTGGAAGCAGCAGCTATTAAAAAAGTTTTCTGAAAAATCATAGCCTTATCTTGTTGTGACGTACTTTGCAGTTACATAGGTACAACAACAGTTTATTTTGACCACTTATTAGCCTTATCTCATTTCTTATGGTAACGTACTTTGCAGTTACATGGGTACGACAACAATTTATTTTAGCCCATTTATTTGGCCTTATCTTATTTCTTATCGTAACGTACTTCGCAGTTACGTGGGTACCACAACAGTATATTTTGATCCACTTATTTAACGATGTTATTTGAAATTATTAGTGAAGAGGATTCGATTGCTGTTACAGTTAAACATGCTTAGATTTCCTGTAAATACTCATTCAGCGCAATCTTGGTTGTCAGCTAAGTTGAAGCCTTTCTCAGTTGAAAACTACTGAACTACACTCTATTGCATGCCCCTAATGTGCGATGGCTCTTCAATGAAATAAAACTTGCAGGCGCAATTGTAGGAAAATCTTGTAACCCCTACATTTTATTTAAAAGATTTGAAACGCGAAAACCTTCCAGACATGGGTGACGTATAATTTTTCTCATTACTGGTATGAGCGTGCTCTTGATCAAAGGTATTTTATAACGCGTTCTAGTATTTGTTCCTGAAGCAGTTAAACTCTCTATAGTTTTATGGTCATCCTCACACTCTAGCATAACCGCGTGTTAAATGCAATTTTTGAGTATCGATACGGAAAACAGCAGCGCATAAGTAACACATTTTCTTGCTTGCTTAAGTTGAGCTTTGGGGTAAGTACATGCAACGAAGTCACCCACGGTCGTTCAGGAGTAATTAAGAAAGAACAGCGCTACGTTTAGACTTGCTCGGCTGATGGCCCGCAAAAGCTTCGCGGGCTTTGAGCGAATAGCGATTCGATTGAAGCTTTTGCCTGCATGCCTGAAGAAAAAGCGAAATTGCTGTGCGTTCCATGAAACAGCCTATAACTAACCACTGACAGTGTCATCCATAGCCTAAACCAGGGGTGTCAAACTCAAATTGATCCGAGAGTCAAATGAGGAAATGTCAAGTAACCCGAGGGCCGCTTTGTGACTACCTGAGGGCCGCATTATGACGCTGCCACTACAATGGCGGTAATTACGCCTTACCAGAAACGGCTCTACCTTGTCCTGCGAAAAGTTACAGGACATACCATTTCTGTCCTTTTCTACATTACTTTAAAAGGAACTTGCTCACTACCTGACTGAGTACTTTCAAACACTGGTGTAAAAACTAAATAACTTAAATGTTGGTTATTTGACAATTCCCAAAAAGTATCGCAGGACGCGTGTTTGAGACCCCTGGCTCAAACAAAGCCACTTTACGACGTCCCGTTGAGCCCGTGCGGCTTGGAATGACAAGCCTACATGTGCTGGAGGCAAAAACTTGTGGAATTGCGGGCCGGAATCGGCACGGACCAGGCAGTGAACCAGACCGGCCATGATGTAGAAAGTAGAATCGTTGGTCCGTGGTTGAGTCTGGCAACACTTACTGAGATTGACATACCGCCGGATACTTCGTTTTATTCTGTTTGTGCGCCTTTTTTGCTTAGAATCATCCAAGCTTATGTGCGACTGTGATCCCTGCAATACCAACTTTGTTGTGAAGGCCGTGCTGTATCGGGCTTCTCGCTTTTCTGCTGGACCACCCTTAAACATATCAAACAAAGTGACAAGACTATAAAAGTCGGCCTGTGCAAGCCTCTGGTTCGCAATTAACGAGCTATGTTTTTCTTTTGTACTTCAGTGGATCTTGCACCGCTAGTCTGGAGACTGCAGATAACAACCCTGGTAGCAGCTGCACGACTGCATTCCAGGTGAGTGAAACTTCTGTCGAAGCACGATGTAGGCTTTTGTTTTTTGTTGGTAGTTGAAATAAGAAGGGCACTTGTTTTCAAATATTATCCTTAGTTTTTCGCGTCGTTGAAGTTTTTTGAAAATAATTGAGGTTTTATGTCTAGTTACGTCACATCCAAGCCCTACTAGCACTTTTCAATTCAAGTACACTCCCATATCAAAGTTCCTCACCCCCCTATTGACGTGGTTCAGATGTTTTTAGGTGAAAACGACTAGACCTGTTATCACGTTGGCATTTGGCAACACAAAGATTGTTTTGGTTTTACGCTTATTACCAAGTGAGCATAACGTGTTTGACAAGCACTAATTTTTCCGATTAAAATCTTAACATAAATCAGCTTGACGTTCTCATAAAAAAAATCTGTATGCATTTCATTCCTCTGCCCCTACCTGCATAATTGTTGCTTGCATCACACGAATTCATTTGGAATCAACTGTAGAAAGCAATAAAAAGCGAAAAGCAATATATCAAGTTACAGGCATGCAACATGTCAAGGATCACTAGCATCAAATCTGGAGGAACACGTTTCAACCAAGACTGTTAGTTCGGCGGCCAATACGCTTGTGATGATTAATGCAAAACACGCAGACGCTTTTAAGTCTGTCCAGCAGTATTCATTCGCCCTCAGAGTTAAATGTTAGGCACAAGGCTCCCATTCAGTAACTTCTAATAAACTCAGATCGTACATGAATAAAAACAGCTATGCCACTTTTCAAAAGAACATGCGTACACTTACCTCAGGTGAAATGATGATTAAAATACTGAAGTAATTATACTTTCCTCGTCTACATTTTCTTCTGCAGTGTCAGCATTAACGTTTGGATCACGCCGTTGTCCATAACGCTGTTAAAATACTTCAATATAGACATCTCCCATTAATTCCGTCTTAGGTGTCTATGTGTAACAGTCTTGCTGGCTCCTCGACAATGTTTTTTTGCCAACAATCTTTCCTTAACAGTGGCTATTTTTTTGCGAGTTGTTTTTGTTTTAAAATGATTAGCAAGTGACAATATTATTTCTGCAAAAGATTGTGGCAAAATCAAAATTTGGACATAAAATCAGGAAGTAATCCGAACTTCGAGTTATCTAAGCCGTGGTTTATGTTACGCAGAGAATGTCAGAAACTAGGGTTAGATTTACCAAGAAATTTAAACAGTGAGTTTAAATTTCTTGTTTCCACAAATTTTTCAGTTGTGTTGTGGGACAACAACCTTATACATCGTCCATGAAAATTTAGACTTTCAAATTGTTTATGTGACTGTTTGTAATTTATTTATTTATATAGCTGTTTGTTGTTCGCGCGGCTTAGGCTAATCGCACGCAGCCGCATGGCTGGCTGCACCGGATCGCAAGCAACCTATTTTGTATCGATGCTGTTGTGAGGGCATGAAACCGATTGAACACATTTTGTTTCATCCGATATGTGTACTATTTTCACCTGATGATCACATGCGAACCCTGTAATAACCGGAGTATATATTTTTATGTTATTAGATTTGTTGCAGATATTGCCGAAGTGATATCTTAGAAAAAAACAGATTTAGCGCGATTTTTCATAGTTAAACTTAGACACCAGGGTGGGCTAAAATAACACCCAGACTAGGTGAAAAAAAACCGTTAAGCAGGCAACCATTGGCAGTAGACCTTGGAGTGCCTGTGGAAATTTACAAAAAAATCTCGTGACTACCGAGCTGTTTCCATCAATTCTTTCCCTCTTTGACCCAAGGTGGTTAGTGTAGCAGCTGTTGTATTTGTGGTGATGTAACAGAATATGTTTATTGTTGGCGCGTATCCATCAGTCCTCGCACTCGTTTGTTTTAGGTAGGCGTAGATGCTAACAGTCCCAATTCTGGTCCGGCTTCTTCCAAAAGCGGCCGGTAGTATGGCAACTCGTGTGTTTGCGGTGATGTATTGGAAAGTTTTTGACCACTGAAGCATGTCCATCACTTTTCGCTCTCGTTTATCTTTGGTACTCGGTGGAAATTTACTGAAAAAATTTGACCACCGGGATCCGTCCTGCATTAATTCTGGTCATGTTCGTCCCAAAAATTCTTGATATGGCGGCAAGCGTGCGTGTCTGTTGTGATTCAGTGAAAAATATGTGACCGCTGAGGCGTGTCCGTCTGTTTTGACACGAATTTCTGTTAAACAGCAGCGATGCAAACATCGCCGGCAGACTTGAAAGTGCTCGTGGAATTTTACTGAAAAAGCTTTGCCAGTCCTGTAGATACATGATGCTTCTGTTGCTCATTGTCTTGAATGGTGACGTGACATCGATCTATTTTAGCGTTTCTCAACCTTACAACCTACGTACGTGGCCGACATAACTTTTGGTAAAAATCGCGTGGCCCGCTGTGCCTTGTTAGCATAGGCTGTGCTTTCATGCGCGTAAATAAACAGACATTCTAAAGTAGCGATTTTTATGCCTCTACTTAATTCAGTGAGAATTTTGCGGCTAAACACAACCAATGTGTTCCCACGCTGTAGTGATTAGATTTCTTGATAACTGTATTCTAACGTATGTTCGTCCTTTTGGCATAACTCGAAAACCGCGCTGGCCCACTGTGAGGTTGGGAAACACTGATCTACTTGGAAATTTTACCACTGAGACGCCGTTTCTTTTTGTTTCGTTCAACAATACGTTTTGTTTCGTTCAACAATACGTCAACTACCGTCGGCAACCGCAGGTTTGTCTGCAGAAAGTGACTTCTTATGATTGTTGCCACTGATGCCTGTGTGTCTGTCATTTTTATCTCATTTTTGAAACATCAATATGGCTCCCAAGCTCGGAAGACTCAAGCTTACTATTGACGTACTGCAGATTTTTTCACTTGGACATGTCTACAAATTAAGTTTCTTCATATATTTCTTCCGCCTTTAAAAATCTAGCTAGCTGCCACTATTAGCAGGCCTAAGCGTGTATCCACCAAGTTTGTGCAAGCTGTGGCGTGTTTAAATGCAGATGCCTTCACACACTTCACCATGATCGGCTAGGTAGATAGTGCACGGACTGATTTAATGGACACTTTTTTGTGTGTGTGTTTCTTTTACTTTTTTCACTTACCTTGATGGGTGGACAAAAGCGAACATGCGGTTACTCTAAAACTAAAAAATAATTTAGCTGCTTTACTTTGATTTCCAGGTGGATGGAAATAAAACCCCACCGTCAGCATCTTTGCAACGCCTCAGGTACACGCTATCCGCTTAGTTATGTGGTCTGACTTTACTGTTTGGTCCCACTGACTGCCTTGTTTGATTGTGGTTCAAAGCATGTGAATCGGTGCTTCCCAGCCATTGGTTCGCTACGCAACGAGCAAACAATGACATTTGTTGTGATAACAATGCTGTAAGAGCGATCAAGTTGGTTCATTTCTTTCACCCTTGTCAATCATTCTTCAGTAAACTTTCAACTTTGAAACAAAACCTTGAAAATTAACTCTCAATCAACCTCACCCACCACGCCGACCAAAGTATTACAGGCCACAAAGGACATTTCAAACTCAAGTTTATTTGCGACAAGCCCAGGATCTGTGGAATAAATTTAGAAAAGATAAAATCAGTCAGGCAACCCCATGGTGTTGCTAAGCAACATATCCAACGAAAGGTTGCAGACGACGACTACCGGTCATGCAATTGTTTATTTGTAAACAAACGCCCGCACCACCAATCGGCTTGCGCAAGCAGTTGTGAAAACAAAGGAAGAAGCGGTAAAAATGTAAATGAATAGGCAAAGACACATCAGCGCAACCAACAATATCACGTAGATCGATTTTGAATACAATTGAATTCCAAGGAACAGAGCGTCAATATTAGCAGGATTGTTTAACTACTCTTTCAGAAGTGGCTGAACTTCACCCAGGCTTGCGCGGTTGAGGAGCACAAGCCGCAGCATGAAACATTTTTACCAGCACTCTAGGAACTATACAACAACGCGACAAAAACAGATTTACAATAATAATAACGTAACGTCGAGCAAAGTAAACTAACTCCAGCAGCACTGTGTGATTTGAAGAATCTTTAGACTTTCAGAGACCCTTCACAGATCCTATTGCATCAAGCGGTATACGTTCTCATTGCCTTCTCGATCTTTTTCCTACAAATCGGACACATCCTCAGAGCCTTTGTACATTCCAAACAACAGCATATGTGGCCGCATGGTATGAAGACCATGTCTGCTTCTCTGTCCAAACAAACCTGCGAACATCAGCGTTAGCAACAAAGCATTGTTTTAGTGCAACAGACGCACGTCTTTCACGCCCTACTGTCTTAACGTCCTTTCACGACCTTTATTGTGGCGCAACGGCAAGTCATAGTTTGATTCCTGTTCGATTCTGTTGCTGCAGGCACATGTTTGCCGATATTTTATTTTGCATAAACTTTTGTTTAATCTGCCAGTACCAGTTCAAAATTTATCGCTTTCGTCGTACTTATTGGCGGCTGAAATACTTGTGCGAAATACACCAAATCATGTTGAATAAACGCATCGTCTTCAAGAATAAATAAAACAGCAACCGCTCGTACGGGTATCACTTGTTGCTGCTGTTTCAAATGATTGTTCCTAAAATAAATGTAAGGTTTAGTCCGGCAGGCGCTTTCGGCGACGGTACGCAGCAAGTAAATGCGCAATTCTAGAATGCGTTGTTTGCAAAAATTTTTTAGGGGCATTGAAGTTGAGAAGCACTAATATGCCCTGTTCACCGTGCCGTTGTTTACTTCATTACGTTGGTCTGGCTTTTGTACTTTGGTTGTTCAATTGCACTTTGGTGTTATTTATCTGTGTTTTATTAGTGTTGTGCCAAGTCGTTGAAGCAATAGCGACTATTATAATTATGATGTAAAGATTCATTTTGACGAAGTCTACAGCAAATGAACAGCATGGGATTGCGCCAATTACCGTCGCTTCAGTGTTTCCCTGAAAAATTCATTTAGCGTTTATCAGTGCGCATCTAGTTTTTATTTTCGTGTCCAAAAAAGTTTTCCCCGTCAGTGTCATTTCTTCTTGTTTTCTTCCGTGAATCGTCACCGCTTGTTTGTTTCATCATTTGTTTTCGGCAACTTGGCAAGATTTTCAACTCTAATTGTAGGAGGAAAAGTGGTCCAAGAGAAAGTCGTGATTGTTCCGAAGACTGGAAAGTCGTAAAGAGGGCGAAACGCAAGAAGACCAAACAACGAGTAAGACTGTTGCTGCCCTTTGGTCTTTTCTTCGTTTGTGTCCTACGCAGATTTTCAGTTGGCATGACTCCCATAGTTCTGATCTACCCACTGTAGCGTGTTGCGAGTTAATTGTTTTGCATTCTCATGTCCGCAGTCCCATCCAGTCGAAAGTAGTTCGAGTTCTTCCGACGACTTTCCTGGAGCGAGACGACTGCCAAGCAGCAACCCTGGGGAACCTGGTAAGCTGTGCGCTGACTTTTGTTAAGGTTTGCGAGCTTAAATTATTGCTTCGAGTTCCCACACAAAGCGGACGTTGTCGTTTGCTGAGTTTCTTCAGTGAAATCAACAACAAACTTCGCGGGAAGGCGAGAAGCACAGTTTCACCTCGTGTGTTTTCTTCATGTTTTTGCAGCAAATTCATCGCTGAACTGTGAGGAGATGTGAAGTCCAACTTGTTCGTCTTCATTCGCTTTTTTTCTGCAGCCTCACACAGGTGGTAGTCAGTGTTAGAGCATGTGGGGGGGAGTGTGGCATCCTGGTGGCGGTCGTACACGTCCAGCGCATAAGTTCACTGTTAGGTATATCTTGTAGTGGAGGTATGCAGAAGTCGCAGTTTTCTGTTTTCCTTCTCATCTTAGCCAAATGTAGCAGTAGCCCATTGAAGCCAGAACCTCACATAAAGNACAAAGCTTCTCGTGTTGACCTTATTGATAGCGTATTGATAATGTACCGGACGAAAGCATTAGTTTCATGGCAATACGGGGCTTTGTTTTTCAACTACAAACGTTTCTGAGTTGTTTTTTCACATCGTTCGGTGTGGCCAATAGCCTTTCTCTCTACTATGTGTTGAGCAATATGTGTGAAAAGTTGAATNGCGCCGAATGCGNCTGCAGTNAANCTGTTGACAGCGCGTTTCACCAAAAAAACGAGATGTTTTTTGTTGATGAAAATACTTCAGAAATAGCGTTTAAGCTTAAAGGTTTTTCTGTGAACTAATGTTCACTGCGTGCCACTGAAAAACATGCTCAAAAGGCGGGTTTAAAACGTGATTGCCTCGCTTTTACTTAGACGAATATGTCTTTGTTGTAGGTTTGATTGTTGGCTGCGCACGTACAGACTTCCGCGAGCATTTCATTTTTCCGCTAATTGTCCTGCAGAGGATCCATCTCGACTTTGACCTTTTGCAACAGGCTCCGTGACCTGCCGCAGGTAGAGCATTTGAGCGACGTTCTGTTTCAGATCCCGACGTCCAGGCCACAGAAACCCCATCCGGTTCCACCGATCCGTCCTTGAATTCGCCAAAAGATGTGAAAGCTGCGCTTGGCTCCCACACAGCCGTTCCGAACCCCACTCCCAATGAAGTTCTAGTCTTGCCGGTGCAACTGGCAGGAGATGGTACAGGACCTGCTGATTCCATTGATGCAAGGGCCCATTTCCCAGACTCGCCGTCACGCCCTGTTACGGTCGCATTCCATGACGCATCTTCAGTTGTCCTTTCTACTGGTGAGTATCTGTCTGTCCGAAGCTTTGGCGGTCTATGACAGTCGGGTGGAGAGACAACGTTCGCACTTTGTTTCAGAGTGGGGAAAGATTTTTTTTTCGTTTTTTTGATCTGGCACAAGGTATCCACACTTGCATTGCCATTTTTTGTAAACTGATAAAACAAAACTTTCCATAACACTGACCACAGTAAAGCACGTTTTCCTTTTAAATAAAGCTTGTCTCCCTGTCGCAGTTTGGTGCAGCACCACTGCGGATGGTGGAGTCGATTAAAACAGTATCAACTCTATTTGTTATATTGAATTTATTACAGTATTGGCCGAATTCAGGGTTGGCACCACGCGGGCCTTGCTTAAGTCATTTGTTTCTTTTGACCTCTAGTAATGAGGAAAATTATACGTCACATATTCGAACTTTATGGAACTTCTGTGAAGGGTGATGTGGGTGCATCCGTCGGGCAATAACACCCGGAAACAAAGTAAAACTAAGTCCCCCAAAAATTTTCTAAAACTGCTGCAAAAACTCTTCAGAGAAAAAAGATTATTTTAAGCCATTCCTACGTATGAATGGAAACGTTGATCTTTTTTGTCTCTTTCTCAGACAGTTTCGGAGTTCTTTACGACTTGTCATTGTAAAGCTGATCTGCAATTTTGTTGCTGCACCTTCGGAGTACAACTAAAAGTTGCATTTGAACCTTGTGAAACAACTGATGTTGTTGCCATCCACCGGTGATTGGCAGCTCGAGCAACGATACCGACGTATTGAGCCATTCATTGAATCACGTTGGGTTAAACCACGGTTTCTCAACCGGGGTCCTCGGGCCCCCTTGGGGGCCACGGAGCGGTTCTCCGGAGGCCACGAGCAGAGGCCTTGACTAAATAGCTCTACTGTGATATTGCAGAACGCCAAACAAAGCTAAATATTTCTATTGATGAGTAGGGGCCACAGGTGTTGAGGGTCTTTGGAAGGGGACCACAAAGCATGAAAGGTTGAGAACCACTGCGTTAAACGGTTCCTTTGCCAGTGTTTTAGTTGCCATAACTGATTGCATATTGTTGATGAAACCCTAAGAAGAGATTTGTTTTCGTTGTTACGACGCTTGATCAACGCACTCCCGTCGCAGGACCTCACGTCTCCTCTCCCGATCAACGTCATCAGGAACCCCCCAACGTTTCCTCCTCAAACGAGGCTCAACCTATTGGTAAGGTTCTTCCTCTTGCTGGTGCAAGTGTACTGTTCATTTCATAATGAGTCGAGCGCTTCTAAACAGTGTTCCTCTCATCTTGTAAAAAAATCGCAACCAACTGCGCTCTGCCACAAATAAATTTGATTTTGATTCAACGCGATGACCTGCGCCTCAGCATCCACGTCTCCGGGCCTGTTGTAGGAGCGGGAAGCTCTTGTGTCTTCGCGACTGGTTCGAAGCTGCTCTTAAATTTCCGGAGAAAAAACTCTGATTATGGGATGCAGCAATGGAAAGTAATGAAAAACGGTTGCATTTTTTGAATTACGCCACCGATGTTTGAAACATAATTTAGACCCGGGCGCTCGCTGTAGCCACAATCATGCGCTGGAAGTGTCATAAAACTCCTTGATTATTTTGTTCCTCCCAGGCAAGATCCTGCCATTACGAACAAATGCCAGAAAACGCACGCGAGCCATGTGCAGTTTGCCATAACATTTGTTGCATTCCTTTAGCTGCCCAGACATCAGACGGCATCCTGCAGGAGACGAATTCTGGCCGGATTCCGCAAGAGCTGGAAAGTCAACCAAGCGGTAAATAGTTTCGCTTTCTTGCTGCGCGCTTCAGAACAACACCGGTGCAGACTTAGCACGAGTTATCGCCAGAGGGATTCCGTGTTGTCCGTTCGTCCCTGTAAAGCCTCTGTGCGTTCTGTTGAGAGTGTTTTGGTCCAAACGTCAAACACGTATTAGTCCCGTTAGCCCAGTGATTTTTTACCTTTGAAAACACGCCGAACTCCTACGTAGTATTCCAAGCTTTTGTCGAACCCCGTATTTTCGAAAAATGTCAGAAAGTAAAAACGGGTTTCTGAAATTAAATCAATCATCAGCTTATATTAAATTTAACAGTAGTCCCCGCTTATTGAGCCCGCGGTTAAAAAGCCCACAACTGTCCGGTCCGGAATCACTTCCATTTATGATCATGGTTAGCTTGCTGTGATATAACCACGTTTCAGATGACCTTCGTCGAACCCCTGAAACGACTCTGTCGAGCCCCAGGGGTCCGATCGAACCCAGGTTAAGAACCACTGCGTTAACGGGACGAGCGCTTTGCCATTAAATTACTGCTTTGAAAGCTTTGCTGAATGTTTCCAATCCTGCGTTGCATTCTTCGCTTGAGCTTCTGTCGGACGTGAATGTGCAGAACGGTGCTCATCACCTCAATGCTTTTCTTTGCAGGACGCTCTTCTTTATCTCCTTCATCAGATCGTGTCGGGTGAGTTCTTACGCTTTTTCAGCGTCAAGAAAATTTTTTTCAAACAATGAAATATTTGAATCGCGTTCGTTTATTCCTCAAGCTGATAAGCAAGGGCGACAGCAATCGTCGCTCCCTCTGAGAAAATTTTGCACTGCGCAAAATGTTTTATGCGCGCATGCTGTTACGCAACCATGCAGACACACAGCCAGTGAAGCGTTTCAAGCGTTAAAAGGTCTATGCAATGTATCTACGATAATAAATTAGGAACGTCGCAAGTGCGCGAGAATGAGATTTCACCGCGCAAACGGCCTGGTGGCTGTTGCGCGTCTTAGAGGGAACATTGACAGCAACCATTGCCGTCTCCGATGGAGGGTATCAGCAGGTTTTCGCGAGGATTGCGACAATGCCATCGCAAAACACTATCGCGACGTCCAGATCAAAGACAAAATCACAGCACGCTGGTTTGTTTCTACTTTACTTGCGCTGCACTCACGGCTGTTCGTTCTCAACAGATTTTCGGGGCGCTGCTTCGATGACAGGATCCCGGAGCGTGTCCCGGAGGACGATCGCTGTGTCGTTGGCGGGGTAAGTGTGTTGTTCACTGTTGTATTGACGGGTCGAGTGTGTTGTTCACTGTGTCATTGACGGGGTAAGTGTGTT
>JGI24021J15306_10001018_pt1 | contig 25528 bp, 10 predicted proteins | sample Ectturendosymbi1_FD_15306 | JGI IMG/M metagenome (IMG submission 15306) | reverse complement strand
ATATATCCTCGTCTTCTTTCATGTATTTGTGTATTTCTCTTTACTGCGATGCATGTTTAAAGTCTAGCGCCTTGCGTGTGGGAGTGAAGACGTTACACAAAACAATAATAATCTTTGCCTTTGTTTATGTGGTATGTCAAAATGTATGAACGAACTACAGGTGTCAGGCGATTTTGCGTGGAAAGCTGAGTTTGAAAAAAATGAATGCTTTAGTGTATAGTTTACATAACTTATAAGTACAATGGTGTAGGAGCTAGGGGACTGGGGATGCAGTGGGTGCAAGCGCGCCCCCAAACGTTTTGATTTGTCAAATTTGGGCAAAGAGGTTTCGACGTTTTTTAATAATGTTAATGAAATCATACTTCTTTGTTATTGAGTGTATAAGTAAAAGTTTACTGTGTCATAGAAAAAACATTAAATATATATAAAATCAACAAAATGTTTCTAGTAACTTCATGCTTTATTTTGTGAGAGTTAATGAGTAACTGACTCGCTTGAAAGTTTGGGCAAAAGAAGGAATTTCATTTAAGTGCTTTAATAATTGTACACTGAGGAAATCGAGTATACTGCAGGGCACCAACTTAATAATAGTAGAATCCATTCCAGGCAAGTACAGAAATATTTTGTTTTTATTTGTACAGTGTTTGGATGTACACATTTTGGCATAGAATTTGTTGCATATATGTGCAGCTGAACAGACAATTTTGTGCGACTCACGGCATAGTCTAATATAAATCACATGATGCATGCCTCATACATCACAAAGGTGCCTTCAGAGAAGGAAGCAGCTTTAAGCCTACATCAACTAGGTGTGAAGTTCCTTACCGACAGCAACCGCTGGAATGTGAATGGAAAACCTCATATTGTGAGGCAGATGCTCAAGAATACTGAGCCAACTGGTCGTCGGAAGAGGGAGCAGGGGTCCTTGTCCCCGTGGATTTTGAAAATGTTAGCAAAAATAGGTTGTTTTCTTAGTTTCGAGTGGGATAAAACAAAGTTCACCACTTTTGGCACACCCTAGAAAAATTTTTGTAAAAATACCCTAATGGCTCCCCCTGGAAAAAATCCTTCCGACGCTCATGCTGAGCCAGCTGGCTTCAGAAAATGTTCTCGTACAGGCCAGCGTACCTTTTTCAGTTGGGTTATTTAGAACCAACTTTCAGGTACCAAATTTTCTATTTTCAGGTCTATATGGCAGCATGGAAGAGGAAAATATAATGTATCAACAGCTACAGAAAATTTGTAGGGAGAATGTTTGTCGCATAAAAGTTTTTCGGGTAAACTTGGGAAAATACGGGCGAAATATCCTTTTTACCCCTAAACAATTGCCTACTCCTACACCTGTGTGTAAGTATATATAAATTTTCCTGATAACGATTCATTCGGTGGTTTCTTGCCATTTCAGGCACTGTCAGCAACGTTGTTGATCAGTTCCACTGCACTCGTGTTGCACCTTGCAAGTGAGATCTTTATTAGGGGCTTCTGATTTGTGTTGTAGTATATAATCTCCAAAAGCATTTAGGGCTGAAGCGAATTTTGGAAATAAATTTTAGTATTTTTGAAATTTTCATGCAGTTTTGCTATTACAAGTTTGCAGTCATGCGGCATGATTAGAAATCAAGTATCAATGACCCGTGCCGACTAACTATTCGGACTTTTAGTGTGCCCTGTTAATTAAAAGATCACACTTTTCTCAACAAAAACATGTCATTTAGACCAATTGGATGTTTTTACACCACGTGCTGCAGGCAACTAACAATGATCCAAAGGAGTTCAAAACACATACACATTACCCACCGCTAGAGAGCGCTGTAACACAACACTATATTGAAGTTATGCCACACGACAACGTGAAGGGTCATCGCAGTGCTACATCAGACTAAGAACTATGTCGAAAGGTACAAGCATGTAAGAGTTTTATTTAATGTTAGAGGTCGAAATTGGAAATTGCTTTTCATAGCGGAACGGTAACCGACAGAAACAACTGCGGTTTGTCGAATTAACATCATCTCCATAACCACAAAATGTTACTTTGTGTGATTCAGTTTGTTCCCAGTAACCAAAATTTGCCCTACCCTATAACGTTGCCATGAACTATGGTTTTAAGTCAGGCCGTTTTTTTATCTGCCGATACGTACTTCTCTGCTTTTGGTAAAATTAAAAATCTTTCTATAAATTTCCTTTAATCAACAATTACATATATGTATTCTTCTTGATATTGCTTGTTGTTTAAATATTAGTTTGTAGAGTGAAGTAAAACTGCCTAGCTTCTTGCTTGCTGACTATCTGCCTCTATTCATGAGGTGGATTCTATGAACAAAACCTACAAAACAGATCAATTCTGCATTCGCTCAATGTGGCAAAACGCAATGTATGATCTGCATTCACTCAATGTGGCTGAACACAAATGTGGCAAAATGCAATGTATATAAAATTTCATTTATTCCTGATGATGGTTTACTCATCATTTATTCCTGATGATGGTTTACGCATCATTTATTCCTGATGATGGTTTACGCATAAGCCGAAAGGTCGAATAAAATAATGTTTTCGATTATTGTGGCTGTTTTGTTTGCAATAAGAATCTACAGCAACTTCGTGCATAGTTTACCAAAGCAATGTATAAGCGATACCGGAATTTACGTTTGTGGCCGAAAAGCCGTACAGTATAGTATTTTCAAGTGTCAGTCCATCACACTACATGGTGTTTCAAAATTATTTAAAATGAATCCAAAAATCTTGATAGAACTTGCATGTCAAATCAACCTCCTGCTGAAGGTGATTGCGATCACTTAATGTTATCACAAGTTTATCACAGTGGCTTGTTTAGCAATTGAGCCAATGAATAAATTGTTGTGGTCGATGGTTGAACAAAATACAATGATCCCTGGGGCAGCAATCGACAATCGGAGATATTGTAATGCTACTGATAAGTTTCCGTTTCCATCTTTTGTTGCCAGACACAAAATATTAAAAATGTTGCATGATGTAACACCATCTTCTCATTTTGTTTTTCCTGAGGCGTTGTGGACCTTGAGCATCTCTCTATACAGCCTTACAGCAGTTACACCACTGGTAGTTGTTTCACTGCAATTACAAGAATTTCTACGCAAAGTAAATTAGGTTTGCATAGCGATTTGTATCAAAATAAAAAGCAAAAGGAACAACTCTCGATTAAATTATTTTTATACTTTTAATAGTGTATGTTGAAGAGTGAATTTCCTAAATTAACTTTTCAAGCTCTTGTGTGTTTCATCACAATTAAATGCAATACTACTTTGATGCTCATCAAGAGCATGATCAAGTAGTATTGCATTTGATTAGAAAAACAAATTTTTCTTCTTGACAAGTTGACTACTTTGTTTTCAAATAACGTTTTCTCAGCCTGAATTGATGCGTATTAGGAATGGGATTTCAAAATAAAGAAAACTATTTTTGAAATCGCACTGTTTCCATTTTGACATGGCAATCAAATTTTTCGCATCGTACAAACCAAGAGCTGATCACACACTACATTAAAGGTAAGCTATACGGTTCAAATAGATGTGTAGGAAATAGTGGTTCCACCGAACTATAACAGTTTAGTTGTAATTTAGTAGCAATCTTTGTGCAAATGCAAAGTCAGTATAGTCTTTTGCGATAAAGCACTAGGAAGCATTCATGTTAACTTCGGCTTCAAAAACTTTATTATTCAAAAACAACAACATAATACACAAGCGTCAAAGTTGTTTACACAAACGCAAATAACTGTAATGTTGCCCCATGTGATAATGCTCTTCAAGGCGAGATCAAATCGCTTGGAATTTTGTGCTCTGCAAGTGCAACGTGTACTCTTTTGGAATACAAGTATCAGATTAGGGTTGCATCGTAGCGATCTCTGGAATATGTTCCTTTGACTCAAGCCGCAGCTTATTTCGAAATGCCTAAATGTTTCAGACATCGTGTTTTGGATAAAATATAAATTTCTGTTTATCGGCAGCTTGCTATTTCTACTATTACGTGTTCAGCGAAAATACCTCCTAATCTGCAATTTTGAACAGCTCATTCACTTGTGAAAGTTTTTATTTAAGCGGCGCTTCTGTCAATCTAATACGTTATGCTTCACCTGCACTACCTTGTCTTGTAAGATTGGCACCATCAGTGTAAGTTTTCAACATCTGATTTTGCAATTAAGGAAAGCAAGCTGAGCAATTTCCTCCAACGAACCTCGCAAAAGATTTAAACTTCGCTTTCATTTTTGTGTTTTTTCTGTGCATTTTTCACAAGTTAACTTTGAACCGCAGAAAAAAGGCAATGATGATGTCTGATAACTTGTGAGTTGTTTGTGGTTTTTGGACGACTGCAGAAGATTGGTACTCAAGATTCGAGACTGAAAATTGAGCTCTCTTGGGACACCAGCGTGAATATTTTTGAAAGGCCTATCAACCTTTCTCGAAATGATTGTTTAGTCATTGTGACATTGTGGCAATTCTGTACTAGTAAATGTCTCTGACTCACTGCGATTACACTACATTGCAGACCGCCTGCTTTCCAACTTGCTACACTCTGTTTTGAAATGCTCTTGCGAGCTTGTCTCGTTGAGATATACGCAGTTCAAATCTAAACGCAAATTTCATTCCCAGTACTCAAACTAAAAAGCAGTTATCCTTATAGCACCAAACAACAACAACAATTTTATTTTTGACATTAACGCTAGTAAACTTCTCAATACAGAAAGTGGGAGTTTCACTTTTTGACATTTGAATTTCCTATTACCACTGTTTGTCGTATCGCAGCTATTTGTTACGGTTTTGCAACAAATCCTGCTACACATGAGATGTATCTTGCGATCCTACAATGACTCAGACAAAAATCTTGGGAGATTATGTGGCTTGCATCGAGGAAAAAAGATTTATTCGACCATCGCTTGTGTGACTCATTGTGAAGATCCAGCTGTTTTCATACATTTCTGATAACTATTACGTTGTGGAACGTTGCTTATGCACAACAATCACAGATGCGGAATGAGTAACGTTTTTGAGAAGAAATACCTTTCACGCTCGAAATAGTTTGAGTTAAATCGTTTTGATTTCTGCGCAAACAGACCCACCGTAACTTTCTGCTCTCTAAGCTTATTTGGAGAATGATTTACAGCTACAAAATGAGGCGAACAAACGTCCGTTTCGACATTTGCTTGTTGTTCTTACCAATCAGCTTCCCTATTACGACAAGCTGTTGGCTTTGAGTGTTTGTGACGCAATAACAAAGCTGCCTTTGATTTGATAGAAATTGAACTCGAACGAGAGTGTAATACAGCAGATAGAGCGGTGGTGTAAAAAACGCTGAAGTTAGCGTAGGAAACAAAAAAAAACTGTTTCTTATTTGATGAGTTTGCAGAAACTCCTTTGCAATGAAAATTGCATGACGAGCATGTGACGTAACAACTCAAACATATTTGTGAGCTTAGTCGGGCAATTCAGAAAAACCTTCAATAGCTTTTGGAAAGGCGTTTGTGAACTGACCTTGGAGTTCTTGCATAAATAGCAACAACACATTCTCACCCAATAGAGCTAACCAACTTATTTTTATTTGTTAATTTCCGATGTTTTAATGGTGTGCAGCAGCAACGGAAAGAATGTATACGCATACCGATGGCAGATGAGACATTTGGCTGGTTTAAGCTGGCGTACTGAAAATAAATATTTTAAAACAGATGTCACGAACTAAAGCAAACGATAGACACAATCATCTTGCAAGTCAATCAGGTCATAGTTTTATAAATACGTGATGTGATACACGATTGCAAAGGCGATTGATTGGTGAGTGACCGGTCTTCGGACAAAGTTCCTCCTATACTGAGTAATGTCAAGAGTCATAGAATGTTGAAGACTATTTCCGCTGCATTTGGCTCCTCTATTGTATCATAATCACGATTAAGAAGGTCAATAAGTGATAAAGTGTCAAAGTTCTGAATTTTTCGAACTACGGAGCTTCAGGCTTCTTATGTTGGAAGCCGCGATTTGTGGGCTTACCGGTAGCTCGTTAAAGAACACTCGATTACTTCTTAAAATCAAAACAAAAATGAATGGCTCATTAGGATTTACCTAATCGAAGTCAACTATGCCAAAAGGAATGTTTTCTTACAACAATTGATTCTTTCTGAATTGGAAAGGAAAATCACTACAAGGAACACTATAGTAATGATAGCCAGTGCAAAAGTGCCTGCCCACAATCAAGTCGTCGGATTTTACACATTTACTGTTTTGCTAAAAATTGTAACATCAGCATCTTCAAATGAGGTTACGTCTACCTAGATGCGCATTTTCCAGGACCTCGATAGAAAACTGGTTTTCATGTTCAATTCATTTCCGGAGCTGATTTGATTGGCCTTTATTGTGTAAAAGGCCTACAGCAAAGTCCAGCTTGCACAAAGTGTGCATGCTGCATTGTTTTTCCTAAGTATAAATTTTATCGTCGTAAAGAAAGCAATTTGGTAGCAGCACCCCATCTTGAAGTTAAGAGTTGTTAACCATCAATAAATCTCCCGCCGTCTCTAAATATGTTGTCCATGCGTGAACATTGACATGTGTGTATGTTTATCATCGTGATCGGGTGGTGATGGGGTGAGTATGTCACTAATACCCTGTGGCAAAGATAGCTAACTTTAATGTAAGTGTACACCGCTTAAGATAAAGTACTCGACCGCTAGACTTCGGTGATTAACTGAATTAAACGCCCGAAAGGCTGATCTGCAACTTCAATATTTGTCTCGATTGAAATCTACACACTGCTTTTTTAGCATGACTTTTTGCAAGGTTTAAAAATATCATGTGGCAGGTTAGTGTATGCATCACCAAAAAGTTAATTTTCAGACACATATAAATATCAGTGGAACTATTTCAGCAAGAAGCATAAAAAACTATTTATGAACATGGAGAAAACCTGCAGACTTCTTTTCTGACTTCATCTGCATTTTACAGTGTTATAAGCAGAGATAAGCTACTTTAATTTGAGTTCTATGGTCAGCCTTAGCTCGGTCCTTGTGCTATTTGTAGAATCTCTTCCGTTTGCTTTGAAATATGCCATTGGTAGAACTCGTTGTTATGCTGCCACAGCATAACCGACCATATCTAGCCATCAATCTAAACATGAAGCCCTCGATCACGTTTGTCCACGCACCATTTTGTCCGGATTTTCCACGTATGAGAATGTGACATCTCTTGAAAACTGCTGTTATAAGCTGTTTATCTGCGCAGCAGTGCCTGAAAAACCGCCACGTTTGTTAAGTACTGGCAAGCAAAGCGATAAACAAAAGTCGCGTTTTTGGTTTTGTCATGGCTGAGATATTGGCTTGAACACCACAGCGCGAAATAAGAACTTTGTAAGTCTTCCTGACAACAAAGCTGATGTTTACATCGCTGCCAGGTGCGCTCTACAGTACTTTTAACTTGTCTTTAAAATGATGATTCGCTATTTTGATTTTGCAACCGCTGCTGTTACTCTTTGTGCCAAAGTCTTATATCTTTTGTTTAAATTTAAAGTCAATATCTTGCACAGTGAATCTATGTCTACCGGCGGAAATCACTTATGTCAAAACCTTGCACAGTGAAATTTAATGACTACCGGCGGAATCACTAAAGTCAAAATCTTGGACAGTGAAATTCAATGACTTATCCAGTGCATTTCACGGGCGTGTTCAGTGTGACGAAGCAAAGGTAGGTTTATGAAGAAGCAACTGCGCCATGATAGGAGTTTCTGTTCAGTTTGTTGCTTGCACAGGCGTTTCTATTGGTTTTATCTTCGGTGGCAAAAGAACAGAAAAAATGGAAAAGAATGTCATTCTTATATTTTGAATTTTTTGATAACAAAGAATCCAAAAACACGGACCTTCATAAACAATTATTGCTTTAGCTCACTTCAACTTCCTCTATTCGTTTAAGAAACTTACGGGTTCACATAGAAATTTCCGCAGCTGAGATCTCGTTAGTGAGGCAATGGTAAAATCGGAGCTTGTGCACAAAGCAATGAAAAGTAGCATTTGCTGATTGCATCTCATCTTAACACGAAGTGTTGTTAATAGAACCTCTGACGATTTATAATGTAAACGTATTCGAAACTGACGAGCGAAACCTAGAAGATAGGTTGATGAGATTTGATGAGATCTTATCTCAGGTGCGCTTGGTTTTAGTATAAAAATCAAAAACTTTTCGAATGCCGAGCACTTTCTCTGTATATAAGAGAGGCAATCTGCCAATTGAGCAAATGCCTCTAACAAGGAGATTTACGGACAGAAAAATGCACTGTGAAATATGTGTCAACATTTTTCAAGCGAAGAGAAACGATTCATTAGATATACGCCTTGTTGTGGCGTGAAAAACAATACGCAGAATTTCAAGCTATTGTCGGAGGTTTTCATTGATACAAACGTGTGCAGCGTGTTCTAATCATAACATGCTTGATAAAGTTTGCAAAAGATTACATTGCCTGATTGGGTGCATTTGGAGCAAACTTCGTGGACCTCAATAGATAAGGTTGGGGTTATAGAGACGATTATATGTTTTTATTATCAAGTTTCTTCTTCTGAACAAAGGGAGCGATTAAAAATATTTTGTCGTTACTATTTCATTGGGCCACTTCATCGACTTGGGTGGTTTGTAGCTGCCTCTCTGAACAGAAAATTTTACACGCGAAGTCACTTCATCCTCTGCGCCATGTGTTCTTCAACCAAGTCGATACCAAAGGAAGTGAAAAATGAGTTTCAAATAAAAAAGTATTCATACTTCCTGTCAGATAGATTGCTGGTAAATAAATACAATCGTATTACCAAAGGTGATAGTCTAAAACAAACCTTTGCAGCTACGTTGTTTAACATAAACAGTGACTTATTGTTCAAAGCTGCAGTTTTACGAAGCGCAAGGAGAATAATGAAGAGAGGGTTTATCCATGCTGAAACAATTTGGTTTTCTCACATGCAAAATAACATGAAAAACACAATATGTAAACAAAAATGGGCTAATTTTGGGCGTTCTATTTTCGGCAGTTATTTAAGCCGGATCACAAAACGCATGACGTGAGCAAAACCATTTCTGTTAAGCTTCTTGGTGGTGAGAGCAGTTTTTTTAATTGTACCTACCTGCTTGTTAGAGAGATTAGTATTTAAAGTTTTAGTCACAATTCACATGTCACGACAATGCAGTAGGTACAACACAGACTGAAACAGCGTATAAAATATATCGTCACTGTGATCCCTCAAAGCCATTTAAAGTTTCAACCACTGTTTTTCTTCTGAAACCCACACATTTTTTTTACTTTTTACTCAGATTGGATCAGATGCTTTTCAAAAAGTACACAATGACTTGCTTCATTTAGTAAACAAAATGCCAATCGCATTCGTCTTCAGTGAGATCTTCGCCAACTGATAACATTTCGAGTATGGCTTGGTCTTGCAGCATGCATGCCACAAGTGCTGCGAAAAAAATGTTTTTAATGCAGAACTAACCAATAAGGTACTGCTTAAAAATTGCAGCAAACGGAAATTACAACACCCTTTCACGCCCTGTAACTTGCTACATTTTCAGCAATCTTGTTGTAATCCTGATGGAGCGATGGAGCACAAAGTTGCTAAACTTGTCACTTGAGCAAACAGTTGCTCAAACCATTCACTTTGCTTATGTTTCTGAAATCTTTCGCAGTGATCGAGCAACAACCTAAAAGGCAATTAACGAAAAACCACAGTCTGGAATTAAACAATCACCACAGTCTACGTCATTTTAATCGTTGCTTTGTAGCCAGCACCTAACAGTTTTCAAGTTGTTCGGTCCGAATACTGGTTTATGTCATGTAGTTGGCCTTCATCTTTTGCAGGCCTGACGCACCGTACTGGATTAGCGATTCTTTGCGTAGCAAGTCCGCACCCTTGCAATAAAATCCTTTGATATGACTGCGACTTGGACCTGATCTGTTGAAGAGCGTTACAAGCAGAACACTGCCTCAAAACCTATCCAGGCAAGAGAATCGTAACAATACTGAGATGTGGACGTCAACGGCATACAGATCGAGAAAAAGATGTGTCGTAAACTCGGGTCAGATGATTACAGTTTTTTTGCGATGTTCGCCATACAAACATCTCTCTGGGCGAGCTCACAACGTAGGGCGAGAGAGTCGGGCCGCCATTCAATCGTACAATCTGATTTGGGCCCATGCTGAGGTAGCATAAGCTGTCAGCGCCTTTTACAAGGCACTTGTTCAGCACCTCCAGAGCAGCGTTTAGCATGGTTTAAATGCGCTTGGTATTGCAGTGGAATCAGTCAAAGTCATCTTCTTTGAGGTATAACTCTTATAGAAAAAGTGGCATGGTAGCATAGATGCTCACGGCTGCCACAAACGAGGCCGCAACACTTTTCCAAAAATTCGCTAAAATTTATGGTGCTTTCTCAAAACGTTTAAATAGAGTGCATTATAAAAAAAATTGCAATGATGTCCATAAGCAAGAACTAAAGAGTGCAGCTTACGTGAAAACGAGGAAGGCTGCCGATTCATATGTGTGCTGATACGCGAGCAAGGCAAAACGTTACTTCCGACGCCTCGCACTAGATCTGATACGCTCATGGGCGTTAGGCATAATTAAGTCGGCCATGTGGCAGCACTAAGGGTAAGATAGGAATGCAAGATTTTCACTAAGCGGAGCATGGTCTGCTTTCCAGTTGAGCGCGTCAGGACTTGATGCAGTTTGTCACGGCTTGCGCTGGGCAGTGCCTGAAGCGGCGTCTAACTGTTTTATTTACTATTGCAAGGAAAAAAGTCGTGGAGGCAAAGCAGCCGAATTAGTTTCGCGTAAAATAGCGATCGAAATAATGTTTCTCACAAAATGCTCTTTCGCAAGTTTGCAGAACACCTGGTTTTTCCTAGAGTTGAATAAATGTTGGTAATGCCAGCCGGAACCGCTCCAATGCATGCCAAATGGGAAAGCACTAATATGAACTCTCCGCATTTGCCACCGTACAAGGTAAGATGGTCTTATGTATGTTGAACTGCACGTTCACATTTCAGTGATTTAAGCAAGGCTGCTCCATTGTTTAATCAGCTTGCCTTTGCAAATTATTTCGTTGTTAATTTATTAATTAGTAGGTTATGTGCAGCTTGTCACTTCTTAGCAAACAGTTTTATTTCTTTTAACAAACAGCAGTACTTTTGGTTGCATAATAATATCGGATTGGTAGAGAAATCAATATGAACCGATCCTAGTGAGCATACTCATCTCAACAAAATGCAGCCTCAATGCTTGCGACCACACAGTTGAAATATACACAGGGTAACTTCTTAAGTACCCCGCGATTCAGGTGTTATACGGCGGCGAAAAATCTGTTGAATCCTCGATGTTGTTCAAGACACGTCTGTTTGTCGCAAAATGCAGCAGCTTAGCTTAAACGTTTAGCAACAACTTTGATGGTTATGACCTAGCTTTGCGAATGCCAAACGATATAAATAATGTGTGTGCAAGAAATTATGGTCTGCTTGTTTAGCTGGACTGCGGGGCTGCAGCCCTCCCTGAAAAGTGCAAGGCATATAATTCCGCCAGTTTCGCCCAAATTTTGCATTTACTCACCGACTTCGAAAACACAAGCATTCTAATTGCTTAATATGCAATTCTTAAATTGACTTTTTTATCTCACATTTCAAATTAATATATTTCTTATAGAGATTATATTTGTGCTAGATAAAGAGTGCTGTCATTAGAAGCGCCATTAAACACCAATGATTAGTCATAGCCAGCGTAAACATACCACATATTCACCCAGAGATAGAAATTTGTAGCCCCCTGACCATTTCCACCACGGGCCGCCACTGTAAGTAATAATATTTTCTGGTATGTACATCAGATAGCGTTGCGCACAATTTGTTCATGTAATGCCTCCCTAGTCAAGCGATCTCAACTTTTTTTGAGTGTTTGTCTGACATTCTGTTTCGCAAGTAGATAAGCTTTTCAACGCATACGGAATCATTATACGGTGTTGAAAAATAAAGCAAACAAAATTTTTCTCAGTCTTATTCTTCAGAATAAAAGACACAAATAGTTATTTTCACAGTCAGATATATGTTAGCATGTAAACTGTATAATACATTATCGCGCGTGTTGGGCGTTACAACTCGCTTGACATATTTTTGACACATGGTGAGTACAAGATGGAAGTTACGGGCGTTCCTTAGGCGTGCGCAAATAAACGATTGCATAATTTTTTATCAGGTCTCTTTTGCTCCTGTCGACTGTTTTTTTCAGTTCTTGCGATAATGTTTTCATTGTCCGCGACATCTTTGGTTTTTCCAGAAACCGATAAGAGATATTAATAAGTAGCCCTCTTCAAGCAAAACCGGACGGACCGATAAAGGTAAATAGCAATCGCAAATTATCCCGGCACTTAAGCTGACGACTGCAGCGTTAATTTTGTTTTTTCTTCTTGCTTCCTTTTGGCTTTTATTTGTCATACCCATATACCCATTGATAACATGTGTCAATTGTGATGATAAAGTTGTTCGTTTGGCGCGTAACAGCACAAAAGGCACGTTCTAATTGATACATTATGACACAATGATCGCTACTACGTCGCTGTTTGTCCTTAGCAAATCGTTAACCCGATCGAGCCGCAGCACCGCAACACAGATCCGCGACCACGTGTTCGCCAGGCATTACGAGGCAATCCTGACGAACGACTCGTTACTCGAACGGGTCTAGGCTTCTCGTTGAATCGGTCAGCGCAGGAACTTCGAACGAAATTGCAGAAGCGATCGTTAAAAGCGCTTGAAGGGAAATCCTTTCAACTGGAATCAACATTTGCCTGCCCCCTGACCTAAGTTCGCTGATCGAGAGAAAATGGCGTCTGGGTTCTTTAGCACAGGACTGTCACAACTGCTTGAAGTTCCGCCGCCATTTTGCAAACTTAACAATGATTATTATGATGCACGTCCCTCACTCAGTGAAAAACAGCGAAGTCCTTCAAAGTTCTTGGTGGTTTGTCTTGTCAGCGGGCCTGTTACCAGAAAAGTTGAGACACGTAATGAAACTAGAACCTTTTACCGTGAAGCAGGAAGCACAGCGCTTTATGTTCCTTGCTTTAGCGGTGACGTCGTAAATAGCTGGTGTCGGGCGTCTGTTTTATGACGTTTATTCACAAATGATCTTTCTTCACTTTATGGTGCAGTCGAGTGTACATAACGAGACGTTTTAACAGATTTATTCGAGAATAAACCCGGCCACAGGTAAGGCACACCTCAAGCATAGGCTCATGTATTTGCTTCCCTTAATATAAAGATTGACGACTGCACTAGGCAAAGGATTCACTTATTCATAAAGACAACATATATGTGACTCATTTTCAAACCTCTCTTCCACAGATAGACTCGCGTTTTTTGGAAATGTTTGCATTGAACTTTCGTAATCGTTCCCTGACTGTAAAGTCATTTCCGCCTGCTAGAAAAGGCAAACAGTTGATGGAAAACACGTTATCAACGCATGTAATCGGCTGTCAAGCTCTGCAATCGGAATATTCTTTGTCGCCTGAGAGGGAAGTGATTAATGTTGTATGCGACACAATAAATTTTGCTGGCGATAGCCATGTGCCACCCAAAGTCATGGACATATTTTGGTTTTGCCAGAGCTGTTGCACAACACAAGTAGCCCTTAAACTACAAATCCTTCATTTTTCATACGTTCTGTTACAAAACCAATTGATTGGAGACTTAGAACTACCTAAGGTTACTTGCTGCCCTAAAAAGTGTTGTTCGAAAAGCGAAAACAAAACTGAAGCTTTCAGATAATTCCATCTTCCGCATTCAACTTGAACTTGGCTCTTGCACTGGACCCATTTGCGCAGACCGAGAAAGTCCTGGGGTAACTGTGACTACGGATTTGTGTGCAAGAGCTGCATTCACGTTTTTATCGATAGCGTTCTCAGTTATTGCGTGCTATTTGAAATGAAACAGTTTGCGTTTCAAAATCATCAATTCTTGATCAGGGCAACTTGACTCGTATTCCATTCGTGCTTTTCTGTGCCAAGGGAAGCACTAACGAACTGTGCTAAAACTTTAAGAAAAATTTTAAAGATTATTTGGATTCATCTCAACCTGTGGTATGGGCACGAAAGCCCGACTAATTTTTTGCAAGTTTGCAAATAAGCAAACGCAGTTGTCTGCAAAAGTGGGAAAGCAGCACCATAAAAAATAGCAGACAGTAAAGGTCAGGAACATAGAACGTAACTTAACGCGATCGACTCTTCATCATAAAGTTGTTATCAACGACATCCTGCTCTGACGAGCAAGGTAGGGCTGTGGCAGACGAACTGGGTAAGTCATAATGTTTAATAAGAGCATATATGTACAAAAACATTGCGAAGGTGTATGTTCTGCAGCTTGTATGACGGTTGCAAAAGGAAAAAATTGTAGTTTGAATGAGAAGTTGAAATAAGACAAGACGAAACATAGTCAACGAATTAAGCAAAAGCTCGTGCGCGTAGTTTGAAGTTACTAGCAAATTTTTCTTGTGAAGGAATGTATACATTGTATACATTCCTTCAAAATCTACTGTCAGACTGAAAACCAGATTTTTATGGGAAATGCACATCACACATACCCAGTCCAGCTGTTTGTTTGAATTCCTGCCACTTTTTGTTCCAGTATTTCCTGTAACATCTTCATTTATTTTTTGTTCTTATAAAACACACTGTCGTCAGAATGTGTGCGACTTATTTTGCCAGCTTTTTAGCTTCAAGTAGGCCACATTCCTGAACTAATTCTATGATGCAGACGATATTTACTCTTCCAGTGTTAGTTCATGGCAAAATTAGCTATAGCCAAACCTCCCTCTTCGCATCCACTGCGTTAAAACTTTGCATGCCAAACAAGAATTCAAACCGAAAGCAGTATATGGTATATCTTCATGGATTGCACATCACATCTTTTAAGTGTTTTTGTCAGTGAGGACAAGGCTGCCGGTTCGGAGGCTCAAAGCGATTAGTCTGCATTGCAGAATTGACCATTGTTTGCTTTAACGTTATAAGGCCTTTCGAGCATCACTGCCTGTGCTGTGAAGAGATCCTTACGTGAAATGCTGTGCTATTTGTCTAACATAACCAGCTAAGATAAGGCCCAATCACATCGTTTGTTAATTGAGGATGATGTCGTCAGTTTCCTACAACCTTGCCGTTATCCGGTTGCTTTACAGTGGGACACGTTAAGTTTTATAACGACTTGTGAAAAACGAGCTCAGTTTTATAATGACTTGTGAAAAACGAGTGCAAAAATCTTAAAAGCAAGTTCATAACTCTCCAGGAGTAAAACATGTTTTCATCAGTTTTGTTGTCTTGTAGTTTTATCGTTGAACCTTGCTCTGTTTTAGTTATGTCGATTGTTTCTACCGGTACACGTCATGTGAACTGCAACATATCAAACTTATATTTCGCACAATGTATTTTTTGTCGAGAATATGAAATTACATTTGAGCCAGAAATTTGCGTTGCTGTAAAATTCAGCCACATTATTATCTGTTAGAATAAACTCATGTGCTCACCTGGCAGAAACGAAAGCGCAAATAGATCAACAAACATGAATCTTTTCTTTACGATTATCAAATTAACTAAAAATGTCCACTTTCGACGTTGAGATAGACAGAAATATTTATGCTAAACTGCACTTTGTTGGTTCGAGGCATATAGGTCTCATGGTTTCAAGGAATGAATAATGCAGAACCTCAGTTGTTTTTGAAAAAAATGATATAGGCATGAGTTAATATTTCTTGTTAATCGTGTTTTTTTTCAGTCTGCAAGGCGCTGGCCTCCTTAAACCACTTTTTTATTTTGGTCTCATTCACGGTTAACAGAATTGAAGATGAGGCATAGAGGGTTGCTGAGGCCCAAAACTACAATTTTAGGACCAACTCAGCATTTTCGCCCAATGCAGAACAAATTTGTGATATCGCTTACAAAAACATTGACACAGCTAAGCTGATCTATGAGGCATTTTGGATGATTTTGACTGTTTGAATAGTATCTATTTAAAGTGTGCCCTAGTGATTTTTTTCTTCACTGCAAGCATGAACGATTTCACTGTTTTGAAAAAGGCGGTGGTTAATTTACGAAAAGAACAAAATACCACTTCAGTTTAAAGAGAGCAAAGTAAAAGGCGAATAGAAAATTTTGCTTCCATGTTCCATGCTATTGAAATTTCCAGAAAGAATCTTAAGATTGCAACAGCAATAAAAAAAGAAATTTTTGTGAAAATTATACAAAAATCTCATGGTAATACTTCCAAATTAATCATCAAATTTGTATTCACAACAAAAGCTGTTTACAGTATGTGTTTAAAAACTATAAATATATCTAAACTTACAATCCAGGCAAAAGTAAAGTTGCATTTTCATTGATATATTTCAGAGTTTGTGCTTTGTATCACATGATCCTGCAGGCGGCATATAAAAAAATTAGATGGTAAAAATCTTTTTAAAATCGCGTTGGTTTAGAGTTTACAACAGAATGATAAACGCTTAGCATTGCACAAAAGCAATGAAATATGCAGTAATATAATATCGCGTTGTAGTAAGCGTGAAAATAAAGTTATAATTCCGATAATTATTTGTAGAGGTTTAAGCGCAATGCGAATTTTTGAACTTAAGTATGAAAAACGCCGACACGCAACTACTTTTCATTATTATGACGAAGTGGATAGGTGTGAGGGTGACGATGGGTTTTTCAGCAGCTAGTAAATATTTGTATAACACCTTCGGACAAATTGAAGGTAGCAGAAAATAGAAGATTGCAACTTGATCACATACCGGCGTTCAACTATTAGGAAATATCATAAACATTAGATATAATTCTCATAACGTCAAAACACGCACCAAATTTTGATACTTCTGTTTTCATGATTTGGTTAAATTTGGAATTATACAAATATCTTTGCGGAGATGAATATGCGCCAAATATGTTTAATATGTAATGATAAGAACAGAAAGTGCTTTAACAAGGGAATCCAAACAAATTGTTTTCAAACGTTGTTTAAATTCATCCCTGATGAAATTTTTGTGCAATGCGTGATGTTATGGGACAAACATGTGATAAAAACTCTTTCAAACAGTGTTTTCCACGCATGTGAAGCTTTCTGTCTAAAGCCTATATTGCTTCTGTTGTGTTGATAAAGCTGCTCTCTATATCCGTTCTATAGTGTTCGCGCTGCAAAACCGTGGCCCCTTTGAAAAACAAAAAAGAACTATAATCGAAAACATTATTTTATTCAACATTTCGGCTTATGCGTAAGCCATCATCAGGAATAAATGAAAGGGATGATGGCTTACGCATAAGCCGAAACGTAGAATAAAATAACGTTTTCGAAATTATTGTGGCTGTTTTGTTTGCAATAAGAATCTACAGCAACTCCGTGCATTGTTTACCAAAAAATAACTATGTGTAAGTTCTTGCAAAGCGCGAATTACTTCCCTCAGGTGGCATATTGACGCTACATTTCGAAAAATCTGCTTTCCGTGGGATGTCATCGTCTCTTGCCACTAACTGAAAAAAGAACATTTTATTCTGGCACGTCGCTTTAAACTCGGAAATGCAATCCGTACACTTGAAATTGCAGTGGATGCGGCTCGTTGCAATTTCATCAGTTTGCCGTCATTAGTGGGAACAAAGGTTCCTGAAATGGGATAGATTTTGTATAGGAGAGGTTATGTCCTCCTTCAGACAACAAACTGCCATCACTGCACTGCTGTCGCTAACTAACTTCGTCCGAGCATGTTCAGCGTGACACCCAAACAGACGGCTGATTTGAACTCGCTCATTCGGTACGATGATATCTTTTCCCTTCATTCAATTGTTCAATCCTAAATCCAAGTGAAACTGAAGTCAACACCCGTTTGCAGTTTCCATCACCCAGTTGCGGTGTTTATCATTTACATCTGCATTTGTGCAGGAAAATGTTGCTACGAATAGTTCTTATGTATAAATACCTTGTTTTAACTTTAACGAAAAACACGAGTTAAGTTTCTTGGTCAAGTGACATTTTTTAGCATTGTCATACTGAACATTTGGTCGGAGCTGTTGATAAATATAGCATGTATATCAAACACTGTTTTATTGGTTCGCGCCTTAGCGACAGCATTTAATTTAATCAGCTACAGTTAACAACTGCTTGCACTCACTTACGTTGTAAAAGTTTTGACCTCTACAAAAATTTCGATCGTAAATTTCTTTTGGAATCTTATCATTGCAACGTCCAACATCCATCAAGTTAAAATTGATCGAATCAAATGGAAAAATATTTGCAATTTTTGAACACGTGAAATGCTGTTCAGCTGCAACTGCATTATTGCAGAGATCTTATTCTCGTGTAAAGTGAAGAACGATCACCTCAATGCAGAAAATTGTTCATTTGTAATACCGCATGTCCGAGTCCTAATAGATTCAAATCAAATAAAATAACAACATGAATCGGGCGTCAAGGGGCATTGCGATTTCTTACTAGGTATGCGTCGGCAATGTCACCTTTGCGCAATTGAAAGAACTTAATCCAGAAGCTGCATACACTGTACAATGACGCGGAGGCGCACATTTGAGCGAAGTGTAGTTGAATTGTGCCAGGAAATCGATTGTTTAGATCTTAGCGATCGCCCAACAGGAGCCATTCAGATTCGGATATGTGGGCATTCCTACGCTTGCTGATGCGTCACACTGCACGAAGTTATTCAATTTAAAGTTATCAGATCTTTTTACCAACCGAGCTCTGAGACTAGACCCATTTCAGGCCATCGGCGCTGAAAGAAACCGGTTGGCACCTGTATATTTTTAACTAAGCACGCACCAGCACGCGACGTGATTCACAAAACAGCACTTGTGCTTTGCTTACTTGTACCTGTTCGCTATTTGTTTTCTGAGTGACTAAGGAATCACAACTCTAAAAATTCAAAGAAGTTTCGTTGCAGCAAAACAAGTGGAATCAATCTAAATTTAAAGCATGGGAAATAAACCCACTCAAGCACCGACAAATCGTCCGCGGCGTTAATAATTGCATCTGTTTCCTCGTTTGTTATAATGCTATAAACCGCCCCCGGATTATTAATATAAATTTCTCATTGGACGAGGAAGCAGTCGTCTATTCATCACATTCTCTTTCAGTTCTAGCACCAAGTTGGGTAGAGCTTTTAGACACGGCATTGCAGAGGCTTGGAGTTGCGTTGCTACCATTGAGGTTTCATTTGTTTCAAGAACACGGTTCGGACAGCATAATTAAAGTGGTTGACTGGAGCGCAAACTCACTTCCTCTGCAGATATCTGCATTCAACTCCATGCGCTGCGACGTGCATTGTGTCCTGTTGATAAAACAATAGGCACTGTAGCGTCGAATAAAGCTCAGCTGAAAACAAGCTCGCAGCCTTAAGGGTTCTTAGACTGCCGTAGCTTGCTGATAGTTCAAGCAGTGCCAAACAACAGTTTTTATATCGCAAGAAACATCTGTTGTTGTGTACGTCGGAAAATATGAATCTTTCTGTAAGTGAAAAATCTCAATGCATGGAACTTTGATCTTTTTGTTAGTGTTGCCATGGCAACAACTTGAGCTATAGATCGGGCCTATTCTTGTTTGGTAGCCTTATGTTATTAATTGCTGCAGTTCAAGCTCTAGGATCAGGTTACACAGGTATAGCATTTCAAACGTTTTGCTGCAGTTTCAATGGGAGCTAATCATGCGGACAAAACTGCTTTTGGCTGTTAGTTGCATTGGATGATCCATGGACGTTGGACAAATGTTGATGAAGCCGGCCTGCAAATTTATTCTTCTTTTTGTCGATTTTGCAGATATCAGCTTTTTAGCGTCTAGCTACATGCGGTTGTCTTCAGACGGCTGTATTTCATTTTTTCTGTTTATTTATTCGGTGGCAAAACACTACCGGCATATGCAACACATACAGGTTTTTGAAGAATATTGTAATTACAGGACTACATAGCAAGCACTGTAAACACCACTTCGCCTTTGTAAATGAATTAATTTTTGGGCGCTTCTAGCAGTGCCGTAGAAACTTTTGCACCATTCTGCGGATGTTATGGGCAGGAAAACGTGAGATGAAATGTTAATTTACAGTAGTATTGCATGTTCAACAGTTTGCAACATGTGAGCATTCAATTTCAATTTACTTCATACCTCATGGTTTAAATTTAAGCAAAGAGTTATATTATGTCTGTAAAAGTACATAAGTACATATTTTTCACAGCAAAATTTATTTCTTTTAGATTGAACGTCCAGCTTACAGCACTCCACCTCCTGTTGAGAACACACCAGCCAACAATGACTGCAGAATGGTTGATTTACGAGGGGCCCAAGTTGCCAGTTTTCGCATCGGTCGAGAAGAATACATTTGTCTACCTCAGGTACGCCACGCTTTTGCCGCAGTTTCTTGTTATGTATAGGACTATCTCATTTTGTATCACATTACTGATGGTTAATCTGCACGTTTCATTTCACTTTTTCGTGAAAGCTCAGGAAACATGTGGATTATCAACCCCAGCTGGTTGTCCCTAGTTGTGTTGCACTTGGCGCAGCGATTGGGTTAATGCCTTTTATTTGAACGCGATTTCCACTGAATCTCAGCCGCTTTTTAATTACGACGAAGGCGCAGCTTGGGAGTTGTTTTTCACTCAGCGGTGACGTTTTTTTCAATTAATGTTGATACGCATAAAATGATGATGTTTTGCTCTGAGGGCGCCAAGCATTTGTAGCACTACATGCAACGACACTTGAACCATGCCTATTCGCTGGTTCGCTCAACTATCGATTGCAAGTGTCGGGAGAGGGATAAGAATGTGACAGAAATCTCATTTTCGATTGCATCAGACGTACAACCATCTGACAGCATAAGGCCAAACAGAGAACTTCAGACGCCCGCAAGTTTACATAGGATTCAAACAAAAAACGATTTAGGCATCTTGAACACACAGGTAGTATCGGCAAATGAACCCATATTGATTTATCTGTGCAGGCTTTCGACCTCTTCCTGAAGAACTTGGTAGGCGGACTTCATACGGTTTATACAAAGCTTAAGCGTCTCAACATTCATCCTGTCGTCTGCAACGTGGAACAGGTACTTTGGTTGATTTGTAGTAGCTGTGCGCCCACTAAATCTGCAGCATCCAAGCAGTTCAACTGAATTAAAAAAAGAACCACTCAGGTCTGATGCTGGTTGAATCAATGTAGCGTAAATATGTGTCCAGCCAAGCTAATTGTGTTAGTTTCAAAAGGTGTAACAGTTGTAATTTGCTCTGATTTTTAAATATAGTGTAGTCGCATCAGCCTCCAGTTTCTTTATTGCGTAATAGCGAAAAGGCTTCTTTGCCGCTGATTTTTCATGACCATGCCATTGGTTACTAGTTCAAACAGCGTTAACACGCGAACGGCTTGATCATTTTAGTGCCTATGGTTCGCATCACTCGTCGAGGGGTTGATCTTGTAAACAAGCGTTGCTTTCAATGCAGGTCCGGATCTTGCGGGGCCACGGGGCAATCCAGCCCGGCGTCAATCGCTGCAAGCTCATCACTAGAAAAGACTTCGAGATTCTTTACCAGGATTGCACGACAGCAAGGTAAATCTTACCAAAGACAAACTTGTTTTGATCAAATATGTCTTTATCAACTGAATGTTCATAAAACGCGATTATCTGTAACAATACACCGAGCTCGCTCGCCAAAAGTTTTCGCAAAGGCAGGCGAATAATTCCTCGGTGTCGGCTTCAACAACTGGAAATAGTCACATTTGTTTTTTCTTGTAGGAAATACTATCAATGCGTTCGTTATGGTTCTCTAAATGAGCGATACCTCGCACAATTGTTTTCAACGTAATCCCGATTCGCCAACAACGGCCTTTAGATCCTCTTGTTTTGTCACGGACACGGAAATAACTCACCCTACGCCACAGTCTGATAAAAGCGCAAGCTGGCAATCTCGGCTCCTATGTTCGTCAGGGCGTGAGTAAATTAAGTTGGTTTCCAACCAACGCGAAGAAATGGTAATGCGATCGAACTCTCGCTCACCTTTCCTGTAGATGTCGCAATGGCTGCTGAACTGCAGGCAACATTTTTGTTGACTGATTATAGCAAAACAAGCCGTTCAAAACAAACCGGCTTAATGCGTACGCACTTTGTCTTGCATAGTTTGCATTACCCTGTGAGAAGTTCGAGCACACTTTTCCCGAAATAAAATTACCAGTTCCGACTTTTCTTTTCCTACCAGTTTACATTTAAGTGATCAGGAATGAGGACGCGAGCTGTTCACTCGGTATCGTAATCCAGATAATCACTGACACGCGCTGGCGATCATTAGCGGCTCGCGCCGTCACACTTGGCGGGACCCAAACGAGTCGGCAGTGAAAGATTGTTCAATAGCTTATTTTTAATGCTGCCGTACTGATCACGGCAGAGAAACAGTGCTCACACCGCAAAACGAGATTACCGCTATTTGCTTTTCGTTCTCCTTAACGTAACGTTTGTATGATTTGACCTTACGGGCGACTGACCAAGGTAATACGAGGGGATAAAAGCGCGGCGAAGGGTCGTACTGAAAAATCCGGAGGAAAGTTAGAGACTGTTGCCGATAATTGAAATTAGTGCTTGAAAGGTCACAAGCTTTTGGACTGGGTGTGCGTTGTGTACTTTATGCACCTAACCTGACAAAGTGGCTGTCAGTTGCCATTTGTCCTTGGGTTGCGGTTGCGCGGGAGCGGTGTTGAGCGGAATGGCGTCTACGAAACACAATTTGCAAAGCAGGGTGGCTCAGCGCGGACAAAACATCTGGATCTCTATAGGTAATTCTAAACAAATTGTCAAGTTTCCATCGTAATCTTTGCCCGCTCTTATTTAATACTACACTTGAAATTTGTGTGCAAAAAAGACGTCGTAGCTTTTTTGGCAACAGAAACGGTTTATATATTGAGTTTCTTGAGAGAACCAGAAAGGGGTTGAGAAAAGTCATTTTGTAATTATGCCTTCTCTCAGCAAGCATTTGCTATATTGGTGGATCCAAACTTGACGTTTGGGGGGTATCGACAAAGAGGGCCCTAGCTAAACTACATTACCACATTTGAACGGTTTTTAACACTGCCGTAGTTTTGCAACAATTTGCTCAATCTCCAAAGGCAACTATTCCATGAATTGAACGATTCACGAGTGAAGCAGAATACTTTCCATAATTTTTTATTAGAAAAGAAAGTGAAAACCAAAAGATAAGATGTCCGTTTTCGAACCAAAATTTTTCCAAAAACTTTAGCGTTCCCCTGTGTGCCTTGACGTTAGAGGTTTACAGTGTGCCTGTATTCTTATGCGATATATTCTTAAATCGGTAAAATTTAGTTAAAGTATGCAGACATCTCCGCATTTCCCTAGTCTTAACGCCGTTCAGTTGTTGGCTATATGCCACTTGGATCGTAGAGTAAGCTCAAAAGATTGTCTTCCAACTGTTTTGGGTCTTGAGTCTTTCGCTGTTGCAGTAGCCAATTACAGCTGTCTGCATCATAAGCGAAACCACTGCGTTCGCATTAGATCACAATTGGTATCTGACTGTCGACCATTTGCAAAGGTCTGCGCATTTCCTGTTTTCTATCGTCTCCGGTTTATGCATGTCACGAGTGTGCTTACCAGGGATCATGCAAGACACGCTGATGCAGTTTTCTCTTCATTATGCAAGGCATCACAAGTTATAGATAGCTTTGCGACTTTATTCCGTCACCCTTTGCCGCTGAGTTCAGGGTATGTTGTCAATTTATTTGGAAAGCGTTGCCACCGTCCGTTTCCGCAGTATCAGGATCTGATGCTTCGCTGAACCGTTCCTTGCCTAAAGGCAGCTCGAGGTTCTACGGGCGGGGCCGGAAGTCTGTATAAATCACATGTATATTGCGCAGTGTTAATTCGTTCGCCAAACGTCTCCTTATGCAGAAAGTTTGTAAACGAATAGGTTGTGTGTCGTGTCCCGTGTGGCAGCAACACATTCAGTATCAATGGCATGTGAAAGATCCGAATCGCATTAGGAGCTTATCGNGACATGTTGCACGACATAGCCTACTTCCACCACAGCAGGCTATCGAAATCGCTCACCCGCTCNTTGTTCGCTTCTCTAGCAAAGCAGTAAATCATAAAGTTACAATTTTTTGCCGAAACACCGTCACAATGCTATTTATTTGATAACGCAGAGATGATTTGCGTCTGCTGGTATTTGGCAATGAATGACTTTTCAATTTGGACCTATTGCCCCCAAACTCTGATCAATATCTCTACTGATCCAGCAAGTGCTGTAGAGACTTGTCTATTTGCAGGAAGACTTAACGCTGGTTCGAAAAAACTGGATTGGATGAAAGTTAATTTGGAGATGGATTACATGAATTTGCTTTTTGTGGTAGAAGAAATCTTAATACAGACAACAACGGCAAATCGACGATTTGAATGAAAACATGTGTAGGACGTTCCGAAAAGAACTTTTTCAAAACGTCCAACATGGTTTAATTCAAGTCAATGGGGTTTTTGTGTTGTTCATTATATGACTTTGTAAGACTTCGACGTTTTACTCCAATTCAAAAATATTCGTACTCAAACACTTCATTATTTTGTTGTGTCGCTGCTTAAACCCTGTGTCAGCGCATGTTAAGTTTCAAAAACAAACCGACGTTTAAATTATCTCTTTCATATAAAACCATGGATCCTTTTGAAGTTTCTATAAACGAAAATTTTGGACAAACAAAATGAAAATTGTGAAAGCTTTCACTAATTTCGTGGATTAGCTTTAGTGGCCAATTTCAGAGCTTTTCTCTTGCACAATATGACAGTGTGGTCGTGATGTTGAATCAGTATGCTGAATTGCTGACCGAACTTAAAACTGAAAGGCAGCACGTTCATCAAAGGTCTACGACATGGGTAGGGTATAATTCCCGACTATATATTTGAGAGACCGCAATCGCATTCAAGGCCAATGTTCACTGTTAAAATATTGTTGAAACGTTTTTCCAATGCTGGTAAAGTTTGGTGACAAGCAAGGCATATACAGATACCTGTGCTTGAGCGATGCTCAGTCGTTCTATGATCTCTGGATTTGTTCGTGGTTCATGTACAGCTTTGTCTGTAAAACCCAAGGTTTTTACCAACAACCGCTGCGTCACTTATGTAAAATGAAAAGCAAAACCAAAGGCGTTACAATAAAACTCCAGAAATAAAAAGTGAGTTGCATCACACGCAGTGGCGTACGCAGAAAATTTCCGAGGGGGGCAAAGTTTCGTCACAATAGTGTGACGTCACAAATAAACTTTGCGGGAAGTGCCGAAGGCACGACCATTCTAGGGGGGTCCGGGGGCATGTCCCCGGGAACATTTTGCAAAATTACACCTAAAAATACGCATTTTTGTGCATTCTGGAAGCAAGTTTTAGTATAATGCTTGTAGGAGACTTATTAGCCGGTGAGACAGAAAACTGAACTTTTGTTGTCTGAGGCTCATGAAATAAACCTATATGCGTGCTTGGATGTTATAAGTTTTAGAC
>JGI24021J15306_10001017_pt1 | contig 25530 bp, 11 predicted proteins | sample Ectturendosymbi1_FD_15306 | JGI IMG/M metagenome (IMG submission 15306) | reverse complement strand
GGCTGGTCGGAAGAATCGGCGGGAATGTTATTCCAGGCTAAAATTTCATGTTCTTACTCCATTGTGGATACCCGGGCGATTCGGAGCGGTCCCATTCATCGCACCCTTAAACACGGACTGGCGGAACGCGTCAAAGGATCGCAATTTCGGCAATCTGGTGGCAGGAGCACTTCGCCGACGCACGTCCGTCGCGCAGCACCGATGTTAATTAAAAAGCGACGTCCGGTTGCTCCCCGTGAGAACGGAGACGATGAAACTCACGCAACGAGGGCTGTCTGCCATTTTGCTGACAACCACAGCAAATGTCCATGCAGCTGTCGCGTCGAGCCAGGCCGCAGCGTGGCAATGACATATTACAAGATGATATTAGCGCAGTAAACATCGCACCCTTTGCCGGGCGCTTGCAAAACGAAAAGCAAGCATCTAAGAACCCGGTGGAAATCGCCGTCGGCGCAGCTTGCTTCTTGCTTGTTGAGAATGGCTGGTATTAGCAGTGGAAACAAATTTCACTTGTGCTTTCAACGAAAACTGCTCGACGCGTCCAATAACTGCTCGGCAAGTAGCTTAATTTTGAATTGTGCAAGGTGAGTCCTTGTCACTCGGGCGGCATCTTGAAAGACCCGCACCACCTCCTCCGACAGATGATCAGCAATTAATTCTCAGGCTCTGTGATCATGAGCGACCTCTCGTTAGTTCACAATCAAAATACAAAGGACAGCGACGAACATCACTAAAATTCATAAAATTTCATAAACGATTTTCATACGACTTCCTAATCTACAATCAAATTTGAGCAAAGTCTCTTGTTTATAACCAGCAAAGCAGTTGCTGCCCGCGTCACCGTCGCACGAACTTGTAAAAAGGGCAGATGTAATTGGGACGGCGGTAATACTTCCAAATAGCATTTTGCTTGTACACCGGTGTTCTAATCGAAAGTTTGTTACGTGATTTTTACAGAAGATCAAAAAGCATGACATTTATTAAAAACATGAACTGGAAGCTCCGTCGCCACTGTAATTTGCCTTTGTCGGGACGAAGCTAAAGCGGCGCAGGTGTCGAGGAGACGGGAGATACAATTTGCATGCGGTAGGCTAAAAGCAGCGCAACCTATCATCTGTGGTCGTCGAAAAACGAACTGCAGTGGCGCGCTGCAGGTTCAATACCAGCTTTGCACTACCTGCCCACACCATTCCACAACGACAGTTCGTTAAACACTCTTTGCTTGTTAAGTTACTTAGTTACGCTATTTTTTCTCTTTCACAGAGTCGTGGTTACTTTTTTCCCGAGTCGAAATGGATAAATTTGATATAAGTCCATTGCACGTTCGATTTCATGATTTTGAAGGTTTTACAATTGTAGCAACGCAATGCAAACGTTTTCAGTTTTATCGAAATCTAAATGACCAGCATTTGGTGGCGCAACTCTCATAACGACTATTTCGTAAAAACCCAAATAGCGTTTTGTTTAAGGAGCTACAGCCATTGATCTTCCGTAATACCTGTCAATTTCGCTTAACGGAGACGCAGCACCGCTTGTAAACTACCTGGAGCGGTTTGCTCTCAGGTCAGCGCTTGCTTGAACTGCATTCCATGCTTTGTAACGTTTTGGTTGATTTTTTGCATCCCTTCAATAGGGATCTTTGCAAATACTGCTATTTCGCTTTTGAAACTTGCTCGGTGACATGCGTCAATCGAATTTCGTCCAGTGTTGACAGGGCTAGGCGATAGCTATTTTCAAACCAAATATATCTGTTTCTTCTTCGATTGTGTGGCGTTGACGAGAAAGGCGTCTTCCGTCAAACAAGGCTAGAAAGCAAGGGCCGGATAAAAACGCCCATAGTTTAGAAAAATGTGTTGTGAGAAAGCTAGCTAAACAACAACGCCTTTAGATTAGAAGAAAACTGAATAGCTTTCGTGGCCAAGCTTTCTCCGTGTTTTGTCAACAAGATAGATATTCTTCTTTTTTCTATCAAAAGTATTATATCGATTGCCACTCTATAGCCAGACCGCTTTCATAATATTTCAAAGACCCCTCTACCATTACCGATTGCTTTCACGCAACAATGGGGTTCGGGCGGTCATTTGCAGATCTCTTTCAAGCGGCGACACGTTTGGTACTCGTGAATGGTGTAAGTGCTATGTGATAGTGTTGCCTTAAGTTCTCAGCAGCTTGCCAGAGAAGTTGAAACGGCGGTTTTGGAGGCCGCTCCAATCAAAGGGTCCAAAGCGCTTAGTCCAGAATTGGCCATTCACATGTAGGTGTTAGGACGGCGCTGTAGGAAGGTAGGCTTGAAAAAAACAAACGAACCGACTNACTTTCTCTTCGTGCTATCAACGCGGTCTCAAGCAATGTATAGGACTCGGGTTACTTTGACGTGGCTGTTCAAATGCTTTTCGGCTGCCTCCGACGGTATCGGGCTGTGTGAAGTGAAATGATTATCTGCTTGACAAACAAAATCGGCTGATAGCAAAAGATTGGGGGCTAGTTGCGTGATTGGCAATGCTGTGTTGGTTCTATTTATTATTGTGAAATTTGCCCTGGTTATCTGTCAATAGACCTGCAAAAACACACCTCAAAGAAAATTTTTTGAAGATTTTCTTTTCGATAAACAAGGAAGAAAACCACTGAAGAAAGTTTAATGTACTGGTGACTTTATTGATGCTTTCACCCATTTTATATGCATCTCCTGTAGGGCTCGCTTTCAACATTGGACTTGAAAAAGTCCAAACAGTTTGCAGAATTAGCATTTAGGATTTGATGCAAGCGCGACCTCGTGTTGATTTATCGCAAGTACTCAAGTGTTACTCCGCATGTTTTACTGTGAAGACAAAAGGTATTACCAGCCTGCTAAAGCAGCTTCTCTTCATCATAAAGACTTGATAACAGTGGCTTCCACAGATACGTGCTGAATCATCAATTTTTACCACAACTTAAGCATTTACTTTCAGAGTGGTTTTTAAGCAGTAACACAAATCCTTTACGGATTGTTCAAATTATTTTCTGTAGCTTTAAATGTCTCAGCGGTAATTTCAAGCAGAATCAAAACACGATGTTGCGAAAGACAACAAACTTGATTACACTCATGACGTCACTGTTCGTCCGTGAACACAAAGTTTAAGAATATGACACAACAATGATTATTTTTGAAAAAAACGACCCCAAATCCAAGCGTGATTTATGTTTTGCTGAGCTTCAAACTGACAATTACTGGAATTAAAAACATCGATATGGTGTGCCTAAAGACACAGCTTTGATCTCAGATTAACTTTGACCAAAGTCCAGTTTTGCCGGACTACGTTGCGGGCAGCCGTCGAGAGCAAGCATTAATTGAGCTTGCCCTAACTGGAATGACTGTAGACCTAGTACTCCAGTTATGAAAGAAAAAGCAATGCGACACAGTAACCGTGCCTAACAAAGCGAATCATCTCTTTATGAAGCAAATCACACAATAATTCCGTAAGCACTTTAGGGATTAAAATTGATTCTTTAACTTATGAAAATGCTGTCGCAGGACTTCTTTGCAAAAGTTGTGGTTTTCCAGCTTAGATAAAAAAAGACATTTTTGTGAAAAACGTGGAACTGCAATTATTGAAGGTACGACACGCTGAGTAGAAACACGACAGAGGTTCCAAACCTTTCTCTGACCACATACCCCTTCAGCATTTCGACAGACAAGCGTGTACCCTAAAATGTCTCATGACAAAACAATTTATCATGACTAATTATAGATATATTTAACAACATACATATAATGATATTTGAAAAGAATATTCACTGATGTATATATAAATATTTGGAAATAATAATAATATATTAGTATATTTTCTCTTCTATTGCTAACCTTAAATGTACCCATTAAGATATTCAAATGCACCCCTATGGGTACATGTACTCCGGGTTGGGAACCTCTGACCTACGAGGTCCTTACTCTGGCGACACAACATGGCACGATCAGCGTTCCCGATTTTTCTTGATGGCGTGAAACTGGATATGTCAGCGAGGAAGCAGCAACACAGAGCCAGTGCACAACCGGGCGACGATTACTATGTGCACAGTTGTACACAGCTGACATAGGAACAATGTAAAGACAGCAATGAGTCACACTACAGGAACTGGAAGCATACTGGTCCTTCAACGACATTCGTAACATTTCCTAGCTACGCCCACATCGAAAACTGCATTCCGCTTATTCAATTGATAAATGCTTTTCGGTGCGATCTGCTTTTTTTGATCTCTGTCGCTTGATCTTTCTGGCCTCTCTGCAATGTAGCAATGCATTGCCGCCACTATCGAACTTAGCGCAAAAACGGCTACATTCCGGAAAATGGCGACCGCTTCGATGTTGCACGCCTGCCTGGCGTGTGCCATCGCAGCCAAGTATGATCACCGTGGTCTTGCTGTAGCCAGAAATCGACTGACAAAAATCAATCACAGTAATTGGATCGAAGTGACGTAGCCACTGGCTCGTCCTTTCTACTTAGCAGTTTACCGTATAAACCACGGCATAAGTCACAGTCCATGCTTTTGTACAGCAATATCGACTTAGTTTGTTAAGTCACGACTGAGGGTTAATCGATGACCTATCTAAACAGGAGTTTGGCAACGATTGCAAATACGCTGCTGGCAAGCTTGCGGGGCCAAGGTTTTTGTAATGACGGTGTAGTGTAGAGAATGCTTTCTAGAAAGTCAGAGAAAATAAGCTTTTCACGTAAATTTTAGCTTGCTTAGGGTGCAAGGGGTATAAAAGTCTTACATTGAATTAATCTGTTAACTTCTTCGTTTTTTCTAGCTGTAAATTCTAAAATTTGGAATTTCACTAACTTTTCAAGCACACCCCCTGTGCAGAAGACCATCGAATAAAAAACGAAAATAATGATGATATGGGCATTTCATAAAAAATGCCTTGCAAATATTTAGATTTGAAACCATTTTATAATCAAAAGAGATAAAACATAAAATCAAGCAGTTTTTTCGATAAAACCTCGTCGAATGTAGATTGACTGGAGACCACTCAATACAACCGCAATAAAGCGCACCAATCAAGTCACCTTCCAGCAAAGAAAAAGTTTACTGCAAAACAAAAGCGCATTTCAAACAAAGGCTACGCATGAGAAAGCAGCAGCAAAAAGCCACTGCGTTGCAATGAAGCTCGAAACACTGATGAAATGGGAAGGGGAAGATGTTCCTGGGCTTGTCGTTTTTTAAGACCTGCTTTTCTTGGCATATTTTCTTTGCGCAAAAGGCAAAGTGACTTTCACTGTTAAAACAATTTCGTTCAACCCTTATAAAAAAGAAGGCTCATTTAAAAAGCGATGTTCGCCATTTCTTGTGTTGATCATTAGGAAATACCAGTATACCAGTTTGCATCAGGTGAGGGTGTTTTCGGATTAAATTTCGCGCAAAACGATCTCTTCACCTATTGATTTTCTTCGCTGTTGAAAGAAATGTGACGATTCATTCCCGATTCACCACAACTTAGAATTTCACTGATGTTCACAAGTTCACGCGAGCAAGCATATTACAACTTATTACAACTTCTCTGTCATAGCCTGCGTTTCTTTCAATACCCAACGCTTAGCGTTGAAAAGTGCAGTGACAAAAGTCTGAAGTATCGGTGTTTACTCAATGTACAAACTATAGAGGCATGCTAGGTCAGTTGCAGCAAGACTCAACCTAATTTCGACCTCCATGAAGCGAACTGTGCATGTCGCAAAAACTGGTATTACTAGAGTGTAATCACTTTAAGGCGGAAAACTGCAGCTGTTTTAGACCATGACACAAAAATCGAACATAGCTGATTTCTCCGTATATATCCAAGTATACTGTGGAATCCCACTATACTGCTTCCATCGAAATACATGCAAATCCAAAGATGTTATCCCGTTGTTTTCCCTGGTGTCCCTGATGCAGCATGCACAAGCTCACTATTGACGACTGTTTTCTAGCAGCGGAAGCAAATATGCACTTCCGGTAAGAACCTTGGCTGTTATAAACGAAGCGATTAGTCTTTGCTTGCATTTGTATGATTTCATATGCCCACGCGGGATGATTCTATCATGACGGCATGCACGGTCCTGGCCAAGCAGGCCGACCCACTCCAGCAGTGATTCTCATGAGTTTTTTTAATGCGGACAAAAGAATTTCTCCTGCAACACATCGGCTTCGTTCTCGCTCTGGCTTTGCCCAGATCAGTCAGCTCGCGAGAAAAACAACGTGAAATGACAAACACATCATCTTGGTGCGTTCAGTAAATCACAAAGACTAAGTGAATTGCACCTCGTCGTTCTTTAAGACCCGTCGACCGCTAAATCACGATTAGCGACGTCAGCGTCGCAATGTCGCTTGGGATTCCCATGCTCGGACACTGCTCTGTTTTGACGATCTGCTGTCATTTTTCACGAAAACAATCAGTGCCATCGGTATTTTTCCGCTATTCGCCCGAATCCAAACACATTTTTCAAGTTTTTTTTGTATTTATGGTAATGCAAAGCTGCAGCAAGTGAGCTGCAAGGAATTTTTCTAGCACTTTGAATAAGCAACGCAACTCAGAGCTGATTGTGGATCATTTATACGGTTAGTTGCACTGCTTTCCAAGAGATTGCGGTCTTTATCAGCAAACAAACACATTTATTCAGTTGCTTTGTAAATCATAGGTTTGAAAGTTGTAGCGATCAGGCCTACTGTTGGTCAATTTGTTGAAAATAGGTCTGCGACCCGTTTTGAAAGTCCTGGCGCTTCATAAAGAGAAATAATTTTATTCAGCATTACTGCAGTGTGGTTTTAGATTGTAAAGCATATTCGTGGTTCAGGAAGATTCTTTACAAAGCTTTTAAAGCGCATGAAAATGCTGCCAAGGAACAACAATAAAGTCGAGGTTAAACATTTTGAACAATTTTAATGAAATGATCTTGTGGGAGAAAAAACAAGTACGTCACAGAACCTTGCTCTTGAAATCAGACATACTTCACATCAAACACCGACCTACCGCGTGGAAGATGTCAGTTTCTTATGTTTAAAAATAGATTTAATTGTCCTGATAACTTTGTGACAAAGTGTTACGATGTGTCAAGCTGGCATCGCTTATCTCAGACTTAACGTATTTTTAAACAAATAGAAATGACTACAGAAGACAATCAGTGGTCTCAAACATCAGTGGCTTGATTCATTTCAAAACATACGTCACGGCAATCCACTCCAAGTTTTATCTCACCTGAAAATAGCGAAAATATATCGAAACCAATGTCAAGAAAAGATCATATCCATGTAACAGTTTCATAGGTTGGTTTACTGACATGTGCAAATTTTACTCAAAAACCGTGAAACATCTGAAAAGTTTTCAAGTTTTATTTGTGAAGATAAACGCTGTCAGAAGTAACTGAAATGATTTTATGACTTGAATCATGTGAATCATTTTTCACATCGCATTTGCAATGCATATAACTAACAATGGTTTTCCATTTGAACATTATACAAACATCACACGTCTGCACATGCACGTGCCAGGTTTGTTGTTTTGAGCCTACGTTTCCTTCGTAAACGCTGGTCCGTCCATGGGGGGGGACAAAGGGGATCATGCCCCTAAATTTCTAGCATATCTTGTCGTTTTGTGTTTCGTTGGTCCGCCGTGGTCCGACTCTACTTTGAAAGTTTTACTGCCAAAGAAACTTGGGTAGATTGTCAGAGGTCACCATACGTTGACTCAAAATTTATTGAATGCACACAAGGCAGAGACTTGATATTTTTAAACCTGCCCCAAGTTCTTACAGCAAACGCAGTCTCCATAAAATAATATATATTGTTTATAGGCTTACTTGTTTATTGCACACTCTGTCACATCTTTGCGTTGCTTTCATAATACAACGTCGGTAAAACTCTTCTAAAGAAGCTTGGCCGAAATGCTGTCATCACAGTTTGTCTGAAGTATTTTCAGTCAGTTGATTTAAATGATTTGCTAATTTCTGCTCTTAAACAATATTTTCTCGCTGCCATCTTACACCTTCAGGGCAAGTTCGGCTTTGGGAGATTTTGTTATGGAAATTCATTTGTGGAAGTTCGATTGTGGCAGATTCAGTTGTGCAGACGTCTGGCACAACTAAAATTGCTGCTACCGCTCTTACTGCAACTCAACCTGTAGAAAAAATACAGAACAAGCTGAACCTGACACATGGAACTCATTACAACAACGTGATCCTACTCAAACTAAATCTGCAACAACTGAAGCTGACTCAGGCCTTATCAGAACTTGTCCAAATTTTCTTCCCCTGAGACCCACGGACCATCACTTGGATTCCCCTGTGAAAAAAGCAAATTCAACTCCAGCAGAAAGATCCCACTGTGGTTCCAACCTGTGTGCATCTTTTTAATCACACTCTGTAGTGCAACTTGGGACTTCCAATAAAAATGTGTGGGTCAGGGTGGTCAGAATTTTGTTGTTTGGTCGACCTACCTTAAACAAAAAGGAAAATTGCAACACGCGTCTCTTCCACATTACCGCAGCTTCATTTGCGTCGGTGAGTTATGGTCCAAAGGATCAGCGCAAGTTTTCAGGAAATTCATCGTTAAGTCGTTCATATTCTTGCGCAAGCTCTCATGCTATTGCTATTTTTACGTCATTTGGATATTTTAACACCTTGACCAGCGCTAACAAACGTTTTTTTGAAACATTGGCATAATTTATAAGACCCAAAGCTGCGAGTTTATCCAGGGAAAGCAAAAGTTGCTAACCGCAACAATTTCATAATAATCCACAAGCTTCTTCGTCAATCCACGGCGAGTTTTGCATATTTTTGTCGCAAACTGGAATACGTTGCACACAATAACGCACACTCGCTATCGGTTTGTACACGTTTTATGAGATTAAGATTCCCTGTATTCGGCCTCAATGTTTATCAAAGATAATTTGACAAACTTGCTTGCAGTTATTGGTCGCAATTTATAACAGATCGGTCTCAAAACGTACGTTTTCCACTGCTAGCTTTTGAAACTGGGCGACGTTATCTCGACAACAAATTGCTCCTGGCGTGTAACACTCGCAACACATAAAAACGAACTTCACATGTTTTACCCAACAGGATCAATATAGCAATTTTCTTGAAAAGTGCGCTAGTGAACGAGGGAACGTCATCGGTACTGCCGGCATTCGCGTTCGTAAACAAACTTCGTGGCATGCTTCCGATGTTTCCGGGTAACAAAATCAACTTGCTTTATGACGTAAGAACAGAAACTGTCACATTCACATTGGGAGAAGTTCGTTGTTGGCTGTTGTTGCAAAAATAGATTAGCTTTCTACGGCGATGCCAGCACTACACAACGAACTATATAGGTATCTTGCAAGGTTCCCGAATGCGACTGGAAAATAAACGATAGCTTTTTTGAATGAAAACAAATTGTTTTCTTGGCAGTTGAGTCTCATCTAGGGTTGAAAATGGAAGATGTCCAGAAACGCTTATAGCTTTTGCTCAACTTTTTCTTATCCAGAGACTCTTTCCAACAAGTTGTTGTGCACACCACACGGCACCACTTGAAAAGCTCATGGCAGATAAAGCGGTTTCATAATGTTAAAATCTCATTTGATTTAATTCCCGCTTATTAGCTGTGTCGAGAAGGTATCAAACAAGAGCTCAGTGATGCTGTACTCACAACAGATATTTTGTCCCGTCCGTCGGTTACCGCGCTATCAATTAAACTTGAAAAGCAACGACGGTATTTGACACACGGTAACAACAATCACAATTGTTTCACACCATTTCCTGAGAAATTCAGTTTAGTTTCTTGGATGTCAGATCACCCACAGCAACGCCGCTTGACAAATACACAAGTGAGATTTGGATGCAAGACGAAACATAATCGTCAACATCTGAGCAGAAAATCGTCTTTTGTGTGAGAGCAATGCTCAATAAGATGTGATCAGAGCCTGAGCGCCTCTAGTGGAAGACCTTTGTTTTTTTGTCTGTTCATAAGACATCGCGAGCTTTCTGTTATAAACAGTGGCGTACGCAGAAAATTCCCGAGGGGGGGCCAAGTTTCGTCACAATCGTGTGACGTCACAAATCAACTTTAGGACGACCATTCTAGGGGTGTACGGGAGCATGCCCCCGGAAAATTTTGCAAAATTACACCAAAAATTACGCAAGTTACACCTAAAATACACATTTGCACCTAAAAATACGCATACTGTTTATAATTTTTTTATTTTTAGGGTCTGAGGGGGAGGATGGCACAGTGTCCCCCCCGTACCCTAGTGTTATAAACCACACATACGACTTTCAGGTGTTTTTCTGGCAGCGTCAGTAATGAAGTATTTAAGTCTGTGCTGAGTAGAAAACTCCTAACTTGTCCAGTGATCGTCAACTTTCGAGTTTTGACTTCTTGAGTGCGGAAAACTGGAGCTGAAAACTTTAGATTTGCTGACAAATGAACGGCCGCCTGTTACAACCGGTCAAATCATTGTATTCCTGCTCAGAAGTTTGTGTCCGCGCCGGCGGAGTTAAATCACAACAGTTTATCGTGGATATAGGATTCCCAACAAGGACGTGTGCCGTCAAAACTAATTTTCATAATCTAGATGGATTGGAAGCACAGTCACAGCAGCAGGTGAAGTTCAAGTCCCTTGGGTTGTATTCAGGAGTGATTGAAGGAGGAAAAAGGAGCTTGGCATACGGATTCGTAAAGCATACGCAGTTCTGCGTGAGTTTTATCGCTCTGTGGTGACACAACTGGAGCTTTCAAACGCCGCAAAGCAAGCAGTTTTAAATTGGTCTTTGTTCTGATCCTCACCTATGGTCATGAATCTTGGGTAATGACTGTAAGTGTGATATCTCAAGTGCAAGCGGCAGAGCTGGGATTTTTGTGAACATTTCACCGCGTCACACGTCGTGACAGAGTGCACCGCTGTGAAATTCGCAAAGCCCTGAATGTCGAGCCACTTGTCCGAATAGAGCGATCTCAGCTACGCTGGTCTGAACATGCGATCAGAATGTCCCTGGACAGATTGGCGAGGCAAGTCCTATCCTCTAGACCCCAGGGAAAGTGGCCCAGATGTCAGCTGAGGACCTTACTATGGCCAGGTGGCGTCATTTCGTATCCGACCTTGCTCAGTACCATCTTTGTGTGGAGCCAGAAGAACTGTCACAAATTGCTGAAAACCTTGTGGTATTTCGAATCTTCCTCCTAGGGATGCTGCCCTCGTGAACCTCCCCAGAGAAAAAGCGGGTATGAAAACGAATGACTGAGTGAATGAATGGAAAATGAACCTTCATTCTTTTTCATTATAAAAAGCTCTGTGCATCTGTGTAAGCGTCTATTGCACGATCCTGTCAAAATCTTCCCTGGCTGCTGCTGAAGATCAAAATTTTAACACAAGAAATGTTTCCATACCTTTTTTCCGGCAAAATTGTGTGGTGACTATGAAATTGGCTTAAGCATTCAAATAATTCATTTAAGAGTTGCTTCTGCAAAGCACTTATCTCCGTAAAGAACGGCAAAGTGGCTCTCAATATATTCCTAAAATCAGCGAATACTTTAATCTACTTTGTAAAATTCCGTTTAACACGTACGATGAATGCCAGACACAGTTGCTTCTGAAACACAGGTATCTTGCTTCGGATAAGGAAATAATTATTTTTTCGGATAAGGGTGATATTCATGGCGTTCGTATTTGATCTCAGCTTGGTTCATTTCCTTCGCGTCGCGGTTGCCCGCACCAATTCTTTGATTGCAGAAGATATGCGAATTATTACATCATTTCTTCTCAAGCTTTTACTTTAGACAAGCACATTATTTCGCCGAGGGTATCACAAGATTTTTGTGCTACTGCTGCTACGTCACCGAAGGTCAGCCGATGCTTTTGTTTCTTCAGAACATTTGATAAAACAAGCTGATTTAGAAAGTAATCCTACGCTTTCGCAAAATCTAAAAAACTGACACGAAACATGAGAACTTGCAGGCTACTTGCCCTGAGTTAGAAGGCTGCACAAATTCTTATATCAATTAAAAATGAAATACAATATTACATTCGATGTGTAGATAATGTTTTCCACATAAACCTACTGTAGATCGTGGAGAAAGGCTGACGTGAATTTAACCGAATTCAAATAAAATGTCCAAAGTCTGGAAATTTAATTTAAAGTCTGTAACCGTAGCAAATAAATTGAATGACGTGGTTGCGTTGCATTTATAAGAATAAGCATTATGTAATGTTCCAGACTGATATTGGCTACATTGGATTTTAGAAGTAAAATTATATTTTTTTCTGTTCGTCTGTCAACATTTTTCTAACTTTCGAGGCGTATGGCTATTGTAGTTGAACCGATTCTTCTGGAGGCAGACAGTGACATCGCTAGAATTTAAAACAAAACGAGTAGCATTCAGAAAAGGTACGGTATGAAGTTGTTTTAACCAACTTGTGGTAACAATCACGTACATGTTGGTGGAAGTTCAAGATGCTGAAATTTACGAAAAATTCCTGGCTCCATGGGTACAGTAGGTTGATGTGTTTACCATAACCTTCCTCTGTAGGTATACGAAAGTGTTCAAGATATCTTGTATCGTTTGTGTTCGGTGTCGTGTGTAAAATTCAAGTGGCTGCTCTTGGAGTTGTGCATTGGTGTATGACGGCATCTGACCCACAGCAACATTGGAAACAGGACGTTCCCTAGGAAGAAACTGTACTCTGTGTCTTTAGGTGAAATGGCCAATTAGGCCAATTCAACCCTTTCTTACGAACTCTTTCCTTTAATTTCCAAAAAGTCAAATTTCTAACGAAAGCGTTTATATTCACTAGTAGGAAATTTGGGCAGTGGCGAATTAGTCTTAATGAATTTCGTTTTAAGGGCTGTTGCAGTCACAAAAACTTTTACTGAAGTTGCTTTGCGAGGTTTTATGTTTTTTGAGCAAATTCAATGTTAAAACCTGAAAGTAATTCACTTTAAGGTTTAGGAGATTTGCCCATTCTTTTTCTCAAATGTTCATTAAATTTTACGCTATTTGCCATGACGAAAATGTAACCTGACAGTGGTCCTTTTCTCTGTGCGGTTGTCACATATGACAAGATTCCCTGCATAGAGTTTTAGCCCAGTTTATAAAATTTTCCCAAATCCACAATTTCGTTGACATGAGCCACGGATTTTGTACACATGATGTGATCAAAGGATCTGAAATGCATCAGATCTCTTGCAGAGTTTGTGAAATTGTCTCAAACATCTCGTGAACAATATAGTCATCTACAGCGAACTCTAATTTGCGCAGTTTTGAAAAATACTGTGAGCAGTTTATATTTTTTGCAAATTTGATGGAAAAGCATGGTCTCGTGTGTTGCAAATAGCCAGTGACCTTACTATTTTCTGAGAACCTCGTTCCTGTATTTATGAGAGAAAGTACGTGTTTTTTGTTTGTGCCACATTTCCTCTGATAAAAATATTGAAGGACGATAGACAAATAAAAGCCCTTTATAAATACAAATACAAGAAAGGTGTTGGTCTCAGGCTTTAGCTGTGTAAGTGGCATCTGTAAACACCAGCTCAAAGACTTGGCCATTAGATTAACGCAGTGATTCTCAACATGGTTCGCAGAGAGTTCCATAAATCCTTGATAAAAAGTGCCTGAAAATTGTAACCTTTACCATATAATAAATTTTGTAAAACCACCTACGTGCAATACAGTTTCGACTAGTTGTTCATGAGGTGTCAGCATTGCAAAGTAGTCCATGGATATTTTTTAAAGAGTATGGTCCATCGGCCAAAAAAGGTTGAGAACCACTGGATTAACGTGAAGGAAGGTAGTAACGAATGGACCGTGTGCTTTTTGCTTCAGTATTACATGCCGCATATGGCAGGCAGGCGGGGATTGGTTTAATCGCAATTCAAAGTTCGTCTTTGCAGGTCAGGAAGACACATTTGGGATTCCAATGCAATTCACTGCAAAAGGACTTTGTCAGAACACAGAATGAGTGACACGACTCTAGTGTCGAAGAGTCATTCCCTGCGCGCAGCCACGTTATACTTAAGCGGCAAACGCCTTTTATGTTTTTGAAGCCACATTCTTCGTCCTGTAATTTTCCTGCAACTCTCACCCAAGGTTTCTGTTGATTATGACGCAAATGTCAGAAGCGCTTGACGCGAACGCTGCCAACCGATTGTTCAAGTTTCGAGTGCTTCCTGTTTATGACAAGTTTTCCCTTTTGTTTCGGGACAGAGTTCATCTGCAGTAAAGCTCATATGGACTTCAATTGGCAAACGTGCTGGAAATCGCAACCTTGTCAAAAAGAAAATAAGACAGAAGTGTGCAGGAAGCTTTCAGTCGGTCGATTTTATCGGGTGGATTGAGATACATGAGTCAACATTCATCGCAAGTTATTTTAAATCCAACTGAATTTAGTTTACAGTACAGCTGTGACGGTCACTTTTTAATCAACAAAATAGGTCAAGCCTGTGTTGGAAAAGCAGCTGATTCGATAAAACTGACGAGTGCTTCAGCGCGTATGTTGAAGACTGTGATCCTGAACCAAGACTGTTAATTCACAAAAATTTACGCACATCTACCCGTGGAGTCAGTGACACAAACGAACCCAAGTATAAATCAATATTTTATACGTATTGCTTCACGCCACTTCAGCAGGAAACACCTCCAAGTTTTGATATGCGCGCATTGTGTATTCAATCTCGCTTTTACACCTTGTTGCAAGATATATGTCTGCTTACTATATACCAGGGGTGGCCAAACTGCGGCTCACGAGCCCCATGCGGTTCTTCGAACCTCTGCATGCGGCTCTTGGAGCTTGCCGAATAATTATATATTTGTTTTTTATTTTTTATTTCTATTGCAAAACGTAGAAATATTGTAAAGTGGTAGCTAGCGTGCCGTACAGTATCACTTTTGCAAGTCGTTCCATAAAGAATTATGTTGTAACAGAAGCGTAGATTGCAAATAAATTCGTGTTTTTAGATTTTTATGTTATGGCTCTTTGTAACTGCGATTTACGATATGCGGCTCATACATAGAGTAGGTTTGGCCACTCCTGTTACATATAGTGCCTTTGACTATACCCAGCAAAGAATCCTAATGCCAGTATTGCTGCCTGACTCGGAGGCGAGGATAGCAAGGCATTTTCTGACTGAACCGCAGTCTCAAAGACGGACAGACAATGCTTGTTTATTTTACATGGCCAACGAAAAGACCCGGAGGTCATCAAAGTCAGCCGACCATAAGCAGAACAAAAAATTGCAATTAAGTTTTATGCAAGCAGACAGCTTGGAATGTGCCAAAATCACCAAATTTTCTGAAAATACGCCTTTATCACACCTGACAATTTGCGAGTCTCAAGGAGAAAGCTGCCCGCCTTGTTCTGACTTGCCTTGAGCCCGCAATGGAAAAGATTCGTGTTAAAAGATTGCAACAAGTTACGAATTCCAAACACATTGTCAAAAGCACTTTGGTGTTCGTGCATTCATGACTTCTTGACAGTAAAAACAAAGAGCCAGTGATTGATGATATTTTCAGCGTTGTGTCACTGTTAAACCGACTTTCCCAATATCATTACCGATGTTGGTTGTAGACCCATCAAATTGACCAGTGGGGTTCTACTTTGTTACGCCAACATTTGCACCTCGCTCATTAATAAACATCTTCCGACAGTGATAGCTAATCTAATGATAACTGCGATGCACAGCTGGCGTTTCTGTCAATAGAAAAATGGTGGATGTGGTGAAGAAAAAGTGTTGAGGCAACGCATAACATTTAATTACGTCTTAATTACGTCGTAAAGCAGGAATCGCTCAAAAAACGCAAAAGCTGTATGGACTGCTCAAGATCACAGCAAAAATAGAAGGGATTGGATCCTAAAAGTGTACCCAGTAAGGTCATAACTGAGCGGCAAACCACATATTCACGGCACAACTCACAGGGTAGACAAATCTGACGACACAGCAGAGTAATGCGGCAATGATTCTCACCCTCTTCCAACTTTCAAACATGCACTTCGAATTTCATTTTTTTTTGTTTGGGAAAGATTTTTTACAGTGCCGTCCCTATAAAAACTATCGAAAAAGAGATCAATTTTTTAAAGTTTCGTATGATCTGATTAAAGAATCAGCAATATTTTGTCTTCCACAAACCTTCTATGGTTTCCTTAAAACTCTTAGACAAATCATTCCACTCCTGCACATTTTTCATTGACATCGCACAACTACAAAGTAATTCGATGTGATGTAAAATTATTTGTACTGACCAGGGTAAAGCCAGAGTCGATGATGTGTCGCCAACATATTGTGGCGACATGAAAAAATTCCTGCACTCTTCTTGCAAACGAGGAGCCCAATAATTACGAAAGTCATCGCCGGCTCGTGTGAAAACCAGCTTGCTACTCCAGCAACCACACTGGTAACACACCGGAACTTTTCGACAAGCAATTGACTTCCATCAAACCCAACTGCTGGCAAGAGGCGAAATGGCGCAAGGAAAGATTATGGAACAATAGACTGCAATATGCGCGAACTGTGACAGAATTCAGACGTCATAAATGCTATTGCACGTCTTGCTTTTATATCTGTTGGTAGAAGTGGTCAAGTTTATTTGTAGTCAGACGGAAAAGGACAAAGTTCATCTTCTGTGCCAATTTTACGTCAAAATGGCAACATTCAGACATTCTGTCTCTCGTAGCCGCAAGCCCACCTATCGTGAGGCGGGATGTCTGCGCACAGCGAATATTCCACGATGCTTATCGACAATATTTACGCAACGAAAACAAAAAATAAGCTCCTTGTGACGTTCGGTGGTCTTGCTCGCAATTACCGGAAACGTAAACAAGTGGCAGACTTTTGCGCAGCAGGAGGCCTCACTCCTCCCACCAAGCTTGTGTGATTACACGTTGCTCATTTTCAGATATGTGAGGTAGAGAACAACGATGAGTTGAAAGTCAGATTTTTTCTTTATGAAACTAACAAGATCCTTTCAAGCTATTTTGAACTATCCCACTCGATGGCGTTACGTTAAAGCATCATTTCATTATGTGAAAACCAATGACAAAAAACAATTACGTTACATGAAAGAAGCACTCTACAATGCTGCTGCTATGACTCTTTTTTTCTTTGCTATGACTACTGCTATGACTCTACAATGCTACTGCTATGACTCTTTTCTTCTTTGCATACGCCGCTATTTTCATTATTAAGCTTCCAATTTGTCTTTTAATTAACTCGAGACGGCTGGGTTGCAATTTAATGTTTACCAGAAAATGCAGTGTACGATTAGTGTGATAGTGGCAACCCCAGTGAACATAACCTACAATCTTGATGAATGACGACCTAACCTTCCGTGCCGGGGGGGAAATTTTTTCAGAAACAAGGAGAAAAAGCTGATGAAAATGAATAATTGATTTTAATGTTGTGAGGATCCCAGTCTCAGATGCAGTTGAACAGAAAACGTTTCATGTGGTAATCTCAAAAATTTAAGTCGTATTCTTATATTTGGAATCAATCTAATAAAACCTACGATATAAAGAGCTTCGCAAGTGCCATGGTTTTTCCATTTCTCTTCAGAAGCCTACTTTCACAAATTGCAGATCGCTAAACCCTTGCAGAGTCTGCTGTTGCACCTATGACTCCGTTCTGCCCTCCATCGAACACACCATAAAGCTTGGTAAGAGCTTCCTAATTTACGAGTGATTCTTGAGAGAGCATGTTGTGGGAAACTGAACTAGACAAGTCTCCGGCATTGCATATTTGGGCACGTAGTGAGTTTATAACAACAAATGATTTGCTTTACAGCATGAGGTTGGACTCTACGCATGATATTGAAGTTATGTCTTGGGTGTTAAATAGACAAACTACACCAGAAAAGCAAGCAGGATGAACAGAAGAGACTTTATCTGCGACTGCGTGATCGAAATCAAGCAAAAGATTTGGTGGCATATAGCTCCGTCTTTATTCGCGCTATTTCCCAGCATAAAGCCAGAGAATAAACAAGAAAAATGAACATTGTCACTGGATTATAACTGAATTGTCATGATTGTTGGTAATTGTGTTGGTTAATCTGAATTACCGAATCGGTGTGCACATAAACTTCACCCAATCATGAATTCCTGCGCTGCTCTGTAGCCCGCAATCAGAATACCGTTGCCACCAGACGCGTAGCCAGGGGGCAACGAGGGCAATATCCCCCCAATTCCAAAGAAGTTTAATAAAATATTTTCAGGTAAATAAAATATTTTTGAAGTATAAGCCAAAGAAAGACTTCATTGCAAATAAACGAAACTGCATCAAAGAATCTATCCTACTTCAGCTTTTGGTCAAATACACACTTCTATCTGACCTTTTGTAATCAATGACCGCAAATGGAAACAATTGGAGTAACGCTTTTCACAGTTATTTTTGGCGCACCAGTTTGCTGTCTCCCACCTAATGGATGTGTAAGCTTCATTTAAAGAACATCGCAAATTTCTCTTTGATAACCGTTGGTTTTGCAAATATAACATATCCTTGTATCCAGTGTCAGCGTGGCCTTAATCAATATCGTATATTTTTTTGCACAGTTCCAAACTACAAGCGTGAATATGGCGAGTGGCGGTGATATACATTTTGTCTTGAAGCTCAAACTTTGGTTAAGAAGCCATTCAGTTTCAAAGTCTTCTTCACTGCGCCATATACACTGTTTAGCAACAATAGTATTCATTCTGGATATTTATTTGTGATGACATGTCTTGTGACGATTCCATCACAGTTATGTGGAGCCTCAACGTTTTCATCAATGGTTTCTCTTTGCCTTGCCGGCAGGGAAAAATCAGTCTTGTCAAGATATTAGACTCTGACCAACTGTTCATAACCTCAGTGTTCCAATTTTCATCTGATATTAATTGCCACCCCATCTTACAGTAAATTATTTGAAATCATTTAACTGCAACCAGAAGAGTCACCAGCAAAATTTAACATAAGTAGCAAGATGCTTTTTATTTTGTTAGTGCAGAGGGATTTGACAATGTCATCATTTGCAGATACTGAGATAACTTGCATGGAGGTTGATATTAAAATTCAGGGGAAAGCTCTCAGAAAGGGGCCCCAAAACATCGCCATTGCGAAGGGTAGATGTGGGATTATGTGGATAAAAGAGTTAAATGTGTTTCACATTTCAATTTATGAACTAAATTCAAGAGCATAATATACATAGGAAAGGAACAAAAATTTGTAAAGTTTTGCAGCTGGACACTTGAAAGATGCCTCCTTTGGCACTATTTCCATAATTTTTGGTTTATTTTGAAAAACATACGACTTTCCTCAGATCTTCTTTAAATGTGTCTCTAGAGTGGTACATTACCTTTTTAACTAAACAATGGTGCAAAGCAGGGTCGGATCTAGCCATTATGGTTAGGGATGGGCCATTTCAGTAATATCTGTTAGCCAAACCTCACAACGGCTTTGCTACGGTAAGAGAGATGATGTATATTTCACAACACTGCTGAGACAAAACAATGGACCATAAAATGACCTTACATCGCTGATGTTGTTTTCCGAATTATACAAAATCATGGTGAATAAAGTTACGTTCGTAGGTTTTAAGGGGGGCGATCACCCCAATCGCCCCACCTGGATCCGCCCCTGATGCAAATCTCTTAAGAGGGGGGCACGGTATCTCTGAAAAGGAAGGGCCTGAGGCGATTGCCTCGTTATTCTTCCCTAATATCATCCCTGAGCTTGCAATCTGTTTTGTTGGCAAAGCGCATGTGACTACAATGAAACTGAATTTGATTTTTTCCCATTAGGGCTTCAAATTCCGCAGACAAGTTATTGATTTTCTGGAAGCCCGTGATTTGTACAAAATTAATTGCGTGCAATGCTGAGCTATATTTACATGCAGCTGAGCGTGGTTAATAAGTTTTGTAATGTTGTGGTTACGATTGTGTTTACAGTTTACTTCCATTTTTTATTTTAATGTAATCAGTCAAATCTAGCAAAGCCCACTGAAGTAAATTTAAAGTAGCTACAAAGTTTTTACAGAATAAGTTGAACAAAGCCAAAAGATCTTACGTATTATCAAAAATCCAAACACTTTTCAAACGCGTTGAAAGACTAGCGTTTACGTTTATCAACTACATACGTGAATTAATCGCTCACAAATTAGATGACAACGGAATCCAATTCTTATACGCGCGGAAGTTTTGCAGAAGGCGTACTTCGGACGTCGGTGCCTCAGTTAGAGCAAACTCTCTGCTTGGCTTCGATTGAGCGTGTTGTGTTGGTGTGCATCCGAAGTGTGTAAATACAGTATAAGAAGCGCAATCGTAATAGCGGTCGCGATGGCTTGTTGCTCAGTTGCTCTATTGGCTGCGAAAAGCATACTACAGGTCGTGCACTTATACCGTTGAGAGGTTTACTAACGCTTTTGCAGGAAAAGTTTAGGAGCAAATGGTGGCATTGATCCAAAGTAGAAGCTTGGAACTTCACTATCAAACTTTTAAAACTTGTCAATTTAATGAAAGAGAACTTTTTATTTGTCTGCTTAAATCTGAACACAACTGCTCAGGAGAAACCGCCAGAAACATGCACGTTTCATGGATGATGCTTTAAAACCAAGGAGGATTAAACATCTTTAAATGTTGAAACTCGGTTGTTGTTTGTCCCCCCTCTATCAAAATTTCTGGCTACGCGCCTGGTTGCCACTACTAGTGTTTACCAAAAGATCTTGTAGTTTGTTTTTGATTTGATCTATGTGGTCTTGTGGTTTGTTTTTAGTAGCAGTGACTTTTATTTCGGAACTGACCAAATTTGAATTGATTATCACAGTTTTTGAGCATAACTATATTTATAAGCCCAACTGTCAGAATTAAAGATACAGCACCTACCACCACCATGGGCGCAGCCAGGGGAGGTGCTTGGACCACGGTCGCCAAAATATATAAATTCCATAATTTTCCCCCGTTTTGCCAATTTTACAAAGTCGTACTGCGGTTGAGTGAACACAGTGACGTCATCGAAACGCAAACTATAGAGGTTTGCCCCCCCAAAATTTTTTAATAAACTTGATCCCTGGCTGTGCATCCAAACAACACAAACCATGAAAGCTTTGGAGCCGGAGCCCAAGCAATTTAGGATGCTTGGAGCTGGAGACAAAAGCTTTTGGATGATGGAGCCGAAGCTGGATTCAGAGCCTGAAATTTAGGTTCCGGTTCCACAGCCCTAGTTTGTGGGGCAAGCGAGTTTTACAAATAACACAATGCTTTTCAGTTTCCAATGAACCAAATCATTTTGGAGCCGGAGCCAAAAACTTTTAGAAGTTGGAGCTGGAGCCAGAGACGAAGCCTTGAATTTGAACTCCGGCTCCACAGCCCTGGTTGTGCCATACTGAAGAAGTCATAAACCTCTTCTCTCAACTTATTAAAGGAGTTGGCGGCTTTTAACATTAAACACCGGGTGCTGGTTCAAACGGTCAGTTTTAAAAGTAACGAGGGTTACAGCACAAATGATATTTCTGGACAGAGGCATGTGAAAACAAGGTAGAACTGTAATTTTAAAATTTTTGCTCCTGTGCATAAAAAAGTAAAAAAATAATGGGGAACTGTTCTGTGCTGTTATTGGCGAAGCTGCAATTTTGCGAATTGGCGCGTGTAAACTCTGTTAGATAACAAAGTGAAGTTTTCCCTAAAATAGAAACGACGCAATGCCGAGTGTGTTTTCAGCCCAAAAGTCTTGAGAATTTTTCTAAACTGTCTATCACTTTGTGGATCAGCTAGAACAGTCGGCACCAAAGTGTTGCTGACTATGTTGCCGAAGATGAAAGTCGCGAGAGCTATTAGCTCAGTACGTCGAGTGCGTGGTAAACCGTTCGGTAATTCACACAGCATAACAAAATGCAACACGACCGTCAAGTTTACCAGATCTAAATTTTGTTTCTACCTGCTTACACTTTGTGGAGCCAGAAAATGTCACCGTGTTTTATTATTCGGAAAGAAAAGCATTGGCCTATTTTAAATTAAGGGATAACTCTCAACAAAAGTGAGGTACTCCATCCTAAACAGCTTTCTTTCCGAGCACTGATTGTGCTTGCACCTTATTGAGGACAGTTGTGCTGGTTTGTAGGAAATCGAACATTAGGAATATAGTTTAGTTTTTTCAATTCGGAAGAAAAAGAAGTGTGCTTTCACAAAGCATGTATCGTGCGTGCTGTAGCGTCGTGGATTATTAAATAGCGTATACCAAAAATCTTGGGTATTGCAGACAGTTCAATGAAATGACCTGTGTTCAAGTGAAAAAATACTACGTTTATTTTACAAACGGCGTGAGTTTCTCATCAGTACTTTGCATATTTAAAACTACAAACTACTTGACATTTGCAAGTCAAATAATTTTATTATTGCCGTCGAAAAACAAGCGCAGGATTCTCGGCAAGAATGTCGTTGAACGCGTTTTGCTGTTTTAATGAATACCTTGGCGCATGCCATCGGCGTGGCGATATTGCAGCAATTTGTGGTGGTCCGCACGTCAACAGGTAAATCGTTCTTGAGCGACGAATTGAAATAAAGCCGAGAAAAGTGTCGGTCCTGAAATCCTTAGTCAAAAAATTTAACAAACGATTCCGAAGCACTTGAGGAGTTGAAATCGCAAGAGCTTGATTTGTTTGTCGAAGTATTGCATAAACCGACGCGCAAATACGCTTTTACTCATGGAGTTTACGTTTATAGCAGTTATTGCTCCTCCAGAAACCTAACACATCGTGAGAAACAAAACTTATAAAACTCATTGCGTTCAACAGTTGTTCGGGAAATAATGAAAGCTGGCTGTTTTCGCATGCATGCTGTTGCCACGGCGACCGAACCTGGTCGGGCGACTCGCGGGAGATTCTACGCGCAAATAGGAACTGAAAAAAAGTTTTGGGTAGAAAGAACAGTGCTTCGAACGACAACAGCCTGACTTGCAATAATTTGTCGCTCGGTGCACAAGAGCGGAAAGCCACAGTTTTAACTTTGTTAGCAGCAAGCGAGTTTCGTCACTGTTTTCAGCAAGCATTCTTCCGATTTGTTGCGAACCGTAGTTATGAGCTGTTGCTTTCAAGTAAATAATCTTGCAATTTTGATTCATCAGCTATATTTGCAAGTTATTTCAATCTGGACACCAGAATCTCCACGCGCATATTGACTTGTTTTAGGACTTGAGACAACAAAGGGCCAACGCGCAAAATCCATGTATTCGCTCCTTGCTCAATCTATTACGTTGATCACCTCATCCAAGGTCTTCACCAGGGGTGGACGGAGTCTTATTTTTTGAATCCGCATCCAATCCTCCTCTGCAAACCATGGAAACATTCAAGTCTGACTCCGCAAAATTGCAAACTCCACAATAACATTTTCAGTAGCCTACACATGTTGCTTGACAGTTCTGCTTAATGAAAGGCAGTGTCAATTTTGCCTCATGAGGCAAAAACATTGCTATAGCTATTTTGCGTTTAACTGAATGCGATTGGTTGAAGTAGTCACACGACAAGTTCGAAACACATGACCTAGTTATTTGACCGTGATGTCTGTAGTGGCTCAGTCTGACATGCATGGACGAGTGTTTTCATGGTTTGAGTGCTGGCAAGCTGTTACAGGCTTCATGTCTGCGTTGTGTGAACTGCAAGCGAAACCCTAACCATACGTCCGCAAACTTAAACCGCTGTCTCTGCGCATTGTACTTGTCTTGTGACCACTTTAACCAATTGTGTTTGACTAAAGGCGAAATAGTCCCAGCACAGCTTTTGCCTCATGAGGCAAGACAGAAACTATCGTATACCGTACATATATTGCATGTTACTTGGCAGTTCTGCTTGATGTAGTTCCAACCTGCATAACTTTTTTTCTGTCGAAAAGGAATTCTTTGCCTAAATGAAACACACAACTTCAACTAGACTATCATAAGATTAATTTTTGATAGTTAATCTAACTTCAGTTCAGTCACTGACAGCTGGGCACCTCAATGCTAATAGTTTACTGCCAAATATACTCGTATATCTAAAATACTATGACTTCAAATATTAACTGCAGCGCATATCTAACCACCACTCACCTCATATTTCAATATTATATGAATATTAGATAACTCTACAGTTACACAAAAATGCCCCCTTGCCACAATGCTCCAGCCAATGACACATTTCTAACATACAATTTAAAACAACTTCTTTTTTGGTACTGCATTACCGTGTAATACTGTATATTAGCATTCGTAAAACGTTGTAGCCTAGGCTAAATCACATAATGCTGGCAATAACGGTCAATCACACGCAAGGTACGCGCAAACAACGCAACCTTGGGTTTGGGTACGATGGCCAGTTCACCACAAAAGGGCGTATTGTTGAATTTTTGGAAATTTTGTAGAGTTAATTTCTGTAGCCTATAGACTGAAACCCTGTATGGATTGTAAAACCACAAACATGATTCACGGGTCGTGGGCGGCTGGACGAGCAGGTGCTGGTTTTCCCATGTCCAAATCGTATTAAACTTCGTATACATTTAAGAGATGCAAAAACAGACCTTTGACCTTAGCAAAGGTCAGTAATGCTGTGTCCGTAACGCGCATGATTAACTATAAAATTTCCAAGAAAATTTTTAAGCAATAGTGAGTTCGAACTTTGCAAAGAAAATGAAGAAAAAGCCAATCTCCTCCTCCGTTTCGCCAACAAACAAGATTCTTAGACTCCGCCTCCGCTTTTTGTCCACCTCTGATCTTCAGGCGATAGTAGAAGGCTTTGTGACGTTGACAAAATATGAAGCGTGCGGTTTGGGTTGGAAATTCTTGAAAGAAGTGTTTTTTTCTGCTGGAAGAGTGTCCGAGTCGAAACGAATGTGCCGCACTGCAGGAGCAAATCAAATCCCTGAGCGGGTTGCTGGTACCCGCAATCAAACTGTGAGGTAACCTCAGCTGCATTCTCGGTGAATGCGAGCAATGTGCGTGTTTCGTTTCTTTTTGTGACAAGAAATGCTGACGATCATCACATGCATATCCGTACGCTGATTGGCATTGTGAGCTTTGCAACAAATCGTTTGAACGAAAGTGATCGGCTCCGTTGTCACTGCAAACCTCATTTCAGAGTAATAACAATTTTACGATCCACCCAGCGCGTACTACGCAGGATACGAAACTTAAAAGTTGCGTTAAGCCCGAAGTTTTATTCAAAGTGAGAACAAACCTTCTCTGCTTACTTCTGCAAACAATCAAAAACTTCTCCATCGGAATTTTAGATTTGCAGCTGGCACATGTCGCGTGTAGTGGTGTGTGAGGAGGCGAACATGGATTTAGTTTTCATGTTTTCCACCGGTGAGAAAAACAAAGCAGCGCAGTATTCAAAAAAACAAAAGAAAATACTGCAAAAATCTTGAATTTCAATCTTGGTTTAGGATTTATCGCATTTCCGGTGAAGGTTACGCCCTACGAAAAATCACGTAAATTGCACGTTAGCAGAAAAAGTATTGGCACAAGAAAAATATTCGCTATATCCCATACTCGTAGCCAGAAAGTTTTCAAATGGGGGGGGTTTGCAGTTCTGCGGGGGCCTTTGCGTTTGTGCGGGGGG
>JGI24021J15306_10001016_pt1 | contig 25541 bp, 13 predicted proteins | sample Ectturendosymbi1_FD_15306 | JGI IMG/M metagenome (IMG submission 15306) | reverse complement strand
ATTTGCAACTGCGAAATGATTCCTAAACACGTGGCTTGTTCTCTGAAAATCCCTGACGCAGTCCTGCTGCTCTATGCAGCAATCATACCCAAACCAAATATGCTCCCTTTTTGTTGTCTGCTTCCATTCGTTTTCGCCTACCTCTGTGAGCAAGGGTGGATATTAAGGGAGGTAAACGAGGAACAGTCACCTCGGGTCCCCCTTTTATCAAAGATTATGCGGGTAAGCGACAGTTTTGCACTTTTGTGGCCTGTTTTTTTTCAGTCATCAACCGAATTTGTTTTGAAATGGCCAAACAAATTAAGTCAATTCGGTTATGAAGTCCAAACAACCAGGGTAGTGAGTGCTGTTTCAACATGTTTTAAACACTAACAACCGAAGTCTCAACGAAAAAACGGGTTTTTGCGTTGTTCTGTTAAAAAACACATGAACCACTCTAAAGCCACATTTAAAGAAGATCTGAAGCAAGTCATGTATTTTTCAAATAAAACTAAACTTACTTGCAAATGTGACAAGGGTGCCCCAACAACTCTTTTGGGGCACCTTTCTAAGAGTTTGCCTCAGGTCCCTAAATTCTCATAGCCATCCCTGTCTATGAGGCTGGATTTTAAACCACTGTCCACATTAAGCTACGGTAAAAAAAGTCAAAGAATAGACTGAATTTAGAGAATGACGTGAGATTAGTTCTCACCAACACGCCCCCAGGAATTGCAAGACTATAGGTGCACAGCTGCAAAGCTCAGTCGTCCCACTGATTAGCATGGGTGCTTTTTGTTATACAGTACATAAGAATGTAAATACAGTGAACGTAACATGTAAAATGTTGTGCTTTTTATCTTGTCGGTTGTTATTTGAACCCCTTTAGAGTTGCAGTTAATGGCTGGGGACGAGCGCTTATGTCATATTTTCGAACGGGGTCGCGAGATGAAAAAGGCTGGGAACCACTGATTTAGATTAAACTTCGTCAAAAATTTATGTCTTAATTATTATTAACGAAATTGTGTTTTAATTCAACTTTCGTGGTGACAACGCCAGCGTCTTCCAACGAGTTTCCATGAATCCCAATATGATGGTTCGTCAAGCCGCATGCCAACTATTGGGTCGATATACTCTAAGCACGTTGGCTGCGTCCTGCGTTTGCTGAATCGTACTGATTGTTACTGGTCTCTGGGAAAGACTCGGCAGCTTTCAGACGCAACACAAAAGTGCTCACGATCACCAACGAGCGTATAGAAGAACAACGGCGACAACTGCACGCAACATCCGATTAATCGTAGAGACGATTATCACGTCACATACGTGTATAGCATTTTTTGTATCGAACATTACGCTCAAGGCGCGCACCCACACCAGTTACAGATCAGTGTTGAGTGTGCATATGTACAGCATTACCATCCAAACAGTGACTGCTTTTGGACCAGTTACAGAAATCTCAGCGTCAATCCAAGATCTGATTTCTTCGCAGCCAAGTAATCTAGTTATGAACTACTGCCTAGATATGGCGGTTGCTAGTCTGATGTACCATTGTAAATACATCAACAAATTCGTTTTGGTTCTGCGAAAGTCTGCTGTTGGATGAGTGATTTTCACCGATATCCCAATAGTTAGATGACGTCAGGCTAGAAACAACCATCTTCAGTGAATCTGGATCTTCATCTAAACCGGATAAAATCGTCGGTCAAATCGAATCCAGATTAACCGAGGTTTACTTTTTTCTGATTATTGGCCAGTGAGCCCCTCCAGGTAAGTTTCCACCCCCTGGCTCAAACCTATAGTTACGCCACTGCGTGTGTTCACTTCTATCATCTTCAATCATTTTTAATTGGTGTACGTTCGTCACTTTCTGAACCACAGGTTTTCAAAGTGGGTCCATTTTAAACGCCACCTCTAGCCCGGTGCCCTAGGCAGCCGCCTGATGGTGGCGCCGGCACTGATCAGCAGTCACTGTCTCGCTGCATTACTTTCCAAGATATCTGGGTTCAACAGCCACATGTGGCAAAACGCCTGCTACCGTAGTTTGAAGCGAACATTTGTTGCCATGTGACTGTTACGCAATGAAGACCAACAGCAGAACAATCCGCTCGAAAGTTTTGCAACCTGTGCCTGTAGGCAAACAAACGGACATGAATGAGTGAAAGACAAGCTCATCACTAGCCAGTGCATGACACCAGAAGAGTGAACCTGGCTCTTGTGCAGTGTGACTGTCATACCAGCAAATAAAATGTCATTACAAGAATTAAACCAAAAATTTTGTTTTCTAGAAATTTTCGGTTCTAAATCTCAATTTCCAGGGGGGAGAAATTGCCAATTTTGCTTCCCCTGCGAAAGCCCATGGATGTCGAAACAACTTTTTCGATTTTTATAGATCGATCCGAGTATTGCTGATGTTTGACGTTGTGCCTCGCATGGAACGCGTTCAACGCCATCGTCCTCGCTACAATTTCCTGTTACTGGGAAATGAACCAACCAGCGCGCCACTTTGCGGTTTACATCACTGCATTAGTGACTGAACGAATAGAAACACGTGACACAGAGGCGACCGGAAACAAGAACTATTTATCACGAGTAGTGTGTAAAGTTGGCACCTCATTTACAGCTCTGTGGCGAAGTGAGCCGATGCCCCAATCACATTTTCGTCACAAAGCATGGCTTCCAAATATTGCGGATTCAATGCTTTGGGGCCTCGGAGTATGGCACCGACCCATTGGCGGCGACATCAGCGTCAGTGCCATTCTGTCAACGCTTGCAACATACTGTCATATCCGAAAAACAGCGTTTACAATGTTTTATTTTTGTCAAGGCTTGCAATATACGGAAAAGCGTTGAAGATAAACAGATACAGAGTGGACTCAAATATGACTTACTGCGAATGATCGGGCAATTGCACCTACCTGAAAAACGGTATCATGAAAGAGAAAAGCCAAACATAATTTGAACAACACAACAATCGACAATGCCCGTCGCACACAAGGCAGGAATGAAGGATCAAGCATGCTCTAATGATTAAAACATGGCATTACCACACTCCGCGCCTACGTGGGTGGCAAACGTAATGTAGCCGGCTAAGTTGTGCATTACATAACATTTGACCAGGTAAACAACAACACTGCACATAAACTAATGTGCGAACAAGCTATGGGTCAAACCACGCCGAGTAGTACGCTCACGCAAAAAATAGATCTATAATATCCTTTCTTTGTCGAAATAGCTTCGAACACAAAACTATCGGTTGAAGAGTCATCACGAACCCTACGAGCGATGCTTTACAACCTTTACATCAATGCATCCATCCCTTAAATCAGGGCTTCGAATCAGTCAGGAAATATTCCAGCGCTGCCGCATACGTGATGCAGTCAGGCGAGGCAAAACAACAGGCGACATGATTCACATCTGATTCAATAAAATGGGTGGTAAGGGGAGTTGGCACCAAGAAGTCATGCTAACCTAGCGAAAAGCTACTTACTGCTTGGCTTGGCTGGCTAAGTGTTGACAGAGACAATCTGTGCATCACTAGTTCAAAAGTGATTCCCGGCACAGCAACAATGAAACACGTGACAGGGGATCCGACGCTGTACAAAGACTTTAATCAGGAAGCTTCAGTGGATCAAATCGAATAAGGAGGAGGAGCGGTGTGTTGTGGGAGAAGAGCTGACGGGCTACTGAAGTCGGGATTAGTTGGTGGTGGTGGTTGTACATATCCTGTGTAGCCGGGATTAGTTGGAGGAGCTTGATTTGTAGAGCTTCCTTCATTGTGCTGATCGGCAACACTGTATGGAGGAGGTTGTGAAGGGTAGACAGCAGGTTGGTTTGAGGCTGGTAGTGAGCAAGCATTTGGCTGACTTGATGGCTGTGGAGCATATAGAGCGGGATGGTACTGTGGCTGAGGAGCACATGCATCCAGATCTGCAAAGTTTGCGATGTAGCATCAGTGTGATAGCTTAAAAGACATAATTGAATCTTCAGCATCCACGCAAGAACTCCACACGTTAAAATATTAGCCACATTGAGGATCATTTGTGCTGAAGAAAATAATACGAAAAACCTTCCAGCAGGGACCGAGTTTGCTCGAAAATTTTGGGGGGACAAACTTTGTGTGATATACATGGTGGCCAAACCTGCTCTATGTATGAGCCGCATATCGTAAAACTCAAGTTACAAAGAGCTGCAAACATAAAATCTAAAAACGCGAATTTATTTGCAATCTACACTTCTGTGCAGGGCCGAAAAGTGTGGAAATCGGAAAGAGTTTACCGGGCAACCGCACATGCTCGCGGGAAATTATATCAGTTGCAAGTCAAGTAAAATCAAATAATATGCAAAGACTTGCATGCAAACCACAAAACGGAGTGTAGGAATTTCCTTGCTGAGTCATGGTGGCCCAATACCTGGCCTTGCGACGCAACAGTTTTAAGCCTACATAACAATAGTGGTTTCATGCAGTCGCTGGTCGCGTAGAGGGTTGTCAATTTGGCAGTTTTGAAGCCAGATTTTGAAATTCTGGATATTTTCTAACGCACTTGGCTTTTTTTGAAATCAAAAAGGCCAAACAAAATCTGGCTTTTTTTCAGTTGGAAAAGCTTGGCTCTGGCAAAAATTGTCTGAGTTGCATATCTCTTCTGACGAGAGTTAATGACCATGCAGGGGGGCAAAGTTGCAAATATTTTACTGTTGTCCTGAAAATGATCCGTGTTATTGATAAGAAACAAATGTACGAACAGCGTAATTACGGAAAAAGAAAATGCTTCTAAAAATTGGAATTGCATTATATCGTATTTCGGACGAATTCTAATATCTATTTTTGCTTGGCTGTGCATGTTTTATGTGTAGCCTGTATGTCTCAGGACTGCCATCTTGTTTATTTTGGCTTTTTTGAGACAAGGTCTGGCATTTTTGGTGAAGACAAGCTGGCAACCTTGATCGCGTGTAGTAGACTCGTAATGGCGGCGGAAAGCTGTTGGTTTGAACATTGCTGCTGTGATGACACATGCAGTCAGAGGGCACTGAGGCCAACATGTTCTAGAACAGTGTTTTTCATGTTTTTCAAACTCTTCTGTTTAATCGCCCCCTTTTCACCCTCGGCACATCGTTATTGGCCCACAAGCCTGATGCAGCAAACACAAGGTAGTATTTTTAAATAATTTTTTTGAAGAAATCGATTCATACCATGGTCCCCAATCCAGTGTGATGGATGTGCTTGGCGGCCTTCGCAAAGCTTCGAAATATTGAGAGACATTTTAGTGAGGTACAGTCTTAGATCACCTCGCTTCTGAATCAACAAGCGGTTTCTTTGCTTTGAGAGAATGTGTTATTTTGCCCTCCTATCACCACCTTTGTTTTTTGGCCCTCTTGCCCCTTAAACTCACCCACATGGGGGCGATTCCGACCACTTTGAGAACCACTGCTCTAAAAGTACGTGCGTGTATGCGAGCGAACTTCATTGCGTTAGAAAGCAGAGTGAAAGTTGGCGCTAGCATCAGCTGGAAGCTTTTGAATACATTCAGATTGTTAATACTTGTCTGTACGACTGCTTTGGTTAGTGGTTGCCTTACTGGGTTACCAATCCGAGTGTTATTGCAATCCGAATGCCATTCCGGAATGTAGTGCCATTCCAAATGCTCAACTCGCGCCGAAACCAGCGTCCACTCACAAGCTCTTTCCGGTAACTGCGCACTCGCGCCTGGTCGCGTAGAGGGTTGCATAGAACGCTCACTCAGCAGAAACTTTTGACACCGTCTAAATATCGTTCTACAGGTCGGATCGGTAAAACAAAATTTCGCCACCACCGAACTGGCCGCAACAATCAACATTTGAAACATGACGCCATTCTGGAATGGAATTACGCTTATAGCTAGAGCAAATTTTTTTTGAATGAACATAAAATTTCTACAGCTAACATTACAGGATGCCGATACCAAAAACTAGCACTGTTTACACCGTTTTTTTGTGTTTGTTCCAGAAAATTATTTAGTTATTTATTACGACCCTAGAGTGGTCACAGACAGTCGATGCCAGTTCTTAGAGCTGACTTTTGCATCTTTAGCTTTGTGCATGATGAAGCAATAAGTATAAGTCGGTGTAGGCAGCACAAAAATCTCAATAATTAGGGCTACAGTACGTATTTACTAAAGACAATACTGCCGACCTTCTGTTGCAGAAAGTAACACAATATGCAAAAACGTTTTAACGTGATCAATTTTAGAGCAAAAATGTTCAACTCGTGCACAAACCAGCGTCCACTCACAACAAGCTCACTCCGGTAACTGCGAACTCGCGCCCAAGAAAATGCATGCGTAGAACGCTTACTCAACAGAAACTTTTAACACCGTCTGAATATCGTTATACAGGTCGGATTGGTTAAACACCGATTTCGCCACCACCGAACTGGCCGCAACAACCAACGTTTGAAACGCGAAACACTACGCCACAACCACTTCAAATGCTGCACCATTAGCAAATTCCACACCGTTTACACCTGTGGTTCTCAACCACTTTTCTGAGAGACGCATGCGGCTCCGAAGCACCTGTTGTGCGGCTCTCAGTAGTCTTTCAATAAAACCAGTAGCGTAGCCAGCCCAAAAATTTGGGGGGAGGGCAAAAAAATTTGGGTCCAAATTAAGATTTATTATTCAATGGATATTTAATTTGGTGTCTAGAAGTCTCTAAATGGTCTACTAACTATGATTTGGTTGGTCGTGAGAGACCGTGTTAAGTGTTCCAAATACCGACGATTGTTGCGAAGCTTCATGTGAGAAGCCCATATATTACTTAAATAAATTATCTAAAACTCTGATGTAGTAAAAAAAATTCTTTGTAAATCGAACATTGCCCACAAAACACAAATTTTAGAAGAGGTTTAAGCAAGGATTAGGGCGAAAATTTGCCACTTCGCGGCGAAATTTGCTGCTTCCACCGCTTTTGCACTCTTTCAGTATCTCGTTTGTGCGTGCTGAGCGGTAGCATGGTGCATTGCGCCGATGCAACTGTTAACCAGGCGCGGACACAGGGGATGCATCCCCCCACAAGACCTAAAGAGGTATTGACATGACACTTAATTTCATTAAAAATCATCGCCAAAAATATTTTTGTACTGCACATTACTTAATCGCTAAAGATGCTAAAAATTTACTTATGCTAACAATTAGTCAAAACGTTTCTTCGTTTCATTAGATGAGCTGGCTTTGGTTTGTGGAACCTAGAAACCAAACATTTGTGGAAAAACCTCAAGTCGGCATCTTAATTCCGCTTAAATTCCGATTCTCGTTGTTATTTCATCAAAATTACCTGCAATAACAAATGTTACACACAAATTACTATGGGTGTTGCAGACTATTCCAAACGACAATTAAAAACTATAAGGCTCCCCGCTTGAAGAGTACTAATCTAAACCGCATCCAAGTGACTACGCTCACTTGCTACAACATACAGGTCAAACAACACTACTGCACTTATGCTGACTACTGCCACCGGTAATTGTGATGTAACAAATGTAACCTACAGTGAGAATAAGTATTATGTCGTCACGTGAACTGTTTATCTCGAGTCCTCGATGTACTTGCGCCGACGCTAGTGGCTATGTCAGATGGTTGGTATCTGCCACATTGCTTGTTGGTTCCGCAGCGGTGCAGTGTCAAAGTCTGGCCAGTTTTATCAAACAAGCTTCTAAACCAAGCTTACACTTGTTTCCTCGTGAATGTACGTATGGGAGAGTTTGATTTACGCAATATGGTCTTGTGAAGCATTGGGTTTATTGCAAATCGATATCGCATCCCCCCCCAACAAATTAGCCTGGGTCCGCTACTACTGTTAACACGTTGAATGTGAATCGATGCTAGTAGGCTGCATCGATTCAAGTTGATCTATGCGAACGCAGTGATAGTTAGACTCTTGAGTGCAACGTTTTCAGGAAAACAAATTTCTTTTGTGACGTCATAAAACGACGATCGTCTTCCACATGCGGCCCACGGGAAATTTCGATAAGCTTCCCGGGAAATGTACATTTTTTCAAGCCCTTCTTCTGTGACATCATAATTCTGTTCGGAACGACTTGCAAAAGTAATACTGTACGGCAGTAACATTTTACAATATTTCTACACTTTGCAATAGAAATAAAGAATAAAAAACAAATATATAATTTTCGAAAAGCTCAAAGAGCCGCATGCAGAGGTTCTTCGAAGAGTCGCAGTTTGGTTACCCCTGTTATATTGTTTGCGTTTCGGTAACGTCACCACGTTCACTCAATCATAGTACGACCTTTATGTAAAATTGGCAAAATGGGAGGAAAAATATGGCAATGATATACTTTGGGGACCATGTCCCAAGTGCTCCCTGGCTAAATCCATGGTGTTATGGCAGTTGCATAGTACTGTTCTGGTACTTGACAGTGATTATTAGGTAATTGCTTCTTTACTGAGCACACAAAACTTTAGTATTATATTAATCTGAAAACAAGTACAGTATTGCATTAAAGCAGCGTTACAAATCAGCAACCAACCAAGCGTGACAGCAAAAATACTCAAAAATCTGGAACACACTTCAAAATCGGCCAAAATGTTCGAAATATATGATGGACATATATAGTAAAATATCAAGGTCAGCCTCACTTGAAATGGGTGGACAATGAAGACACTGGCCTGTGCGTGTTGTAGTTGTAGTTGTAACAGTTGGTCCTAGAACATGGCCTCGCCTGTTGTGCTTCCAGCAGCGTATACTGGCAGTGACCATTCCAGCAAAGCATATGCAAATTCCCACAGCGATTGCGATATACACAACAACACCGGAATCACTGAAATACACAAAGCTTCTCATTTAATAAAAAAAAAGAATGAGTTACAAGCTTTATCTGTTGGTTAACCACAAAAGATTATCGTACTCCATACATTTGGGCCAACTGAATGGTTTAGTTTCAGCCTGTAGGCTAATTCTAATGTTGCTCGTGCAAATGAAACAAACAGTACGTGATTTGTGCATTTTAGAGGCACACATATCAGAAGTTGCTTCAGGTTTTTGTGGATTGCCACTGTAGTATCTGACGGACATACAGACCCATTGCGACAAAAGTTGCATTTCGGATGCGATGGTTTCTCGTTCTTCAGAGCAAGCAAATCACCTTGATTTCATGACTGAATTTTATCCACAGTACTTTTGTGTTTTTGCATTTAAAAACGAGTTTGCGGCGAATTGCACGACTATCAGAATGACAAACACATATATGACAAGTGCTGGTACAAGTGATCAACAGAGTTCATTCTGTTCCAATGAAAAACTTAAAAAATTGGTAGAGCAAGAGAAACGCTTAAAATATAAAACAGGTTATCTGATTTATAGCTCAGTAGCGGCGGCCAACAGTTTTTAGCTGAGCAGGCCACAAGTGGCGAAAAAATGTTTGCTCTACTCAGCACTGCATTGTTTAAAGCTAGTTAGTTGGCGTCAGTTTTGTTTTTGACTTCGATGAGACTAGCATCATGGTCATAGCATCTACAGTATTTGAAATTGCAGTTTTTGTGCTCTCTCTGAACCTTGCTTTAGTTTTTCATCAGTTCACTCGTAAGCTTTTGCTTGCAATTTACAGGACTGTAGATGCGTAAATTACGTAATATCGATTTTCGAGTAAAACTCTTTACGATTTGATTCGACTGTAACACCGTGGGGACTAATAGCCTACTAACAGTCACACTTCTAAGTCAAGAGCTCAAGGCTAATTTATGCTATCCGACTGGAAGTATTTCGGTAATAAATCGAGTCTGGAAAATAATTTGAGCAATGCAGCTATTCTGCGGAGCTTCTACAGAAATAATTTATGAAATTACTGTACTCACGTTTTTCTATCCGTTCAGAATTACTGTTTCTTTTTACAACAACGTATGGTATCACAATAATACTTTGGCTACTATCATGTAACAAGAAGCCTCAAAGAAATATGGCATACGGATTCCAAGTCTTTCTGACTTACCCTGTAGCAGGCAGAAGCCAACTTTTCGTTTCATATGAGAAATATGTTGCATAAAAGGAACGTTTGGTAAAAATTGCGCGGCTCACCATCTTGTCAATATAGGCTACGCTTTTATACGTACAACAAACACACATTCTAATGTAGCGATTTATTCCTATGTGCAATTCAGTGAGAAACTTGCTGCTTAACGCAAACACGATTTTTCACCTAACTCTGTGGTTCACTCACGAACCGCACTATGGTCTGGTTGAAAAACACTACTAGGGCCTAGTATTTATCCAGGTTTTTTAAGGCGTTTTAAGGACCCGATTCGGGTCCCTAGAATCAGAGAAATCGGGTCTCTACAGATCCATAACGGGTACCTAACATTTTCCTTAAAAAAAACCTGATTTATCCTTAGTTGGCTCAGTAGCTTTGCACTCAAGTGTTCTTTTCCGAACTATTTCAATCCCGATAGACATTGCTCCACAGCTGGAGCTGTGCAAGGGATTGTCAGCACGAATTTTATATGTATATGTGTGTTTGGATAAATGGGGTTCTTATTGCTGTGTGGCTGACGATTGCTGTCTGTTAAACAAGCTTCGTGCTTTCAGTGCTACGTTCGCACGAGCGAAAAGCGATTGTGATGTACGAACTACGCTGTGACTAACAATACGCGCAAAACGCCGGGCTTATTGCTGACATGCCTAGTGATTTTTCACTAGATCTAGTGAATTTGGGGCTGAACTAGTGATTTTTCACTGTGATCTACTGACTTTTTTGCGAGATATGTGTTTGAAGAAGATCGGTTGTCTTATTTCTCTTTTCATCCCGTTTTTTCAGAAGAACAATTTATTACGTGAATCGTTGTGTGAAGATTTGCACCAACAGAACAAACAAGTTAAATCTCAGTTTCATATTGGTTTCACTTCTGTGCTGTTTGTTGCTTATACAATGTTGCCTATGACTTCATCTTCATTTCTTTGCAGGATCAGTGCAGTAGAAATATGCAAAGCATTAGGTTGATTCAGATTGCTCTAAAATACTTTGCTAATGTTGTCGCTTTGAGTTCTTGAAAGAAACCTGAAGGCTTCTGACCTAAGGTTTTCCACACTTTAGCATTATCCATTTTAATAAACTTGCCAAAGATTAAGGTTTTGAGGCGGTAAGTACATAAATGATTTCAAGCAAAACTGTTAACTTAAACACATAAATTTTTAATCTAGTTATTTTTTTCACATCTAGTGATTTTGCAAAAAAAGCCTGTGGCAGCCCTGGCCATAGTTCCTTGTGACTTTGGACGATGCGAGCGGTATCACTGTCTTAACAGACAGGTGGGTTTAAGTACGATTTGGTTTCAGGACACCAAACATGTACAACATCAGGTTTTATGCTAAAAAATGATATCAAAACTGCTCTGCCACGACAGAACCCCTTTTATTAGGCTAGGTGCACCACCGACACCCAGTGAACGAGTTTTCATTTCAGCAATGTTGGGTTTGCCTATGATGACAAAATATATTAATTGCAACGAGACAGTGCTTAAAAACTGTGCTTTTTGAAACATAATTTAAATGTTTTAATTTTGACCACTACATCGTTATTTTGGAAATAAGCAAAGATTTGTGTGTGTTTCCTCAGTTGTGGTTTGGTTTAATATGCATTGCAATACCCTTTAACTGCGGTTCGAGTTATGCCAAAATATCAGTTATCACCAGTATGCTTGAGTGCAACCGACAAATTTAGAAATGTCTTCTTCCATTCTGTGCATAGAGTGGAAAAAATCGGCTGTTCGTAAAAACTGTGCGTTACCAGGCTATACAACGCTGTGATTCAATCATTCGAGCAGTAGCGGATTTTCACTGCTCTCCCACCAACGCAAGTTAGTGGGAGTTGCTCTGGTCCGCTTTAGGCAGTGAAGTCTGATATTCGAGCGTCGAGGTAGTAACACACTTGGAAGAAATTTTGTTAAGAACAACACTTAAACCACCAAATCTCTGCAGGTACTAGTTCATGGTCAGGGCACAGATAACTGCAGAGTGATGAAGTTTTCACGTAATCAGAGAGACTGCATCAATAACAATAGTGAAATTACCAACCGAATCGAAACCAGTACTGATATTTTTGCATGTGCATAGCTGCAAAATTATTGTCAATTCACTTTCGTTTGCTTGCGCATATTCATTAGTTTTTCGTGTTTTCTGCAAGGAGCATATCTAAGTGTTTATTTATCTCCGATTAATTTGGTCCTTTATCTTTTGTGTATTCTTTGAGCTTCCTCTACGCGCAAGAAACGCGATGTTGCTTTTTTGTGAGATCTGCAAGCTGGTTCCTCTGTTCGCTATTCTGCGTATCAAAAGTAGTACCGCGTGCTGATTGCTGCATACGTCACAAGTACTTCCGCAAAAAGCGATGTTGATTTTAAGGAAGTCTGGTTCAAACATGTAAACCACAATGTCCGATAATAACAGGTAAATTAACTGCAGTGCAAAAATACGTGTATCTAAAATACGTTTGTTTGAACAGCAAGCATTGTTGGTGAGCATGACACCGAAAAAATACTCAAATTTCTGCTATGCTGTCATGTTGTATTGCGTGTGCTGTTTCAGACTATCAATTATAAATTGAAACTAATAATTCCACATCTCCATTCACACCTACATTTAAGTTTTCATCAACATACTTCCGCCAGCGGTTAATACTTCCAGGTTTGCGAATTCTATGTGTGGAATTGATGTTACTGATTTCAGTAAACTTGGCTGAAACAAACCTGCTGCTTAAATAAACTTACTGGGAATCGAAGTCGGATATCCAAACATCTGGGATGCTTATAGTAGGAATCGGAATGAAGGAATTTTGAAGTTCGACTCCGGAATCGGATGGAAAACTTTCCAACTTCGACGCCCTGGAAAATACATCAAATATTCTAAGAATAACACCCGAATAAAAACATACAAATAAAGTACAAAATAATTTATTGCTGCAGCTTTCCCCAAGCATTTCCATTTCCACATAAAGTGTTGCTTGATTTTATGAAACTTTGGTTCAAGCATTCAAACCACAATGTTTGATAATAGCAGATAAATTAATTGTAATGCAAAAATACGTTAATCTTCACAGTTTGTTTAAACCGCAGGTATTGTTGTTATGTATGACACTGGTGACATACTCAAAATTTCTGCTGTATGGCCATGCTGAATCGTCTGTGTTATTACAGAGACTGTTCCGGTGTTGATTGTAAATTGAAACTGATAATTGAACATTTTCATTGATACCCCACGTTTTCAGCAATGTAATTCTGTCAGCAGATTATAATTGCAGGTTTGCAAGACGCTATCGACTTTAGCAAACTGGGCTGAAGAAAACTGCTTAACAGAATGCTTGTTGAAGAAAACTTACCCAAAGTCAAAGTCGGAGTTCAAAAATTTTGATCCACCTGGAGTGGGAATCGGAGTCAAAAGTGTTTTGAGTTTGTGAAAAAAATGGTCTAAATTCGGAACCCTGCAACATACACCACATAATTTAAGAATAACACCTGAATAAAGACATACAAAATAAAACAGAAAGATTATGGAAAAGGGCCAAAAACTTCAAACAAAAAAATCCACAAGCATACAGGTAAAAACAGTTGAATATCATTCAGCAAGGGTCTAAATCATGGATGAGGTCCTATGAATTGTGAAACATCGCTGGAAAACAGCAAAAAACACTGAATTTTATATTCATCTCCCTGATGAAAGCAAGGAGAGAAACTACGAGGAGTGAGAGGTACTTTCTAAGGATCGCATAGTTTTGGTTTGACACAATGTTGTGTTCAAACTTGGGTGATGATGAAAGATCTGATGCAGGTCATTTTAAACGTTTGTGTGGGTAGCATTTGGTTCGCATGCTGCAAGTTCCCCCCTCTGGTCTAAATAAACGAGAAAGCTTGGTAAAAGAAGACAGCAGGTAGGGAATGTACAGAAATCTTATTCAGGCTGAAAATCAAGATTCATGTCTGACTTTGGTTGGAAATGAACTAGTGGTGGTAAACACCAACATTGTTCTTATAACTTCACAGTTTTCCTACAGATCATTGTCGGCAATGCAACATAGCAGCGTTCAGATCAATTTTCCTGTAAAATAGCAAGATTAATTGAAATGAACGGGTAAAATCACATAAAGTAAAAGACTTGCACACAGAAATAAAAAAAAAACTCTTATACAACAAACTGTCTTGCTCTTGAAATCTTATACGTGTTGCTTAAAATTCTACATGCCAAAATGTATCATTGCTTAACCTTTAACCTTTTCAGTGCCTTGTAGCACCTATGATGCTAAAACATCAGCCTACGACCAAGCCTAGAAAAATATACAACCTGGGAATGACAATAGTTGAAAATTTGTGGCAGTGCCAGTATGAAATTATTGAGAATTGCTAAGCAGCTGATGCAACAAAAATTTTGCGCTTGGCGCGAATCAACTCAGTCACTCCTTTTATGTGAAACTCGCCAAATATTTTTTTTTGCAAAATCAAACAGATTTCGCTGCCAAGCGTTCAAATTTAAATCGCAAAAGCCTGGGCTAAATCAGACAGATTTAGTTAAATAACCTGCGAAGCATGCGCATATAGCAGTCAAGTAAAAATAGCGCTGAAGTATGTCAGCTCTCGCGGTGTTAAATTACTCAGACAAATTTAGCTGCAAAGCGTTCACATTTTGCAGTCATTGATAAATACTGCTGAAGCGTGTTGGCCCTGAAAAATAACACTTTATTGTACCAGCAGTCGTGACAAAATATGGTATTTAAAGACCTAGTGTTGTTGAAAGCAGGATGTTTTTAAGTCTGCATTAATACTTCTTTTGATATAACATTGGTTTGTGCAGATGTAGATGTTGTGTGGAGATAAAAGTTGTAGTGCCGGTCTTAAATGTTTGCACAGTGTCAGATTTGTCATTGCCATTGGCAAACACGGCTACCAGTTCCAAGTGTCCTCTACTTCTGCTGTTCAAATGTACATATTATATTGTTTGTTCAGCCGTGATAGACTTCTTTGAAAAATCCTCGCTGTAGCCTAAGGTGAAATACACTTTAGTGAATGCACAAAAAAGGCTATAGGCTACATTTATTAACCTGCTTCAGTGGCGTGAAGATATTTGTAAAGATTGCAAGAATCCCAGTTTTTCAAAAATTAATCATAAGTAAGGCAACCAATTTCTGACCTAAAAGCTTAAAATTTTGACTTTATAATTTGCCAATTTTGACCTATAAATTTTCTGCATTTGCAACTGCAAAATAATTCGATCTCGTACCATTTGGGTACTCCGCATTGTCAACACGTACCACTTCTTCCAGAACAACTAATTTGACCGAATCTTAGTTTTTCAATAAAAAAATATATATTAAAATAACAATAAAAAAACAACTAAATTTTAATGAGATTTTTATTTTTGTTTGCCTTCCACCAATTTGGATGCATGACGTAAATTTGCTAACAGCGCATCGAATGTTATGTCCAGGCACACCTAGTCAGTTTCGATTTTTCGATTTGATGTTCATCACGACTGAAAATTCCTGCTTTCCCACATAAAAGGGAAAATTGGTAATTGTGGAAAAGCGTGGGAAGCTAGCAACCAGTATGAAGATGCCATACTAAGCCAGAAGTTTACTGGAGAACATTCTTTGTGTTTTGTCTTTGCTGTCTTCATGGTCCTCTGCAACTGGTATATAATATTTCAATTCTTTATCAAATTCATTCTAAACATAATTCTAGCTTGTATCTGATGACTACCGTTGATCAATCAGCTATTTGTAGCTGTAAGCTGTGAAATAGTACCAGTACATGAGATTTATTAACGTGTGAGAGAAAGAAGTAACACTTACAAGCAATTATTTGACCTAATCAATTCCACATCGTTGTACTGCTTTTCAAAGCAGCTGCGCTCTTTCTGTTGACATTGCCTGTATTCTGAAGATCACAATGCAGTGTTTTTCAACCTTTTTGCTGCAGGGAACCTTCAGCAAATGTTTGCGTTGCTCATGGAACCCTATGCAATGACACAAGTGTCTATATTACTACAACCGCATAGAACTGTGGTTGTGACTTCAGTCTCTTTCGCCGGAACCCCTGGCAGCTACTCGCAGAACCTCAGGGTTCTGCGGAACCCTGGTTAAAAATCACTGTCTAATGTTACGAAACAAGAGGATTAGCAGGCTGCAGGGAATTATATTTATTTAGTAACAAAGCCCAATACGTAAACTGGAAAGCTGTGAATCCAGTTTTTTGTGAAAAAGTGGAAGTTACTTGCGTACCACTTGGATGACCTTCACGTACCACAGGTTGGGAGCCATAGGTGGCGGAACCGGGGGGCCGCATGGGCCTAGACCCCCATTTTTATTTCTGGGGGGCTTGGCCCTCCCACTTTTTTGCTGAGATATCATACATTATGTAAGTAACACAATTACTATTGGGTCTAGTGATAAAGTAAATCGTTCAATGAAATAAACGTTGCAGATTTTTGGCAGTATTTTGTCGATATTATTTCCAACATATTATTTGTAATTTGGCAGGATTTCGTAATTGTTTGGCAGAATACACCGTGCACTGTCTGACACCCTGCTATGGATTGCTTACCGCATTGGTGTTTTCGAACGGTGTTGCCTGATGGTGTAATACAACACAATTTTTCACAAAAGTGTGTCAATTCACATGCTTGTGCGCATAGGCCTCGGAAGGAATTTTTCCAAGGGGGGCTAGTAGTGGATTTTTCCAAAAGTTTTTCTACAAGGGGCCAAAGTGGTGAAATTTGTTTTAACCACTCGATATTAAGAAACCAGCATTATTTACTGAAATTTTCAAATTCCTGCCCCTTTTCTGACACCTATATGTTTGTGCATAGGAAAAGTTTGTGCCACACCATTAAATAATTTGGGTTATTTCAAGCGTTTTAACACAATTCCGAATAGTGAAATTTTACTGAATCTTATACGCTAAATGAAATGTTTGACAGATCAATTCAATTGTGTTTATGTTTTTGCATTGGCAACGCTAAATGGCTATATTTTATTTCTGCATTGGCAACGCAATTGGCATCCTTACGACAACTTGCTAATTGCTACATATGTTTTGTCTTGTCTTTGGATCCTGGTATCTAACACAGTTGTAGACCGAGTATTCACTGATGGTACTTCTTTGTTGAAGATGAGGAAAGTCGTGATTTTGAATGTGTTTAAGACAGGTATCAATGCTGTGTCATTTTTGTCTGTTTTTTAAACTGTGTTCTTGGTGTTTTTAATGTAAGATTGCTTGCTTTGTATGTTTGTTCCACCACCCACGGTCCCACTTCACTGAGTTGTTAACTCGGGCTCTTTTCTTTGGGCCTGGTCATTGTTCCAATATTTTCGTTTCATATCTGGCCTTTCCCGTTCATTTTGCAGGTGACCTGAATAAAACAATGTTTGTAATAGGCGTTCTCACGACTTCGTTCGCTCGCGTTTTACTTGGCCTCATTCATTAGAGTCCGATCTGTCGTATGAAGCTAAGTATTTTTTTAAACATATTCATATTGGACAAAAATGCTTTTTTGAAGCAATGGATTTGTATAGAACATTGGATTTGAAGTTCAATCCAGTGGACAGTTCCCATTTCGAGAATAATTTCAAACGAACAATAACTTGTCCAACTGTTCAGGCTAATATGAATGAGCCTAGTAAGCAGATGACTTACTGGTATTATCAATGCTCTGTGACGTACATTACTCAACAGTGAAGAAGTTATCTTGAGAATTTCTCATTTATTGTTACATAACATAACGTCACAGGGCAATGATAATGCCAGCCAGAATGAAAGCAAATGGAATTTCAGTGAAGCAGGCGTTGAATGGTTTTATTCAGTCAGAACAAATCATATGATGAGCCGCATTTAGCTATCTCTGCACATGTGACGTTATGTTATGTAACATGTGACGCTGTTATGTAACGAGTGACGCTGATGACCTGGGTCGCCCCTGTAACAGCCTATTTGAATTTCAGGTGGTTCACCCATACGTTTTCGTAGTGGTGTAATTTTGTCTAAGATAGTATAATTTAGACCTTCACATGGTGTATATGTAATGACGTCATATTTCAATGCTTGTGACGTCACGATTGCCAATTCAAATCAGAAATTTGCTATAATTTATTTCTGACGTGCCCTTGTGCCCCCCACTTTGAAAAAAGTTCCACCATCCATGTTGGGAACCCCTGGCTTCAAGGGATAATGCAAGTTGCAGCATTATCTGCATACAGACAATTGTCAACTGTGCACATTGGTGTGCTTTTGCCATTTGTCACTTAAACTTGAGTTGTGAACATTGCCAGATAATGATGCAATCATCAAGATGGTTGAAGTGGAAGAAAATGAACCTTATTGGTTTGTAAAGTGTAACAGATTTTACACGTCCTGATACCATTGTATAATACAGTGGTCTCAACCACGCGAGCCGCATGTGGCCCGCTAGGGCCTTTTGTGCAGCCCGCGATGCTTTTTGGGAATTTTCAAATAAGTAACATTTCGTTGCCATGTGCCTTGAAACAAGATGCTGGGAAACAATTGAATCAAGCCTGAATGATACCCAATGCAGTTTTCATCCCGGCCGTAGCACTACAGACCATATTTCACACTCCAGCAAAATTTTTGAGAAATCTTGGGAGTATGCTTAAGACGTCTTCACATGCTTTGTCGATCTCATGAAAACATACAACCGGGTTCCTTGTGAAAAGCTTTGGGGAGCGTTGCGTGAGTACGGTGTTGACGACCGCCTGTTACTGGCTGTCAAGTCACCGTATTCCTGCTCAGAAGTTTCATGACCGTGGTGGGAGAGTTAAATCACGACAGCTCGCCGTTAGTGTTGGACTCCGACAAGGGTGTGCACTGTCACAGCTTCTTTTCATAGTCTACATCAGTGATTCTCAACCTTTTTGTTGAAGGGAGCCAAATCCAGACCTACAATTTTGTTGGAGAGCTTCACTAAAATTTTAACACAATTCTATTGACACGTTTTTTTACAGCAGAACGAAGTCTGTTACACAATATATTCGACCTTTTATTGAAAGACTGCTAAGGGTCGCACAAAGGGTGCTTGGGAGCCGAATGCGGCCCTTAGAACCGCAGTTGAGAACCACTAGTCTACATGAATTGGATAGACAGTCATAGCCGAGTCGACGAAAGTGTCACAGTCAGAGCTGCAGGATCAAACGCCTACTTTTTGCAGATGATTTGGTATTGCTAGCATCTTCTCAACAGTCTTTCGCATGCACTCGCTCGGTTTTCTGCTGCGTGAGACCAAGCCGGAATGTAAGTCAGCATTAAAAACGCAGAGGTATTATGTCTCTACAAACACAAGGTAGAGTGTATGCTTGCAAGTGAGTGGCAATACACTGCAGCAGGTGTAGACGTTCAAGTACCTACAGGTGGTATTTACGTGTGACGGAAGCGGAGCCCCAGGAGATTGATACATGGATTGGTAAAACTAACGCAGTTCTGCATGAGCTTCATCGCTCTGTGGCCACGAAATGGGAGCTTTCAAACACAACAAAGTTGTCATTTTTCAAATCGATCTTTCCTCTGATCCTTACCTATGGTCATGCATCTTGGGTAATGACCGAAAGAATATTACTGTAACTCAGGTGCAAGCACCAAAGATGAGATTTTTGCAAAGAGTCCACCGTGTGACAAAGGTGTGTACCGAGGTTAGATTGCACCCGGGGCAAGAAACAAGTTTGGCGCCTCCATATTTGAACCTAAGATATTTTGGGAGTAAATGCACTGCATTGAAGAAAAACTTACGATATTGTTGCGACTGTCCCCACCCACAATTATTCGGTTCCTGGGGCATTGTGCCCCCTCATCAGGTCCCTGGTGTGACACTCCACAACAAAGTGCGCAGCTGTGAAATTTGCAGAGCCCTGATTGTCGAAACCACTTCTAATTGATAGGAGACAACTACATTAGTTCGGCCATGTGTCTAGAATGCCCAACAAAAAACTGTGAGGCAAGCCCTGCTAGCTAAACCCACGGGAAAGTGAGCCAGATGTCAGCCCAGGCCTGGTGGGGTAACTGCATCTCGACCTTGCTTGGTCTCGTCTTGGTGTGAAGCCAGCAGAACTATCTGAAATTGCGGTTGACCGTGAGGTATTCCAAGTTCTCCTATGGATGTTGCACCTGCAACCCTCCCTAGAGGAAAAGCGGGCATGAAAATGAATGAAGTGAATAACATTTATGTTAGTTTATTCACCGGTGTTCTAAGTGCTCAGTTAGCAAGTGAACCAGTTCGTTAGACAGATAGAATTGATGAATACGAACATACAGACGGCTAGAAATGATTTGCCTACAATTCATGATACACTTTGCAGGAAATTAGCTGTAAAATTAAGTTCAGGTACCGCTATTGTTGCATCAGCTTCATAATGCGGCCCGTGGGTTTCTTTGTAAGTGCTCATTTGACACTAGGAGCAATTTGAGTTTGAGACCCCTGGTATAATATCTCTCCAGTCCAGCACAATTTGCTGTGGGCAGCGACTGTAACTCACTATACCTTCAATATCTTCAGTACATTGAAGGTATGGCAACATTAATAAAACATTGCATGCAAAGCAACTGAAACAGGTCAGACCTACATCAAGATAGAAAACAAATAACAGCCCATGCTGGTAGAGCACAGCCATTCCTGGTTGCACATGACATAAAATATAACTATGTTGCAACTTTGCAACCTGAAAATCAAAATCTGATGCAATCTAAATGATCTCTTTTCTGCATCATGCAGTTGCCATAGCAAAATGTCATGCTGTGCAGTTAACTGCAGTGCAATCTGCCAGTACCAAAATAGTAAAGAACAGTTTTTTTTTAAAGAAAATGTTAGGTACCTGGTATGGACCTGTAGGACCCGATCTCTCTGATTTTAGGGGCCCGCTTTTCTCTGATTCTAGGGACCCGATTATAATTTTCTCTGATTCCAGGGACCCAATTTGAAATTCTATGGACCCGAATCATGTCCCTAAAACACCTTAAAAAAACTCTCGCAAAGAGTAGAAATTTTTAGGTAATTTTACTCAAAGTAGTGGCACTCAAATTTAAGTTAGAATCACTCGAAGTAGTGGCAATGACCTCTTTTTATTTATAAATTTCAAAATATTTTTCAAACAAAACTGGTTTCATTCTTTGAGAAAAAATTGCTTGACTCTCCAAATTGAACTTGTTGTAGATAATTCTGTATGATAAAACATTTTTTCATGTGGTGCATGCAACCATAGAACTACACTAAACTGCAAATTTTGCATGTGCACAAATAATTAATTTTACAATACTGTAAGCCTACATCAAACACTGGCAGTCCTTGATAAAAGATGTGTAACTCAAGAAAAACTCAAAAGAAATGTTTACAAACTGACAAAAGTAAGAAAAGGTAAAATAGTTCTGCAAATCCACTAGATTTAATGATGGAACTATGAAACATACAGAAGTATGTACTTTCCACGATGGGTGTAAGCAAGTATTCTATGATGGTGTTTTCAGAAAAATGATCCGGAATGACACTTTCAAGGAACTAACAAATTTTGTCAAAGTGCAACTCTCGCCAAAAGATCTGGCTTAGAACACTAACGAGCACCCTTTCTGTGTTTTTGAGCAACTTGTCAGGCCTGTCAACATACTTCCAAACTATTAGTTGCTCTTGGTATGCCCTATATAACTAAAGGATTTGCACTGATTGATTAGGGTTTCTGCACAAATTTTATTCAACTTTCTCATTCTTTTGCCATGTTTAAAATGAGAGACTGAAAGTCTCTGCCAAGTTTTATGACATGCAAAGACATTGGATAATGATGTAAAACAAAAGTTTGTTTTTTGCAAATTTGCTTGACAACTGCACAGCACCAAAATGTGCCTTAAATAGTTGAATCATTACAGTTTAGGCTAGGCCCTACTCAAAGAGCAGCCAAAATGGCTATTGCTAGACGTTGTTGTATTGGAATTAACTTTGCTAATTGAAGGATTGTTGCCTTTGCATGCTACGATGAACCCATCAGTGACCTAGAATATCTGCTCGTAGATTTTTTGTTCAAATTTTGAAACTAACCTTTAGATAAGAAGCCTTTTGAAAATTACACTAGACACAAACCAATTTCAAACAATACATTACTTGATGTCATCAGCAGCTCCACCAATATCTGAGATAGAGAGTGATTGGCAACACTGATTTCTAGAAGTGCAACACAAAAGCAAACCACTGCAATCTCCACCAGATGAACAGTACTCTCCTTCTTGAGCTTTTCCAGAAAGTAGGTCAGTGCAACACTGATTGTTTTGACAGCAAAACGATTTGCAATCAAAACTGTAGTTGCAATATTCCCCTTCAGAATTCATCATATATTACTATTTAGTGTGTGCACAAAAAAGTGCGTTCTGACTAATTTTAGCATCTACAATCTTCGCAATACAACATAGAAAAATTAACAGCTACACTTAGTTGAAAAAACAAAAACGATAGTCTCACAAAATAAAAGTTCGTCATGTTTAATTACAAATGCATCCAAAAATCAGAAAATTGCAAATATATCAGTGTGGCATGTAACTCCAAACATAGCATGATTCACAGGTAGGCTTACTATAGACACATGAGCCTGCAGGGGGGAGAACAAGGCGACTTTTCCAGGCATCAAGACAGAGGGTATCCAAAGAGTGAAATTACAGAGAAATAATATCTAAATGACCATATTTGGATTTTGCTTTCGAATGACGAAATGAACATGTCCAGCTTCAAAAACCGTATCCGGCTTTAAGCCAGATATAAAACTGAGTTTGAGACATTTACATCACGATAACTATGAACATGGATGGTTGAGTGGGAAGTTATTATTCCTGCTGTGTGAAGGGTTGTCAGTTCGGATCTCACCTTTATGTTATTGGTTTCCTTTGGTGGTATAGCACAGAAGACACTTTGAATGTTCTGTCATAAGATCATCAGACACAGATTTAGGGTTTTAGATTAGATTTAGGCTTTAGGTTTAGCATTTAGTGTTAGGATTTACAGTTAGTGTTTAGGGTTGAGGTTTTAGGGCTTTGTGGTAGAAATATGTAATTAATCATCGCTTTAATTCTTTACTCTGAGAAGCAAATACCATGCAAGAATTTGTCAGATAGTTAGCAAAGGTCAGCAATTTCACTTGATGGTTTTCTAGTCCTTCCGAAAGGAAAACCAGATATAATCATTAGACATTGCCTTACAAAAATTACATTTTACTAAAATATTGTCACTAGATGCTTTTTCATATTGTAAGGCAACTAACACATGCAGCATGTATCTGATGGGAATGCGCTTGGGAGCAGCATTCAACTATATGTTAAGTGACCCGAGAGAGAGATGAACCACTGCCAACATTATCTTAAGACCTTGCACCATATCTCTTTTTCCCCCTAGTAGGCTTGCAAATTCCTGCTAGACTGTTGTTAATATGTAGCTCGTCTTCAAAGTATGTCTTGATTTTCTCTAGAGTCAGGCTTCATAATCTGGGGTTCTTGAATTTAAGGGGTTTATGAAGATGTTTTAAGGATTTATAGAATTTGCTCTGACATTTTGAAAGGGCTTTGGAGACATTTGATATTTTTCTTTCATAACCAATTCCATTAGTCCAAGAGTCACTGCTCACCATAAAATATCAACAACAAACCAAACACAGAACAGATGTCAAAGCATAAAAATAGGTGAAAAAATTGAACCACATGTGACATACCAGACAAAATATTCATGTGACCAATTTAACCAATCCGAGTGGCAAAACAAAAGACATAAGTGAAAACAATACTACCAAAACATAAACGTTGAATCAAATACACAACAGACATCAACATAACACAGATGATGGTGGGCAGGTGATGGGTGAAGAGTTGGGGTATCTACAGATAAGTAGGTGAAGCATGCACATAGGTGAAGGAAGTGAGCAACATTAACACTTTGAGAGCCGGGGTACGATGTACTCGTACTTTGAAATCGGCCTAAAATCAGCAGTTGTCAGTTGCCTTACCAACGACCTAGCTCCTCCACCGATTGCACCAGAGAGCTGTTCAATGGCTCAAATGGATCGGACAGTCTTCTAGTCCGCACTCAAAAAAAAATTTTGGTTGGGGATTGCGGATTTTTTGTGAGTGACGTTGTAAGTAGTTTTTGGGCCATTTTGGCTCATGTTGCCTGGCCTAGGGCCCAACCACTAGGCTAAAGTATTTCGCTGAAGTTTTCATTGGAAACTAGGCTTGAGTCTGAGTCTTTTGAGCTTTTGATCAACTTTCTAACGTTTCTGGTTCAAAAGTTATTATCTTAAATAAACAAATGAATTAATTAGCTAATTAGTCAAAATTTTTATTAACTTAGATCATAACTTTTAAATGCGAAACCCCAGCAAGTCATCCAAAGTATCAAAAGACTCGGATTGTACCCTAGTTTCTAATAACAACTTCAGCGAAATACTACATCTTACAGTTGGCACCAGAGCCAGGTGAAGTGGGCCAGGATGGCCAAAAAGTCCTCTACTTACAACATCACTCACAAAAAACCCAACCCCAACCAAAAAATTTTTTTGAGTGCAAACTACAAGACTTGCCGCGTCTTTTGACACTTGAACCAGGTCTGTAACTTGTACAGGAGCGGAGATATTCCCGCGCAAAGCCACGTGCGATCCAGCTGTTTTTTTGCGAACCGCTTGAATTAACCCAAACATCAAAGTGTTAAGGGTTATGAGGCAGAGAGCAATGCACTGAAACACAAGATTTCATTACAAAACCAAGTAGCAAGGGCATAAAACAATGTTTATACATACAAATCATAAAGAAGTAACACAATTACCCACAGACCATAATGCAGTGAGTACCATCAATGAATGTATGTGATGATAAAATCCTATTTTCAAATATTTATTGCAACGTTTCTTTTCAAAAGGTTCTTAAATTTTATTAGGATGTACTAGAGCAGATGTTTGTGACCCATAAATGTTTAAATATGCTGATCTAGAGCCATGGTTTTCAAACTGCTAGGTGTAAAAGATTTGCCAAGGGGGCACAAATACAGCGGCAACATATTGTTGAAAAGTACTGCATGCATTGTTTTTATCATTCATAATTCATCATGATTCAAAACAAAGTGGACACTATAAAATCTGAGACCTCTTAACATGCCTGTTCAAAGTTGATTGTAAAAGCAAAATTACAGAGGCAGAAAGTAGTTATGAAATTTCCAACATTTAATTTGGATTACAAATAAACAACATCAAACAAGTTTTACTGTAATAAAGGATGAAGACATTATGCAAATTTGCAATTTGCAGGTGACGTGAATCAAAAAATATTGTTCACAACAACAGCTCTCTTGAATACATTCGCTCGCTCTTTACTCGGGCTCATCCATTGGAGCCTGAGCTGCCCTCTGCAATAAGTATTTTTTAAATTTAATTCATATCAGATTGAATATTTTTTGAAGCAATGGGTTTGCATAGACCATTGGATTTGAATTCAAATCCAATGGACAGTACCCATTCCAGAATAATTTCAAACGAACGATAAACTGTCTGGTAACTCGGGCTAATATGAATGAGCCTAAGACGTGGA
>JGI24021J15306_10001015_pt1 | contig 25542 bp, 18 predicted proteins | sample Ectturendosymbi1_FD_15306 | JGI IMG/M metagenome (IMG submission 15306) | reverse complement strand
ATGAACATGTACCCCTAAAACTCCTTATGACAAAATATTTTCTCATGATTTTTCACAGATATACTTAACAATATACATATAATGACTTTTGAAAATAATATCAAGTGATATATGTATAAAGATTTGAAAATAAAAAACATGCAAATATATTTTTACCTTCTATTGCTAACCATAAATGTACCCCTTTGGATAGGCAAATGTACCCCCAGGGGTACATGTACCCCAGGTTGGGAACCCCTGTTATAGATGGTAGTACAAACCACGAAGGGATGAAGAAAACTGCTTCAATATTTCTCAAACCTCGAAAATTCATAACCGTCTGGTTTGATAACAAATGTGTTGTTATGCCTTGTGGTTCTGCCGAATAACATTCTGCAATGCCCCGATTTCGACTTACAAAGTTGGTGAAAAAACTAAGAAAAGAAACATCAATATTCTGATTGCTAAGGGGGGGTTGAGCCCCTTCAGTCCCCCTGGCTGCGCCTTTGAGTGTGCACTGCACACCCAGAGTATAGATCTCTGGTATTGAAGAATGTGAGAATGCTGACATTTGAATACGTAAAAACTAGTGTTGTCAAAAAAAACAAGTTTCGAAAAATAAAATCCATGCAGCATGTGTTGTAGCCTTACAATAGGAAAAATCATCTATTTACATCATTTTGATTTTTGTAATTTCGCTATTTGAATGCACCCCTGCCTTGGATGCCCGGGGCCGTCGCCCCGTTCGCCCTCCCCTCTGCACGCCACTGGGCCTGATTATATGCCAATCGTTATTGGTGAACACTGCGTTGATTGACGATAGTTGACGTTTTTATAAAGAAAATGTTTGTTTTGCCGATAAATATGAACCAAGCAAAAGTTACATCACCGTTTACTAAATATTAATTAGTAAATTATATATAGCAGTTGTGTAAGGGTTCAACAGTAATTTCACAAGTGTTCCGACAGGCTTGTTTCTTCATGTTTATCGCCGTCAGGATTTATCACGAATGAATGAAGTTAACCTTTTTATTAACTGTTGCAATCTCCTAATTGATTTCTTATTAAATTACACAACGGAAGAGAAGAGAATATCAATTTGCCTCACAATCTATAAATCATGCAAAATATAGGCCTACAGTGCTTGATTTCTACAGAATAAGGAAAACTTTTCGTGCAAAGGAGGCGAGTTATAACTTCGCATCTGTTTCATGACAGTTAGTAATAGTGTACGATTATGTCACGACTTCGCTAAAAATTCCAGCTTTTTATTATAAATGTGCATAACGACCCTGATATGAGCACCAAATTTGTTTTCGGTTTTGTAATTATTTAAACATCTCGTTTGAACGTGGTCATTACCTTGCTTACAACTATCGAACTTCCATCCCTAAGACACCCACCATCCAAACGATATTTTAAAAGGAAAAACCTATTGAAAAAATGGAACTCTTATAGTCATGAACTCATTCGTATCTTGCCATTCACAAAATACCAAAAGGTGCCAAAAAGGATCGGTGGTAATGTTGAGGCTACTACAGAGGGAGATACTAGTTTGGATTATTTGCTTGGGGAGAGGGTTGGTGCGTTTAAGCCGAATAAGTTGTCAAGGCACATGCAAGCACAATCGCAGATAACACCTGTCAATCTCAAAAGGCTAAACAACAATATTGAAAAAAGAGTGTTTTTGACTTGATGCAACAATTGTAGCGTGATGTTTTTGTTTATTAGGAAGCGAAGATGGAGTCGACGACTCACGTCAGACCTCCATCGATCCCAAGCCAAACTCTTCTGCTGATATTAGCATTGCCCATGCAATGGCATCAACTTTTCGTCCCGGCAAATTGTCTCACATTGAAATTCTTATTCGGCTGTTTCCCACTCAGAAGAAGTCCGTACTTGACCTGGTGCTACAAGGTTGCAATGGCGACGTTGTCAAGGCGATTGAACACCTGCTGTCTGCCAGCGAACCAACGATTAACGAAAATAAAAATCTGGAAACCAACCGAATGGTCTCCACAACAAACAATTCTTGTCCGAAAACAGAGGAAGAGCGATCCACTTCTCCATGCCTGAAGCGCACCGGCTCTCCCCTACCCGAGGCAGCGAAGCGACTACGGCCAGGGAATTTGTTGCGTGCGTGGAATCCCGCCTTCAGTCCAGCAAGTTTGAATTCGTCTGACGCTTCAGCAAGCTCCATGACGGCAATGGCCGCTGCCTTGAACGGATCGTTTGTTTTTGGCCGAAACCATTCACCGGTCAGCTTCAGTTTGGCTTCCAGTTTGCTTGGTTCTTCCTTGATAACATCGTTTCCGTCAATCGCAAACGACAATTTCCTGACGCGCACCAACATTCCGTCTGGTCCGTTTTCTCCTTCGTACAGTTCAAACAGCGCGTCGGTTCCACCATTTTATTTTCCATTAGATTTGTACTCTTCGTCGCTAACGAAAGCGGCCTCCATTACAAAAGAAACTATATGATCAAAACTATGCGCCTGGTGCTGTGTCCGGGGCCGTTTAAACTACAGCACCTTAGCCTCCAAGAGCCAACAGAAGATTTCTGCCCATGCAACATGCTTATACCTGTCGCGTATTTGGAAAAAAGAGCCATCGCTTTTTACCAGCTTTCTGCAATCATAATTGAACAGGTTTTGTTGTCAGCATCTTGGTTGACTTGGCATGCTACAACGTTTAATCTCTGGTCGGTTTAATTCTCCGTCTTTTGAACGTTTTCTTGGTGTGCATATGTTATGATCGTCTTTTTTAGTCAATTTGCTAGTTCTGTACGAATGATTTGTAATTTTCAAAACAATACAGTGAAAACATATTAATGTTTGCATCAATAATTTTGCTGTATCGCAAATAAATACGCAAAAACAAATGAATTAAGGTCGTATGCTTAACTTTAATATAATAGTGGTTTAATCACATGTTGCAATCTTTTGGCATTTACTCCAAAGAGTGTAGATGCAGTAGTATCAAGTTCAAGCATATAAATGTTTAAACAAAGATTTACAGCTTTTGGTTTTTATGTGTCGTAAGGTGAAACTAATTTCTGAATGAAGAAATTCACAGTATCAATTAAAAATAATGTGTTTTTCAAAACTAGCGTATATTCTTACTTAAAGTCTCCTTCTTCACTCTTTATTCTGACATAAAATGAAAAAGTTCGAAGAAAATCGTCGTACTTTACTTGGTCCGAATCACAGTAACATATCTATGCGCGCCAACGTAAAGAACTTAACTTTGCCTCTAAAAGTGTAGAATACCCTTTACTGTGTTTGAATGTTGTTTTCATTCCGATTAAATTCCTTTCAAATTATTTGTACTCGAAAACAGATCTTATTAGCTATAAGCCAAAGCAAATTTTATCATTTTCAGTTCACATGACCTGCGAGCAACAACTTGATTAATGGCAGTTTTTATCTAAATTTGACGTAAGCCGACCTCCAGCCAGCACCGGATCTTTTTTCAATTCAAGGTGGTGCTCGCGCGCATTCCAGTACAGTGACGTGTTGTCTGAAGCCAAACGCTTGTGGAGGCTGGAGTGGAAAGCAAATTTATATGTACTTTTCTTTGTACTCCGAAATCTTAGAAACCTTTGCACACAACTATCAATTGTGCAAGCGTTTCATTGTCGTCAGGTCGCGTTGGAAGTAGTTATGTCTTTCCGTCTTTTGTTGCTGGCGCTGCGGCAATTACAGCGAGTGAATGAAAACTGTTTAGTCAATATCTCATCCGTTTGCACTTCGACTGATGGATGGTAGTCACGTGACGGAACATATCATTTCTATGTAACGTTTCTGCAGGTGCTCCATTCACCGCGGATTGAACACAACGCTCGCAGCTCCGCGAGCAAATATTGATTCAGTTTCCTCTCATTGTTATGAGAAACAAAACAGGAGATGTAGATCGGTCCAGGTCTTTGATCTTGCTGAAAAGCAGATCACCTACATGAAGTTTTGAATTCTTTAATAAATAGTTTCGTACATTGATCATTTTCTCATGTCGAAGTTATGAAGTCCAAATGTTAGAGAAAATTCTTACGTATAAAGTAATTTTCTTTTGCTGGACATTCCGCTTTTGAAAAGCTTTGTACGGTTGACGATAACAGATGACTTATCGGTTTGAACAGAGATATATAAAACGTGCACAAAAGGGATATCAAGAGCGAAGTTTTGACATTGGAGACAAAATATTGAACGTTCTACAAACTTTTAAGTTTGGAGTTGTCTATCCAAAGTGTGAAAGGGATTAATTTTACGATTTTCCCCAAAGTAAAAAGTTGTTTTTAATTGGATTTATGTGTTGCAAATTAATTTATTAGCATTTGAGGACTGTTGCAGGCATAGAACTTGTTATGTAGTAATTTATAGGAAGTTGTTGAGTGCTTTTCTGTTGTGTGCAGAAAAACTGCCTAGGTCAACAACTTCGAAATCCAGTGGTACAAAATTTCATTTTTGTTAGCCAATTTTCAAACATAAAAATATAGGCAAGCTCATAAAGAAAATTACCAAACATGTTGAATTATTTTGGAGGGGGTTATTTGGTGCTCACTCTTTCTCTAATCCAGGAGAATCGTGAGTACGAAAAATCCTTGACAGTGTCTTTTGGCAATATCGATTTCTAGCCATCTTCCAAAAGTGTCTCTTAACGTCTTCAAACAGAACAAAGAAAATGCCATCGTTATCATTTGTTACACGAACTATCTTCGCTACAACTTCACCACTTCGCCACCATCTTAAGAGCTCTTTAGAATTTTCTATTCAAACCAAACAACTCTCAAGGACTGGTCCGCAAAACCAGTTTTTCTTGCTTTTAAGTCACGTCGGCGTGGACACTTTGATACGTTATTCTTAAATGTTTACACTAACTCTTGATGCTCATCTTCCCACTGAAAAACTCTTTCCCTCAACCTTTATCAGACATCAAAGAGTTTACCGCGTTTGAGGAGTGCTTAGCTTGAACAAAAGGTTATGTTGAGCAGATTTACGAAAAATATATTACTGCGAGTATTAGCTTCAAAAAAGCTGAAATACCACAACTATGTAGAACACACTTGGAAGAACTTGTTATAATCGACAAAACTAATTTATTTGATTCCAATACACCTTTACAAAAGGTTTTTGAACTTTGCAATGTTATTACCGTCGCAAGAAAAAAATATGAATATTCTAACAATATCATCTTTGTTAGGTACTTGTATGCTATGTAAATAAAGGTCTGCCGTATGAAAACCTTTGGCCACACTGAACTGCTGAAATAATATGAGCTCGCATTATTTTGCTAATTATAATGTAGGTTTGAAACAAAGTGAATTATTTTGGAAGTCTTGCAAGGTCTTACAAGAAAACGTCACTAGATTCTACGTTACATCATTGCTTGTTTTTGATTTTTATGTGGCTAAAGCTTTTATCGTTATTTGATGTTTGGAGTAGGCCTAGTGAGAGACATGGGCGAAAAAATCTCTTACTGAAGTAAAACCACATAAGCACCTATTAAAAACGCTGGACTTACATTTTGAAAATTCCGGTGCTTTCTAAATTATTTACCATTGTTGCCTTTTGAAGTTCTACAAATAGCCATGACTAGAAAGTCTTCTTCAAATAGAGTGCAGGTAATCATCAGTTTTGTCCCCGGCACTCGAACATGGCATTCAAACGGATCTGGCACAATCCTTCATTTGTGGTTGTATTCAGGGCCTCAGGGCCCTCACCATAATGCGCCCACCCTTTCCAAAATCATAATGAGTCCGTTGTGCTCTTGTTTTCGGGGGAATGTCGCAAGAAAGTGCAAAAAGGATCTTCAGTTTTTGCAAGACTAAAAAGTAAACAAAAACTTCAAATTTTTACGTAAATATTGGGTGCTGTTAGCTTGTGCAAAGAGGGACCATCGTGTTTGCATTGTAGAGCTTAAAAAATGAAAAACTTTCCACTCTATTGTTTTATTACAGAGGTCTCAAACATGGGCGTCCGCAGAATTTTTTCCAGGGGGGGGCAACGTCAACATTTTGCTGATCCTAGTCAAGTTGCTGACGATACAATGCAAACGTGCGTTCACGAAATGCTTTACCGTTTCTACACGACTAAACCACAAAGGAAATGCCCCATGTTACGACAACAGTCACAAATATGCGCTTCGTTGTCTGCCATAGCCAGGTATATTATGATAATTTTCACAATAGGCTATCTGCAGATTTTCAAAGAAGGATACTTCTTTTCACAGACGTATTGCCATGGTCTTTAACAAAACCACAAATTATGACTTTATTTTACCAAGCATGACTTATCAGGGTTACTCAGAAACGAGAGCTGCAAACATCTGGGATCTCGTCCAGAGCGATTAATCAACCTTTCAATAAAACCTTGGTTGTCTTTGCTGATTTCTTCACGGGGAACGCTCATCACACATAAAACGGACAAGAGTAGACTATGTTGACACGACTATCGGACAACTTGCTAAAGTTAGAACACCACGCAGGCTTGAAAAAAATTGAACAATGAAGCATGAAAACTCGCCACAGTAAATATAACTTTGCAGTCAGTACTCGACGAAGTCAGAAATAAACCTAACCTTTTCAGTCCCACAAAAGCCCCAAATCTTGCAGAGCTTTGCAATCCTATAACTCGCGAGGCGATTGAGCTATCCAAACCATCCACGGATTCAGCAAGTCTTGTAATCATAATCGAAAATATATGTTTTTCGTTTTCGGTGGTCGTATTTCTGGAGGTGACGTCATAAAGAAGGCATGTTTTGGAAATTTTGGCCTCCTTTGGCCGGCCCTGGGCTCCAACGCATTGACCCACTCTTATGGCTCAAAGTTTTGTTGAAAACTAGGTGAAAACACGCGTGTAGAGCCCTGGATTGACTTGCTAGCATATCTGTAGCCAAAATTATGGGTCAAAACGCAGTTTTTGGTCTAATTCAAAACTTTTCAGAAAAGGCATAATTTGCCCTTTCAGGGCAAACTTTGGCCAGCCATAACTCGGCAGCAGATTGAGCTAGAGAGTTGTTCAAACCCCGTAATGACTAGTGGCGTCGTGTGGTTTAGAATTAAAAAATTTTTTTTTTAATTTGGCTGGGGGTTTTGGGCCAATGGGATCATGACATGGGCATGTTTTTTCGTTATTATATGACGACATCATCCAATCCCATGCGCCAATATTTTGGCTCGCAGTATTTGTGGATTCTAGAGCATAATACACGTTTTTAGAGCCCTTGATTGAGTTTCTAGCGTTTCTGGTTAAAAAATTAGGCCAAAAAACAGCTAATTGGTAAGGGGCTTTTCTCAATACTTTTGGGGGATTTCCCAAATTAATTTTCAGTATTTTGGCCCTATTCTTGGAACCAGGAACGCTAAAAACCCGTTTGGATCCTTCAAAGTCCCGAATAGTAACCAAAAAACAGCTAAACTGAAAAAAAATTGTGTCATTTAAATGGCTCCTGCAGGTCTTAAAGGGAGGTCTGGCAAAAATGCTGACGTCAGCAAAAAATAACATAAACATCCTAACCTTTATAAGCATTAAAAAAAACCAGACATCCTAAACTGAAACGTTTTTTTTATTGTAAACTACATACCTTCACAAGTCTTTAGAGGGTTTGAACAGCTCTCTAGCTCAATCTGACGGCGAGTTATTGCCTGCGGTGAAATGCCCCCAGGAGTGACTTTTGAGGGAGCAAAATTTGGTCAATTTTGGTTTATGAGCCATAATTTTCGCTCCCGATATACTAGAAAGTCAATCAAAGGCTCTGTAGACGCGGATTTTGACCTAGTTTTCAACTAAACTTTGAGTCCAAAAATGGCCCATTGGGACGGCACCCAGGGCCAGGCAAAGATGGCCAAAATAACCCAAAAACACCCCTACTTGTGACGTTCCCCCCAGAAAAGCTCAAACCCAAAACGAAAAATTTTTTTTTTTCGATTTTGACTATACGACTTGCTGAATCCGTAGAGGGTTTGAACAGCTTTCTAGCTCAACCGCCTGGCGAGTAATAGGATTGCAAAGCTCTGCAAGAAAAGTGGCGCACGCGGGACTGAAAGGGTTTTAACGATTAGGACTTATTCCCACAAGCCTGCATAGACGTATTCTAACAAGCCACGGAATTTTATACTGTGTGAACAGCAGTGGCGAAGCTGACAGGCAAGCTAAATGTAAAAAATTGGGCCCTCACTTAGTTTATATTTCGGTTTTCGTATTCTTTTGGTTTTCAGCAGGGTGTTGTTTTTTTGCGTTTTCTCAGCATTTTCTGTATATGTAGGGTTTTAGTACAGCCATCCACATTCGGATTCACCATCATTTCTCAAGTTTTTTTCTGAGTGTTGGCTAGTGGGCCCTTTACAGTGGAGAGTGGGCACGTTTCAGCTAAGTTTCCCCACTAGCTCAAACCTCTATAGTTACGTCACTGGTGAAAAGAAGCCTACATAAGAGTAGTTTGATTAAGCTATTCATTCAGTTCAGGCACATTGTTCACACTCGCAGTCTCACACAAACAATGGATATTTCGAACTTGTGGAAGCATTACTACAGATTCACCCATGCTTTTTTCAACACAGTATAAAACTATGTGCCTTTCCGGTTCCGCTATCAGCAGTCACTGTATCGCTGCATTACCTGCCAAGATGTCGCGTTCAGCAGTCACCAGGGTTGCCAGGTAGTCATAAGCAAAATAGGCCAGATCAACCCGTGAAAAGAGCCAAATAGCAACAAAAAAGCCAAATACAAGATAAATACACGAAACCTTTGAAACACCCAAACGCGCTTTCAAAAGGCAATATATACTGTACATATTTTATACATAAAAAGAACAAAGCTCCCTAATAACTCTATTAATAAACTTCTCGAAACTTTTGGTCTTGCTGAAGAAAACCTAAAAGCATGAAACAGCAAAACAAAAAATTATAAATTATCGTGCAGAGTTTCCGATAAAAAATTATCATTCTGTGTCCATAAACAGTGCTTAGAAACCTGCCAGTACTCAGAAATTTGACAAAGTCACCTTTAAATCTGCCAAATCGACATCTAAGTGGCCAAAAGAGGCCAAAAAAGCCAAATTTCATTTGCACAAGAGCCACACTGCACAAGAGCCAAATTTCATTTGGCCTTTTTCAAAAATTTGAAAAGCCAAAGGTGTTGACAAAAAACAAAAATTTTAAATTTGACTTCAAAAAAGCCAAACTGGCAACACTGACAGTCACATGCGGCAAAACGCCTTCTGCCATTTAATTGAAGCGAACCTTTGAAGATTTTTTGCCATGTTATTGTTACGCAATAAAGACCAACGATAAAACAGTGCGCTTCCAGTTTCGCAATCTGCCTCTGCAGAAAATAGAGCGGACATGGTGAACTGCAAACTCATCACTGCATGAAACCAGAATAATGAACCTGGCTCTTTTGCAGTGTGAGTGTCATACCGGCAAATAAACTGTCAGTGCAAGAATTAAATCATTTAATTGGAATTGAGCTTCTGTTCTGACTCTTGGTTTTCTAGAAATTTTTGGTTCTTAGTCTTAATTTCCAGGGGGTGCAAATGCCCGTTTTTCCCCCCTGCGGACGCCCATGGTCTCAAACTCAAATTGCTTCGAGGGCCAAATGAGAACTTATAAAGTAGACCGATCGAGGGCCGCATTATGACGCTGACGCAACAACTGCGGTACCTGAACCTTACTAGAAACAGGTTTTACATCATATTTCCTGCGAAAGATATCGTGAGTCATAGGCAAAACTTATCTAGCAGTGTCAACGTTCGTTCATAAGGAACTTGTTTTACTCGCTGGCCCAGCGCTTTTAAACACCGATGAATAAACTAAATAACGTATATGTTAATTATTTGAAAATTCACAAATACCATCGCGAGCCGCACAAAATATCCTTGCGGGCAGGCGTGGATTTACCATTGACTTGAAAAGGCTTCAGCCTAGGGCCCCCGTTTCCTGGGGTCCCCTAACTTTTAGGAGTAAGGAAAATTCTCAGCGTTTCTGTAAGCAATTATATTTGTATTTTTGTTTTGGTTCAACCCACGTTTTTTCACTATGCCGGTTACAAAAGATCTCTGTGGAAAAATGAGCGGGAAGAATTGAAGTGAATGACGATGACGATGAGCAATGACGATGAGCATTCTCTTTTTCTAGCGTTGATTTTTATGTATGATTTGTGGAACAAAACGCCTGAATCCATTTTTCAGGTTACACGGGCAGGGCTGCCAGGTTGGAATTTTTAATGCCAAATACCAGCAAATTGGTCTAAGTGGTTTGGCAAGAGAAAATGCTGTTTGGCATGTACGTCATAATTTGGCATGTTTTTGGCTTATATTTTGAGAATATTTTCGGCCTGCTTGGGATTTATTGATGTTAGTAGGCATGTCTTGAGAAGCGATATGGCGCATTTGGTTCATCTCAACCTGAGACGCTGGGTAGTTTTTCTGTTGGTTCTCTGTAACTGCATTTTGTGATAGAAGTTTGTGGAATCCTAACAAATATCAGATGCTTGTGTGCCAGATTCAAAGCAATTAAAACGTATGGCATAGTGCATATTTGTATTATCATAACCTGTATTTTATTGATTCAAAGACTTATATGTATTTTTATTTGGCATTTTCTATAACAGGAGATAGTACTTTTGGAGATTAACAAATTTTTGTTTATTCATATGTAATAAATCTAAGTTTAGTTCCATAGCAACAATGTACTTTTGCCATTACTCATCCAGGTAATTCGAAATTGACAACCACTGGCCTGTTTCAGCTTGTTTGGCATTTTTAAAGCTATTTGGGATTTTTGATGTGCAGTTTGGTAGTTTTTGTTCGTCTGAACCTGGCAAACTTGTACGCGATGTCAGTGAGGTACCCAATAAATATGTAATGGGTGTGTGGTCAGATAACTTCACCGCTGCCTTTTTCGTTAGTTTCATTGTGACTGTTTTTGTACCTGATATCGAATGGATTGAGAATAAAGTAGTTAATACGTTTATGAACTGAAGCAACTTGTTCAGTGAATGTAACTCGTGCTCGTTACTAACAAGCACGTGTAGCGCTAATTTGTATGACATCAGTCGTCGCAAACCTTTCAGAAGGGCCACCAATTTAAAATAGCCTTGGGCCCTGAAAATGAAAATTCGCCTCTGCTTGCGGGCCATATGCGGCCCGCGTGTTTGAAACTCCTGTTTTGATACCACTCGACGCTGTAGTACATCATTTACGGAGAAGATAAAGCTGCCATCCATGGGAATCCGCGTAAATTTTTCCAGGAGGGGGGGGAATTCGACATTTTGCTTATTTTTTCAGGTTGCTGACGATGCAATGAAAATGACGTTGACGAAACGCTTCACCCGTTCTACACCCAGGGCCTCTGAGAGAAATTTTCCCAAGTGGAACCAAGACCGATGCAGCCCCGAAGCTTCTGGAATTCTCGTCGAAACTTGTTTAACCTGTTTCTATAGTAATGAGAATATAGTTAAAACGGTTAACATGCTAAGAGTTAGAATAAATAAACTGTTATATGGGAATTAACTTGCTCTAGTAATTTTGGGCCTGATTACAGAAAAGCTTATCATAAACTTACAAATGTCCGAGTCACTTTTACAAAATCTCCCAGGGTTCCCACGCATTTTTTAAAACAATTTTCCATGCTTTTTCAATACCTTTTCAATATTAATTTAAAAACTATAATACCATCACCTAACTTCATTTTTCCAAAATTTTATTCATGGAACACAATGCAAAAACATCAACAAAACTGTCATTAGCGGCAAAGAACAAAATTTGAATAAGAAAATGGCTGAATTTTGAATCTCCATACTTTTTCAATACTTAATGTTGGCCAAATTCAATACTTTTTCAAGGTCTTGAAAAACGATTTTACAATTCAATACTTTTTAAAAGCTTTCAATATCGTGTGGGAATATCGCTTTCAATATCGTGTGCTGATCTCCAAACACTTGATCATAGGCGTAGCCAGGGGAGCCCAGGGGCCATGCCCCCAAATTTTTAGAATATCTAACAAATCTTGTCGAAAATAGCCTACTATCAGTGCTTTTAGGCTAGGCCTACCGTATTGCCTATCTAATCCAGCTCAAAGATTCAAAAACAAATAAATCGTTTGCTTAACTGCTCTACATTTGGCTCACAACATTACAGCAATTGAAACTGCAAATATTTCAAAGTAATGCTGTTAGCAGCAGTGCAATGAGCAGCTCTATTAGCATTAACGTGTAAGATATCAAACCAGAAGAATAACGGGTATGCAACACCAACGACTCATTAGAACTGGGCTACACACATAAACAACGATAACTATGGTAAATGTTATGAGGTGTAGGTATTATGGTGTGTATAACACTGGTGAGTCAAGAAAATGGACCGGATCAATGATAGCCTAATCTAGTCAGACTAATTCCGTAACTTTTATATCATGGTACATAAAAAAGCAGACTTGTTTCACGGATCATAGTTAAGGGTCAACATTTAAATGAAATCAATGTACAATCCCTTTTGATATGAGAAACTCTACTGAATCATACTTTTCAAACTAGGTATAGGCAGGCCCGTAACTAAGGGATGCGCAGGGGGTTTCGCACCCCATGGAAAAATTTTCGCCCCTGCAAAAATGTGTTGGACATTGACTATTTAAAAATTATTGGACATAGTTTAAAAAATTTTGGCCTCCCTCAGAAAACTCTTCGCCCCCTTGGTTTCCCAAGCTAGTTATGTGGTTGGGTGTCGGTGCAGGCATATTTTTAGGGAGAGAAGGATTTTTGCCCGAATTTCCCCAAACTTGCCCGAAAAATTTTTGTGCGAGTATTCTCTGCAAATTTTGTCTCACAAAGATCATGAAAAAAAGGCTTTCATGTCTTTTTCTTTGGTTTTAAGAAAAGAAGTCAAACGTTGGGGGCCATTTTTGCCCGGACTTTTAGGAATATTTTCCGGATTTTGCCCAGATTTTCAGGGATTTTGCTCGGATTTTCAACAGATCAAAATTTTGGTGATGCGCTTGCACTCCCTGCACCCCCGCCTCCTACCAGATATGAGCTTGGATAAGGACTGGATCGGACTGCAGTTTTTTTTTGAAAATTTGCAGACTAGGAAAATATTTCTTGTTTAATAGTGATTATTCTAACTGTATCGAAATATTTAGTTTTGATCTGATTTTACAGATTTGCTAAATTTTGGAAATGCCAAAAAAGGCAGTGTGCATTTTGCCTCATTAGGAAAAAACACTGCTGGAGCTATGAGGCAAAATAGATTATGATGGGTGAATGATGCTACAGTTGGAGCGCTGTTAAAGTGTTTTGCTCTTATCACTGTGGTCGTGTGCAAATACCGATTCTATAACATGCTTAGTGCTATGGCTAGCGCCATTTTTATGACCTTAAAATCCTGATCATATGACTTTATATGACCAAAAAAAATGACTGAGCTACAACCAGGGGTGTAACGACGGGGCACAATTACCCGGACGCCGAATCACTTCGGGGGTGCCCAACAAGTCCCAACAATGTCACAACTACTTTCTTAATACAGTACTTTTGCTTCCAAAGACCTCAGGTGCGAAAATGAAAGCGCCAAACTTGCTTCTTGCTCCGGACCCCATTTAATCTCGTTACACCCCTGGTTAGAACATAAAACTACTGTACAAAGAAGCATTACCAGCGAAAAGAGGCATAAGAGATGGTAGCCCAATAGTTTGTTGAAGCCCCACTAAAATAAACAGCTCAAAACATGAGCAAAGCATATATATAGTTTGGTTTTAAGCAAATTGAAAACATGCATGGACATTGGTTTATTTCTTTGGGGCAGNAAAAGCATGCATATTTAGGCAGTGCATTACATTTTATCCAAATAACTTCGTTAATCTACGTCTTAGCCAACATGCGCAGGGCGTCCATGTGGGTTCAATTTGTTGAATGCAGCTTAGACCTAGCGGTATAGTAGTTTTACCTGATATTTTGAGATTGTGTTAATGGCTTCCTATTGAATTAGGTTGATAATACGCAAAATGCGACTTTATGACCTAACTTGGAAAATGTGAATTTTTATGACTTTATAACTTTTGTTATTGACTTCGTAGGGGTCCAATCTTTGTTTCAAAATTCAATTCAGAGCTTCATGAAGCACAGAAAAATATGACTTTTATGACTTTAAATGGCCCTAGCTAATAGCTATGTTTAACCATTTTTGTGCTCTTGTGTTGTGTGACTGCGTGTGATATGGACCACGAGTCTGTAATAAATTTTGGTATATTATGGTTTTTAGCTAGTTCGACGCGATTTTTTGGCTTGTTGGGCACCACTTTGAAGTAAAATAAACAAAAATAGGAAAAATGTTAAATTTCATTTGACTCGAGATTCACTCGAGCTTGTAAACCAATGACTCGAGGTGACTCGACACTCGACAGTTTTTGTGACTCGCTTTGACACGGCCAAGTCATGACTAAACTCTGACTCGAAAATATTTTAGATGAGTTTGGGTTAACTCTGACAAATATGACTCGGCTACATCACTGGCTACGACTAATCATTTCTGTGTTCTTGTGCTATATGTTCACTCTTGCGATGTGGACCATGAGTCTGTGACAAATAAGTAAGTGTAATAAAGAGTAAATATTTTGAAAAAAAAATTTGCAAATTGATGAAATATGGCCTATGCCTCCACTGGCCCAGTTTTATTTAAAGAAATGCTTAGATCCATTATCAAAATGCCTTTACGATCCAATATAAGGCCTTACTGCACAAAGCGTCGTTTAGGCAATCAGAAAGAATTGAGGTAACAGGTCAATCTTGAACATTTGGAAATTTTTAGTCGCTAACAGGCGCAAATCGGTAACACTATGGCAACGCCAAAGCACTGGAAAGGAATGGGATGGATCCAACTATTGTAAGGGTAGGTTGAAGAAATTAGAAAGGGTTCTTTGCCAGTTTTACCGAATAAACGTATGCTATTTCTGCAGTGTAAGCAACTTCACTGGTCCGTCTATGGTCTGCTTTACCTGACTTTTCAATTTATACTACATTTTATAAAATTTGCATGGTTTACTTTGTTTATTACTTTTTTCTTTGTCAAGTATTTTTTATTTTGCTTGCTGCGTCTGGTTCTACATATCTTGTTATAATTCTTTGATAGTCGCGATTATGTTTTCTCCAAGATGTTTTCTGTTTTATGGTCTAGATTACTGGCATTGTACATACTCATACTGAACAGGCTGGTTGTGGTTGAACGTACTTGATTGATATTCATTCATATTGCTAAATTATTACCATAATAATTATAGGCACTGGCTATAGATATGCCTGTGGATCTTGAAATCTGAAAACTTATTCATACGCCAGCTGTGACGTAATAATAATGCACGACAAGAGTGCAGTAGCGAGTAGGTTTGGTAGAAACGAAGTAAACGTAAAAGATAAACCCTACACCTAATCCTCACCTTAACCCTAACTGTAGCCCTAACCTAATCCTAACCTTAACCTAATGCTAACCTAACCCTAAGCTAAGGCAAACCTAACCCTAACCTAACGCTAACCTATCCCTAACCTACTTACCTAGGCTAATGCTAACCTAGCCTTAACCTATCTTTAACCTAACACTAAACTAACCCTAACCTAATGCTAACCTAACCCTAACCTAATGCTAACCCATAAAGGTAACACGTAAGCCTGAAAAAAAGTAAAAAAAGTAAAGTTGGTAAGGTGAGAGTCGAACTCAAAACCATTAGCATAGCAGGCGTAACACATAACCGCTACACTATGAGATCCACGTCGTTTGAATGACAAATTGACCCTTTTATTTGAATTGTGTCAGGCCAGGCATATCCGTAGTCACTTCTGTAATTATAATTATGGTGCAATAATCGTCAACTCTAAACAGTATTATAGAGAAGTGTACGCTACACCTGAGATAAGCAAATTAAGTATCTTTTTGTAGAATGTAGTCAAATAAGCAGCATTTTTGTTAGTACTGGGAAGATTTAGCATTCAGAAATTGTCTTTATTTTTGGTTTATTTCAAGATTTATTTGTTGATTTAGGTTGTTTCAGAAAATAGAAATTTAGCATTGACTACTGTATAAGTCCACTGGTAGACCTTCATTTATATATTTATTAACAAACAGCCAATGATGGCAAGCCAAGGCCTGAAGAGGCCATTGGCTATTGAAAGGTTAACAAAAATAGGGACGCACATACACACATATACAAAACAGTAAAAAAAGAAAACATTCTTCAACAAGAATCTTAAAAACATTTGTGATCAATATTTGGCGTAATGTATAAGGGGAAGGACATTCAAGAAATATGTGAACTTCAGCTTTAATAGCACCACATTGATAAATCTGATTGTAATGGCCATCTATTTTCAATTTGCCATGTTCTAATCGTAGCATACACAAGATAGCAGTTGCGTTTGTATTGCAACCGTGCAAATGCTAAGCATTAGTTTTTTTGGTAAGGAATAAATCTGATACTTTGGAGCAGAATCGGTGTGATCTTATATTATGAAGGGCAATGGGTAGAGAATTCTAGAATTTTGAGTCTTTATGAAAAAAAAATTCTGCAGGGAATATGTTTTACAGGAGGGTAGCTGAACATTCATATGGAAACGTGAAGAGCAGTCAGAAAGATTTTTAAAAAATTTTGGAGCAAGGGTGGGTACGAAGGATGGCCATGGTCCCAAAAGGATGGTACAGAAGGCTTTAAGAATGTTAACCTGAAGACGGACAATGGTGTAAGACCTAGTTCATTTAAAATAATCTTGTGGGATGTGGTCCTGAGACAACCGAGGATAAGCTTAGCTGTAGCAGTCTAAATGCTTTTGAGGAGATTGGAGTCAGTAGTCCTACAGTTATCATAAGTAATGTCACCATAATCAAGGATGGGCAAAGCATATGCACGATAAAGTACAAGAAGTGAATACCTGGGAAGAAAGTTCTTAATCTTTTTCAACGCGTTAGTTATTGACATATCTCTGTGCTGCAAAGTTGAGATGTGTAAATGCCAAGTCAAAGACCGATGAAAAAATGGTTCGCCGTCTGTCACATGTCTGTGTCCATGACGAGTGTGCACTAGACTGCATTATGTTTGCTAGTATCATACTAAACCCTATACCTAAACCCTAAACCTAAACCAGCTATGTCCAACCCAAACAGCTTACTAAGCCAAAAATTATGTCACCATCTTGATCAGGGCTGCACATTGAATGACATATTAATGAGGTCCGCACATTGAATGATTACTTTGATCTTAGCAAATGAAATTTAGCTTAAGCTAATGTACTGAAAGTGCTAGAATCCTAACTGGAATGGCAATAGATGTGATAAAGTGGCACTGAGGTCTACCTGCATCAAAAATGTCAAATTCAAGATTATCAAAATAAGGACAGGTTTCAGTATGTAGGAGACTTTTACTATAGTGAAAACCTAAACTGGGCCACACAAAACCTTCGCCTGGGCCGCATGTGGCCTGAGGGCTACGGGTTAGACATAGCTGTTCTAGTGTATGAAAATTAGACTAATTAGAGTATTAAAAGTATCAGTGTAGAAATGTATAGTATATCTCTAGCAAGAATTTTATTCCAAACTTACTACCTTCTACATTATGCAGCTTATCAATACATAAAAGCTGTTGCAATCAATGAAAAGAAAATTGCTTTAGATATTTACTTCACTACTATAAGAACTTGTGAATATTCAGGTTGAAAACCACATATAATAATCCTATACTTCAATATTTAATGTTACAGGTTGGTATCTCTTTATAACTTCTTATGCTGTGGTATTGCCATTGAATCACAAAAATTAATTTTTATGTGCCACCTAATGCAGACACACTGAAGAATGGTCTAAGGCATTGAATTCAAGTTCATATTCCAGTTTTGACTGTTTGACTATCCATAAGCAACACAATGAGCCATGTGGATCCAGGGTATGTAAAAAGCTTGGTATTTTGGAACTAGGCTAAATATCTTTTGTTGTCTGATTTTTTATGTGGCAAGATTTTCCATCCAAGCATAGCTTAAGTTGCATGAATTGACATCAATTACGCTAGTTCAGAAAAAGCTGTTGTAATAGAGTGCTTGAAATTTATTGGTGGATCTTTGTACGCTATATCTAATGAAATAAATCATTCAACCACAATTGATCAGACATGTTTATGACAAATATGTTTTGCCTACTGAGAAAGTGCCATTAAATAGAGCTTCATGCATTTATTGAGAACTAAGGTTTTAATTCAGGAGTGTTACCCAATGTTTCATGCATATCCATACTTCACTCATCAGGCTCTGAACTCAATCATTTAAAGTCTATTTGATTCTATTTGAATAAGACTGGTGCATGATAAGTACGGTATTATGAACACAAAACCTTGGTAGCACTGTTAAAATAAAATCTCAGATCTACTGAACATGATTTAACATGGTCAGTGTATTTTTTCCTAGGTGAAGCCTCTAAATTAAATTTTAGCAAAAATAGGTTTGNTTAAAGCAAGTATAGGTTCTTATTTTGTTGCGCATGTGAAGCAGTGCAAAGAATTATTTTCTTTGAAAAGTTGCTGTGAAACTTTCTACTTCATCGATTAAATTTTCGTGTTAATGTTTGCAAACAATTTCAAGCACCTTTAAAACTTTTTTAGAATCATAACAAAATGTTATTTTGTTTTATCTGTTGTTTTTATCACTTAGCTAAGAAAAAATATTTTATGAAATTGCAAAAATATTAATTAAAGTTTGAGTACTTCCAGGTCAAAGGCTTACTTTGTTTGTTTCCAGCTGGTGTGTTTTTTTGATTTAGTTAACCTCACTGTGTCCGATCAGTTAGTACAAATGATAAGTAAAAATTCATTTCCATAGTACAAACAGATGCAAATCATAGGACAAAGTTATAAGTGGTCAATACTCTTATTTTCAATTTATGTTCTTTGTATATATTTTTGTTATGTTATTCTAAGTTGCAAAAACTTACCAAGTGACACAGTGACCTCTCCAGGGTCTTACTGCATTGAACATAACTGAATACAAAATCAGTTTGTTTAGACATCTAATATGAGTGCTTTGTATGTTGTGCTATCAATGTTGTTTTTCTAGTAGTTGAAAACATTAACCTAACTACTTTTTAAACCGTTGTCTTTTGCATAGGCCACTAGCCAGCTATGAGAGTTTGTCAGACCCAAACCTGACTTCTTATTTCAACAATAGTCGCATGCGCAGACATTTGGTGAAAAGTGGACTGGTAAGCATTTGCCTTTGGCAATGATATCAAGTTTTCCTATTATAATGCCTGTAGTTCTTGTATCACCAACGTGCAGAATATGAGTCCACATTTGTTTTCAAGCAAAATAGTTGAGCCGTTGTTGAAGTGATCAATGTTGATAGTAGCATCAGTGGCGTATCTAGGGTATGGCAGGCATGGCACGTGCCATGGGGGTGCGAAAATTGTATGGCAAAAATTAAAGTTATTGACTTACAGTTTCTTGAACCTCTTGTCTTGCGCCCCATGCGACCATTAAACAGCAAAGCTGCATCACCATAGCGCCCTCATGTAATGCAGAGCAAGTTGCGCCAGCACCGTCAATTAGTGTATCATGACGAAACGGTGGTATAGTGACACAACGCGATGGTCAGACATTGTGATATGCCAGGGATTCTTTCCCAGGGGGCGCACCTCCCCAAGGGGCGTCAGCTCATTTCAAGGGGGGCACAAGCTCTTACACGTTTTACAACATGGAAAGTTTTTAAACGAAAATTGTTCCATCTAATTTACTTTAAACGTCAGGGGGTCTTAAAACAAAGAACATTGGCTTGAGGGAGGCGTGGCAGAGAAAAGGTTAAAAACCACTGTGATAGACGAAGAACGCTTGCTTGCCAAATCTACAAGACCTGGTCCTTCTCAGGCTATAGAAAGCTAAGTACATCCGTGCTACTGCGTTTCGGGCAAGAGGATGTTAGTCAGAAGCTGGTTGTGACAAGCTTAAGTCAGTAGCTCTGAGAATCTGACTTTTACGCAAATAAATGCTATTAAGCTCCTCACATTTACAAATTCCTTAAACAGCTGGGGCCCATTTGAATTTGGCGAAATTTATTCGATGGCCAATGGTGTCAGATAATAAGCTAAATACAATGCTCCAGCCCAAAGACCAAGGAAGAGAACCTTAGTAGTTAGTCCTCGAAACATCAACTTTTTACTGTAGTATCGTTACCGCACCAGTTGGCAAAAAAAATTAGCTCATCAGAGATTTGTTAGTCTTGTTTAGAGGTACCTTTTTCTTTCCAAATTTGGCTTTCTCTTCGATGTCCAAGGGCTCTTTTACTGTCATCGTCATGACTGTGAAAAACTAAAATCTGTGTGAGTATTTAGGAGTTTTGCTCAGGTCATATGTAGGTAGCAAGCAATTATTTACGATACTAGATTGTAAAAAGTTAGTACAGTATTACTTCATGTAACTTAAAATTATCACGCCTCGAAGACGTCATGACATCCATACTTGAGTATGGTGTTGAAAACGTCTTTCCAAGTTGCTTTGCAGATAATGCTGACCATGGCAGTATCTATTGCAAGCTGAGTGAAATTGATTCTTTCATACCTTCAAGCCTCAATGAGTCAGGAGTAAGGACAGATTGTGTGACTTTCACCTAGCTTAGATGTGTATAGAAGGGACAAAACAGAGAAAGCTGACTTTAAGGAAATCGCAGACGAATTTGCTTCGATAAAGGCACGGGAAGTGTTGCTTTTATTAGAACGTTATAGCACTTACACACAAAAAGGCTGGATATATCGATGTTTTAATGGAATTATGTCTTTCGAACACAAGTAATACATGTTGTGCTTTACATACCTTACTGTACCATCCAAATTACATGTGCTTCATTAAAAAAAATTATTGTTTGCAGTTGCAACATGTTGTGGAATTTTTTTGTAAGATTTACCATTTGTCAGCCAATACTATGTATGAATTATGATAACGTCATTACTTGACTGTTTTGATATTCTTTATAGTTTACATAAATGAGTACAGAAGACTGTTATTGTCTTTTTGGATAATTTATATTTTATTTGTTGAAAAGGTTTAATAAAAAAGAAATACATATTTTCTGTTTCAAAATATTTATTCTCTTGGTTGATCTTTCGTAAAAATCGTGCCTATATTTAGCATTTAAATGATTAAAAAGGCGCACATTTAAACTTTGCCATGGGCGCCATTTTGCATAGATACGCCACTGAGTAGCATTATATGTCAGCATCAGATGAAAATGTGATAGTCATTGTGTGTGCACATATATCCTCAGATAACACGCAAAGGTAATATTGTATCGGAAAAAGTTTATCGACTAAACAATGCACGCAAAGAACATCAACGACATGTGCGGGATTTGCTTGCACAAGCTATTGTTCACAAAGCGCTGGATATGGAGGTATGTTTTATTTAATAGATTGTTTTTATTACAATAAATTAATTATTCGTATTGTGAACTGCCATTAATACCAAAGTTTGTCCACAGAGACATCGGCAAATGCAAATAAAACGCCAACTTGAGGAAATAGGCAAAGTGGAGCGTGTTCGAAGAGTCAGGGTAAGAGGCTCAAATCTTGCGTTAGTTGTTTTTCTGATATTAATAAGGTTGTTATCTACATCAAACTGCAGTTGAAGTTGAAACCCTTGCATAGGCGTATTGTTTTTCAGTCAATGTTTTTCTGTCAAGAAAATATACATATTAGTAATTAGGAAATTCACGCCATTGCGCTTACATCAAAATGACACTCTGTTATGTCAAGGCCGGCGCAATCTATACCCGACCGTACGGCCATGGCCGTACCGGTTTTCGGACTCAACGAACGTTTTAGTTTCAAGAAACGTAAAATGCTGATAGAAATCGCAAAGCCCAAAATGACTGGTCTTTACTGTACTCAGCCAATTCACCGCCAACTGAAGTTAAATCAACTACCATGCATCGATATTGGATACTGGATAGGAAAGCGTAGACGTACTTTGAGATCTCGATGCGGTCTGTGCTGCAATACACTTAAAAATGTCACTATGGACCACATGTTATGCATCTCGAAGGCTCGCAGTTTATTGGCACGGCTTACTGAACGCAATCACTTCCAGGCAGCACTTTGACGACAAAAGTCGCATGCTGGCTGTTTTATCTATATTCTTGACAAAAGGAAATGCTTACTTTATACCAAATGAAGCCTATCATCACACTTCCACGAAGACAGTTTGGAAAAAATATTATCGTAAAACATCGTTTCATGCAACTTGGTCCGACCGCCTCAAATGGCTTCAGTAAACGGGAAATGATTTTGCATTCTGGTTTGTATGTTGCAAAGCTGTCAAAGATGGGAAGTTTAGCCTTTTCGCCAAATGTAGAAGAACGTTTTCTATTTAATCAACTTGGTAATCGTGTATATAGGAATTTTCAGGAGTTGATCTTGAAGGCATGCAAGGGCATTGCATATCATGATCAGGTAGAAATAGTGCTTGAAATCTGTAAAGCCGAGACGATCTCATGAAGCTTGAACTCGAAGTAGGCTGCAGCTCCCATCTGAAATCACTCTGCAAAGATGTTTGCAAAGAGTTGGCCACTAATTTCTTCATTCACGACGCCATAAAAATTTTGCCGAAACTGCCAGTCTCTGGGAGTATTGCATTTTCCGTGTCTGCAAAATTTGGGTCTACTTTTAATTTCACCTGCCACGAATGCCACATCATAGAAGTCTTTTCAGCACTAAAGCGGATAAGAACTTATTTGCATACAGCCAGGGCTTACGAGAGGGGGATACAAGAAGTACATCCTTCCCGGGCTCTGCACGTAGTTGCTGGGAACCGGGAGGATGAAAATACGTACGCTGAATTTTTCTGCAATCAAGCCCAAAATTACTAATGTAAGCCAGTTGCTAGTATAACATTTAATCTATTGCTATATCTTAGCATACTAGCTGTTTTATCTATATTCTGATTACTATACAAACAAGCTATACTAATTTCGACGAGGGATCCTGAAGCTAGGGATCCCGGAATCGGTCTTCGTACCCACTGGTAGAGTTTCTTTTAGAGACACTGCGTACAACCATAACTTAAACGATTTGACGATTTTACGTGTTCATAAAGAACAAGTTGACAGACTTGATTTTGACAAACTTGGTGAAAATTATGTTTCTGGCAGAGAGGACACACTGAGAAAGATTGGTTTGCTTTTGTGAGCAGTTTGAGAATTTAGTCGGCTCGTAACATTACTTATACTTACTGGAAGACACGTTTTTATCTTTGAGTCTTTTGAATCAAGTGCCGAAGAGTTAGAGCAACAACTTTGTAGTGTGCATTGCAGGCAATTGTTTTCATTTTGCAAAATACGAGATATAGAATAGTCGAAAGCAATATTCTGTCCAATTTTTTCGAACTGCGAAGAAAGGAACAGCCTTTACGCAGTAAATCTTTAGTTCAAGCTTTCATTTCAGGTTGGATTTAGGATTTAGATCCACAACAGCGCTGTGTGCAGAAAGCAGTGGCGCATCTACGGGTTTGAGCCATGGGGAAAACTTAGCTGAAAGGGGCCCACTAGTCGCTGTAGGGGACTTGCACTAGCCAACACTTATAAAAAACTTAAACAATGACAGTGAATCCGGATGTGGATTGCTATACCAAAGCTCTAAACCACCGGAAAATACTTCGAAAAACGCAAAAAACTACTAAAAACTACAACTGCACTAAAACCGAAATATAAGCTCAGTTGCGACCCGGTTTTTACAATTAGCTTGCCGGGGTGGGGGTATTTGAACCTCTGCTCCCCCATCAATTATGTCACTGATACAAAGTGCTTACGGGGAATTGCTTACTATGAATGGCTAGAAAAGATCATCTTTTCTAGAGAGTACAGAATCGCAAAAGAACCGCTTGCTTTGGGGAGTAATGGTTCCCAAGATCCACGATTTTTGCTGACCTTGGCCGTACCACCAAAAAGAGCTAGCGCCGGCTCTGTATGTCCCAGCACGCGATGACTGTAATTGTGTTTGTTTGCCGTAATTCAACCTGAAAGTGTTACCCTGTCATGTTTTTAAAAGTAACAAAAAAGGCAGAAACAAGTGAAAAAATGAACTTTCAAAACAACAGGCAGTTTTTGCGTGCGCTTTTTCATAATGATTGACCTTTATACTTTTGCGATTAAGAACAAAGCTTTGTCCAACTATGTAAAAAAACAAACAAAAAAACAAAGCAAAGATTGGGCTAAATAACCTTGATATAGATTCAAAAAACTTCTGGAATATTTCACCTTTAGCGAAAAATGTCTATGCGGGTTTACTCTGGCTTCTTTGAAGACAAGATAACTGTAATTGAGTCTTCGTGTTAAGCGGTTCTTCATGTGAAGTATGTAAAGATTTTAGTGTCCAACTGGATTCGAACACTTTTTAACCACTTTATAAACTTAGAATTCAAGTGATGCAACAATGATCCTAAGATGCACTCGAAGAATTAAAGCGCAACTCTGGATTCATTTAATATTTATACTGACTGTAAACCATTTCCACCGTGTCACTAATTATTCCACGCATATAATTCAGAGCTTCAATACATATATAGAGTAGGTTACCTTGAAATTGAGATAGAGTTCGACCTTTGCCATTGACGCTCTGGTACTCGTACGAAACAGTTGAAATCTCTGCAGCTTTTACCGAACTTTCGTGGCTTCACAGACTACATCGTCGGATTGCACGTCATGGAATGTGCTTGTTTTCTCGAAAGTTGAACAGTCATTGGCTGCGGAGGCCCATTTGCATGCTGTTGGAAGCACAGTGCTGCTCAACAAGCCAACTTTTATACGGTTATTGAATTTTTTAGTTTTGATACATAGGCGGAACGAGCTCTTCGTGGTGATGAAGATATTCTTCCTTTGCTGTCTCCGCGGTCGAAGTCTAAAACCTTGCAAGGTTCTGTCCAGAATAGATCAGGCTTGACAAGCAAAGATAAATTCAACGTAAGTGTCATGAATGACCTGAGAAAAGGTTTTTGTTCTTTTCTAAGTAACGTAAACCGAATGTTTGCAAAGCGTCCTCGCTCGTTCGTAAAATTCGAGACCGATACACCAGCAGGGGCCTCCAAACTTTTTTGTCCGAAGGCCACATAAGCTTTATACAACAGTTCGAGAGCCGGACATCTTGCGTAATGTGTGTGATTGTTTCAAGATATGTTACATTCTACCAAATCAGCAAATTTTTCGTAAAGGTATTGTTTTTTCATTATTGACGAAACGTCTTTGCGGCCGGATTTGGCCCGCGGGCCGTATTTTGGAGACCCTTGCGCTAGAACATCAGCTACAGCAGGCATGGATGGCAAAATGACGGCAAAATCGCGTTTTAAAGTATTTTGCGCACTTCATTATTATTTTTTTCGGTTTGATGTGAAACTGTATGGGTTTGTAAAGCCACAACAGTAACCCACACCAAGCAAATCGATCGCAATTTATTGCGTAAGGAAACTAGTTTCTCCTTCTAGTTTCCTTACGCAATAAATTGCGATCGATTCGCTTGGTGTGGGTCACTGTTGTGGCTTTACAAATATTGCTGAATGATACGTACAAGCTGAATC
>JGI24021J15306_10001013_pt1 | contig 25546 bp, 17 predicted proteins | sample Ectturendosymbi1_FD_15306 | JGI IMG/M metagenome (IMG submission 15306) | reverse complement strand
CTTTTGAACCCGAAACCCCAGCAGGTCATCCAAAGTATCAAAAGACTCGGATTGTAGCCTAGTTTCCAATAAAAACTTCAGTGAAATACTACCGTCTAACGGTTGGCGCCCAGGGCCACATGAAGTGGGCCAAGGTGGCCTAAAATTCTTCCAGTTATGACGTCACTCACAAAAATCCTCACCCCTCAAGCAAAACATTTTGTTTTTAGTCCAAGCTACAAGACTTTTGAGACTTTGACTAGGTCGGTAGCGCTTACAGGACCGGAGAAATTCCCACGCAAAGCCATGTGCGTTTCGGTGTTTTTTTCTCAGAAATCCACAAAAGCGGCCGGATGCCAAAGTGTTAAATTGGTCTTTGTTCCAATGTTTACCTATGGCCATGAACCTTGGTAATGACTGGACAAGTGCTGTCTCAAGTACAAGTGGCATAAATGATATTTTTGTGAAGAGCTAAGTTGTGACACTTGGTGACAAAATGTGCAGCTATGAACATTGTAAAGCCTTGAATGTTGAGCTACTTCTCTGATTAGAGATACCTCAGCTAAAATGGTTTGTCAATGTAACCAGAATGCCCCAGGAAAGATTGAAAAGATGAGTCCTGCTCGTGACACCCATGGGAAATCAGACCAGATGTCGACCAAGCAGAGTGATTGCATCTCTGACCTTGCTTGATTCTGTCTTAGTTTGGGTGTGGAGCCAGCAGAACTATCAGGAGTTGTTGTAAAACAGGGGTCACCAACCTTTTTGAAACTGTGAGCTACTTCTTGTATACCAATGAATGCGTAGGGCTACTAATTTGATACACACTTCGGAAACACAAACTGCTCGATTTACCTTCAATTATTTTAGTACTGATATTCGTAAATGTGAAGGCATTGATCATGCTAATGTTATTTTTAAAACAGGCCCGCAGGTGACCTACATGGTCCTTGCAGGCGACCTGTTGCCCGCAGGCACTGCGTTGCTGACCCCTATTGTAAAAAGTGAGGTATTTTAAGTATTCCTGGGGCTGCTATCCCTGTGACACTGCTCAGGGTAAAAGCGGGTATGAAAATAAATGAATGAACAAGATAAAAACAAGTTTAATTAGTAGCATCATCAGTCACTTCTAGTTTGAATGTGATTAATTACATATAAGATAACTAGTGATGTTTTAATAAAAACTGAGTTTTATTTATTGAAATAAATCCATATCATTTTTAAGCCTTGCTATCATACATCATGATTTATCTATCATGCATGATTCTGGGACTAACATGTATAACTGCTGCTTATGGATTTGAAATGCTTGGTTTAGAAAAATGTATTTTGAACTTTTGACATTTAGTCAAACCTATCTTATTAAACATACAAACATGGCTAAACTGTTTTGTTTTTATAAAGGTATTTCTTCTTTGAGTATGAAATTTTCATATAAAAATTGTGGGAGTTTTCAGTCTTGAAATGTTTGCAGCGTTTCTATGTACATTGCTGTATGACCAAGAACAGGTGAATAATACTTCTGTTTGGTTTCCATTTTCCGTGGTGGTTTATTTTAGTCTGTGCCAGTCTGCATTCCATCCGCACATTTATTCGTAATGGAAGCAGATGATACAGAGAATTTGATGGATGGTTTGAACAATCGCACTGCAAGTGACATGTTGGAAGATGCCATACAGCACTTTGATGATATAATTGACAAAACAGGTATGTGGTGCACTTGCATATGTGCTTGTAAGCTTTCACAGATCTCATGATGTCAGTTTTGCAACTTAGAGCATGCCTGAATATTGTCAAGAAAATTTTGTATGATGCAACGTTCATTAACAGCAAAGTCAATATTTGCAAGAATTGAGCTGTATCTTTCAGGTTGTTCAGACTTTTATATTTAGTGTCTACTGAAGGTGAAAAGGATGTCTGAATGCTACCGTATTTCTTGGCACTGTCAGCAACTCTTCAAAAATTGTGATCTGAATAGGTTTTAGAGTCAGTGATTTTCAACCTATCATGGTCTGTGGTCCCCTTTCGGAGAAACTCAGCACCCATAGCCCCTTGCTCCACCAGTAAAAATGTACAAGAAACAAGCCCATGAGCAGAAGCCTGCTCGTGGGCCCACACACCAAGGGGGCACAGGACTCCGGTTGAGTAACCCTGGTTTAGAGTTTTGAGTGGCTGATTATTAGTTAATTTCTCCATGTTTGTTGTGTCACTGAGGAAAAGTACCTGCCATCAGAATTAAATTTATTCAGATTTATTGTTGGGGAATCTAATCTACCAAGAAGATATATGCTAACATTAGAAGTTCATGAGTATATTTTAGTCTTCATTTTTTGAAGGTTGATTGATTTAATATGCAAAACATTGTGGCAATGCTATGCTTCCTGATACTTGCATAGCAATAATTTTTCAGCAATGTGTTTAGTTCTCATATGTTTAGTCTTTAAATGTTGTTGAAGATGTAAAGTACTTGAAAATTTCAGTGTGCTGATATTTAGAAAATTGCTTGTGTACTTTTGGTATGAAGCTGTAATGTTTTGCTGACTGCATGTATTTTCAGAACAGTGCCATATTATTCGCAGTCATGTCATTCTATTCTTACTCAGAAGTTTGTATTTGTGTCACAGGCATTAAATCACAACCGTTCACCAGGTGTTGAACTTGGACAAGGGTATGGTTTTCACCATTCCTCTTCATAATATATATGAATCGGATAGACAGTTACAGCTAAGTCGACAAGGGTGTCACTGTTGGAAGACACAAGAATAACTGTTTGCATTTTGTGGATGATTTGATGCAGCTAACATCCAATAGGGTCATCAACATGCACTTCATCAGTTTACAGGTCCGTATGACCAAGTGGAATAAAAATTAGCTGCAAAAGACAGGTATTACAGTGTGTCTTTCCAGATATTTTTTTGAAGTCATAGACCAAAATTTTTTAAAGTGACCAAAAAAAATTAATATAAGTCAATTCGATCAGATATATAGACTAATGAATGGGGTCATCGCGAGTTTCAATCCTACAAATGGCTGAAATGTCTCAGTGACCACAATGTCTCAGCAAAAAATGTCCGAAATGTCTCATTGAAAAAAACAACTCTCCAGAAACCCAAGTCAGTGTGCATTGCAAATAATAGTGATACGCTGCAGCATGTCAAAAACTTCAAGTGTTACCTTGGGCTGGTGTTCATGAGTGATGAAAGGAAGACCAAGGAGATTGATACATGGGTTGGTAAAGCGAATGCAGTTCTGCTTAAGTTTTATTGTTCCCTGGTCACAAAACGGGAACTTCTGTGCACTGAAAAGCTGTCAGTTCATCAGAATATGTTCTGATCTTCACCTGTAGTCATGAATCTTGGGCAGTGACTGAAAGAGTGTTATCTCAAGTGCAAGCAGCAGAAATAGGATTTTTGTAAAGACTTGATGACAAAGTGTACAGCTAATAAATTTTTAAAGCCCTGGATGTCGAGCCACTTTCCTGAATAGAGAGATCTCAGCTGCGCTGTTTTGGCAATGTGACCAGAATGTCCCAGGAAATATTGGGAAGGCGAGTCCTGCTGGCTACACCCACGGGAAAGTTACCCAGAAGTTATCCAAGGACCAGGTAGCATGATCACATGTATGACCTTACCTGGTCCCATCTTGGAATAGAGCCAGCAGAACCTTCTCAATTACTGAAAACCGTGAGGTATTCCATGTCTCAGGGATGATACCCTGTGACCTCCAGAATAAAGGTGGACCTGTGTGAAAATGAATGTCATGTTATACAAAGTATTGTTGTTTTGGTGACTGTCATTGTGATGAACTAAATTGCCTTTGAAAGGGTTAGTAAACTTCACAAAATTTGTTTATGTCAACTGTAAAGAAGTTGGAGAAGTTGTGTTGCAATGTATGCGTGCATAGGAAGTTATTTGGGTATCACTACTACTAGTGCCCATGCATAGACAAATTTTTAGTTATATTTTATGTATATATAACGAATGTTTTTTCTGCCCAAAGGAGATGCACAACCATTGCAGTGGTTGAAAGTCATACTGCATGGCAGATCAGAAGTTCATAAAAGACCACACAACAACTGAATATTTGAAACGACTGATAGACTTTAGTAGTCACCGATAAGATCAAATATATTTTCTATTTTTGCACATTGTTCTGCTATTAATGGTTAAAATGCTTGAAAATTTTGCTCTTTCTAGCTTCCATGTGTTGCTTATACAAATATTTGTTCAAAAATCCATTTGATTTTTAGACAGCACCTAAGAGCAATTTATTTGTGGATATTATCATTCTAACAGCCTAGGATGTTGGGTGCTTGTGCTCAAGATTTTTACCATGAAAATTTTTGTTTCTATTATAGCTATGACGAATGGGTCAGAAGACCTATTTGTTGATCAAACGGCTGAGGGACTTAATGACAGAATGGATTCCGGTGTACAAGGAGTGGCAGTATTGATGGAAGATCTAAGGAATGCTGTGGAAGCTACTTTGGATGTGCAGTTTAGTGATGACAGAGAAACAAAGCTGCTGTCTGACGTGTTGCTTAAGCAGCTTTCAACAGATACTCTGTTATTCTACAGAAAACTCCTTGCTTTGCGGGTTTGTATTGTTCAAAACTGAAAGTGACAGCATGCTTGGTTTATTCGACATACGCTAATCTGTCAATCGGTTACATGATTCGCCGTGAAAGATTTCACTCTGTTGACCACAAGCTAAGTTCAATTTTTGTGTGATTTTGGCCAAGTGTTGTCAACAAAGTGGCCGAGTCCACAATTCTGCTCAATCAAGAGCATTTCTGTGTTAACAAGTACAAAGACATTCTGAAATTTGTGAAACGTTTTCGGATAGATACGGGATGGAAGGCTTAAAAATCACAACGCAGCTTGAATCAGTTCTAAGTTGTGCTGCAGAGAGAAGCGCCATCTCCGCTGTATGTGACTTGCAAAGACAAATTGTAAACGAGGAGCAGTTGCACAGCAAAATCTGGCAATTTTTGGCAAGCAACAATTTAAACATTGAACAATCCCGCTCCAAACGCTATTTTGAAGCTGCTTGTGGAAAACCAAATTTTAGCGAAGTTGTTTCCGAGTTCAATGTGTTTGCTGCGCATGCCTTCAGCATTGCCTGGCCGTATTACCTGTGAGGCAGAGCGTACCATTTTTGCACTTCGTCGCATTAAAAAGTATCACCGATCGACCATGACTCAACGTAGCTTGAAATCTTGTTGTTTACTAAGTATTCATTCCACCGTGATCGACGAACTTAATGTTAAAAGATTGATGAATGCTTGGATTGATAGAGCTGCAGCCCGCACAAATGCTTTTAGGCAATTGTGTGTTATCAACTTTTCATGATTCCAGTTTAATCTGTTAACGTGTTCTACCACTATTGAAAAAATAATGAGTGATTGAATAACTGTGAGTCGCCCGTAAAACTGACATTAGTGTGAGAGCCGCTTTGGGGATGCGCTTCAACCGACATTGTTTTAACAAAATTAAGCAGTTCTTGACGTCATATTTTGTGACGTTATGGATTTCGAACGCCCGCAGAAATTGCAAACTTGGCGCCTATTTTTTTAATATTGCATTTGAAACTTACTTTCAGTACAGCCATGTCCGTGAAGTTAATATTTGTCTGTGGAGTGAATGGTTAAGTTTCAGCAGAAATCGTTTCTAAGTTATATTTTTCAACTCTGTTGGCTTTGAACTCATTAGGCTCTGTTTTGTCGAGTCAAGGTCATCGGAAATCACAATCACTGCGCTTAAAAGAACCACTTGCATTCTTTTTTGCAGAAACATTGCTTTTATATATTTGCGTGTGTTCGCGTTGCTTGTATGAAATGATTTTCCTAGTTGGTTTCAGTCGTCATTTATCTCACCAACATCTCTTCTTGATGCTAAGCCGGCAGTTTGGTACTTTGGGCTGTTGCCATTTTTCCAGGTAACGGATGAATCCGAGTCGGACAAAGTAAGACGTCTTGCGGCAGAGAATGAAAGCTTGAACTTGCAGGTGAGAGTTCGCTTGATGCTATACTCATACGAGGCCTCCTCAAAAAGCATCCGACCTTTGGGCATAAAGAATGCACACAAACGTTATTTAACCACCTTCAAAATACACCCCTTGCAGGCTCAGTTACTTCCCAGCGGATCTGACACGTCTATGAAAACCCCTGGAATGCTCTAGAGTAGTGATTCTCAACGTGGTCCACCTGGAATTTCTAGTGATCCACAGAGATTTCCATAAATCCTTGATAAAACGTTCACTGTCCTTTGTGCAATACAGTTTCTAGTTGTTCACAAGGTGTCAGCATAGCAAAAATAGCCCATCGGACATTTTTTTAAACGTTGGTCCACAGGCCAAAAAGTTTGAGAACCACTGCTGTCAGAGCGACGCCGTCGGTTTTTTGATGATGTCTCCTGTCGTGACTGAAATCGCGTTCCTTTCAGCGAACTTTTGGGAAAAGTCAAAATCGCATGGTGCTAAGTCGGGAGAGTAAGGCGTCTGTTGAACGAGTGGTGTATTTTTCTTAAACAAATACGCTTGGATTACGTGGGTCGAACGAGCGGACCATGTCGTGGTGCGGCTGCTAATTCTTCGCTGCCCACATAAGAAAAATGTCGCCGCCACTCTCCGCCAGCATGAACCCTCAGTTACAATGTAACAAACTGATCCCGTGCTAATTCTCACGTCTACAACAACAGGTACGGGAGTGGTGGGTTTGACTTTTGTTAAGTGAGGTATTTATTGCACTCAAAGATTTGATTTGAAAGATGCTGATGTTGAAGTTTTGTGGTTGGACGTGAGTCTTGGTGAATCGATTCGTTTCTTGCTGTGTGCCACCAGCCGCCTAATGCAAATGCACAGTCTGTTACAGTTAATTTCAACGAACTAACTTCAGGCAAACATTTGCGCCTTCAATATAACCTTGCTCGTAGCATGCGCTATTAATGATTTCAGCAACTCATACAGCGTCCTACATGTGGCAACCACATTTTAGATTGGTTCCTAACTAAAAAACAATTATTGCTTGTGATATTGGTGTTCTTACAGCTCATTTCTAATCTCGACCGTTGTCCTATTTACTTGAACTTTTTTTCAATCAATATACCGCTTTCTTTTGACATGGTGAATTTACATGCTGTTTGTCTACTCTTGAAGCTAATTTCGGACGTCAAGATTCAAGCTAACTTCAGAAGTTAAGATTCTGCTGTTTTCTACGCCCTAGGACATTATTGTTGCGAACTCACCTAACACTAATACAGCTCTAGAGTCCAGATAACATTACTGACGTTATTAACCACTGCTGGGTTGCACATCCCTACAGACCTACCCGACTTCTATAAACGTAGTAAGCCTTGGATGACAAATGACTTGAAACGTCTTACCCGACAGTGTACCAAAGTTTTTACCTGTTGTCGTAAGACAAACAAATATAATGGTCAATTTCGTTTATACTCAGTTTCTGTATTCCTTTCGGAGTTTCACGAGTAGTCTGCAGTGCACATCTCCGCTTGCTTGCGCCGCGGGTCACGCGCCTGCTTTCGCAGTGAATGCGGCACTGGTGGCGAGTCAGTGGCAGCACTGCGCGTGAACTGTTCCCATGCACCCTTCCATCAACTCTGAGCACGAGGCTGGAGAGGCCGCAAGTATCGTTTTTCAAGTTTTCGGCATGACCTGACCGGGAATCGAATCCAGTCTTCCAGCTGTGGTGGCGAGTGCTCAAGCAATTACGCCCTTGGATTGGTTCTAATATAAAGTTGATTATAACATATCGAGGAATTTGATACAACGAAAAATTCATGCAGCTAAATCACAAAATTAGGATTTCATTTTGCAGAAGCCTAATTCATTCCATTCCATCTAGCAATCCATCTTATTGGGAACTTCTTAACCGCTGCTAGAATCCCATTGAGTTCTGCAGCTTTCCACTTCTCACCAATGGAAAACCAGTTTATGATGATTACGATAAGTGCAACCTTTTTAATATTTACTTCGCAAGTGTTCCCACGTACGCTATTCGACAACAAACTTCATAATGTAAATCTTCCGCACTTACCGTATATCATTAATCGACGTCTGAATCCACTGGTTACGGAACCATTTCATTTTTAGTTTGTACTCTAAAATTTAAACCCTACTAACTGCAAAAGGTTACGTAATCTTTCCGAATCGCTTGCTCAAATCTTGTCAGTCATTGGCAACATCGTTAAGCCTACAATTCAACCAGGGCTGTGGAGCCGGTACTCAAATTCCAGGCCACGACTCCTGCTCCGGGCATCTTAACTTTTTGGCTCCGGCTCCAACATCTTGAGATTTTTGGCTCCGGCTCCAGAACAATTTGGTCCAAAAGACAGAAAAAAACATTATTTGCATATCTCGCTTGAACCGGAACCCAAATATCAGGCTCTAGCTCCGCCATCTAAAAAATTTCGGCTCCGGCGCCACAGCCCTGGATTCAACTTTGCTTTGGCAAAGGAATTCCCTCTTCAATGGAAAATTGCATCGATTTTACCCCTTCAAAATGGTTCTTATGATGGTGTGAATTACCACCCTGTCGCACTACTCTTTTCATCTGCAGTGTTTGAAAAACCTATTTATTCGCATTTGTGTTCCTACCTCAAATCTAATAATCTTCTAAATAATAGAAATTCCGGGTTTCGTAAAAATCGTTCAACGTTAACATCGCTTCTAAAACAAGAACACATGTTACTCCTAAAAGCTAGCCATGATATTTATCAGCCCCATGACCATTATTTTTTGTTGCGTCAAACGTTTACTGAACGTTTTTTCTAATTTTATTAGTCGAAGATTTTATTTGTCGCAGCATGTGTTGTTGACGTCAGTAAGTTTAGTTAAGAAGTTCTGATTTCTGAGCCTGTGTTCTGATCTACTCATTTTAGTCTTGCGTTTGTTGGCTTAGCCTTTCAACTTTTCGTCCGTAAGCTTTGTTCGCGAATTTCTGGACTGAGTATGCGTAATTTTACGTGAAATCGATTTCCTATTAATAACTTGCTAATCGATTCCTTGCTTACCTCATTGTGGAGAGTACGCACTTGAATGTAGATATGTGCAAGTTTAAATCATCGCAAAAAAAGCACAGCACACCCCGCTGATTGCTCGAAAGCCAGAAAACCTCGAGCTTTTAACTGCAGTTGGATCAAATCACGGATTTTGTTACTATTTTTATACCTTGAATAATTAAAGCAAAATTATCCCTTGGGAACTACATGATGGGCATGTTTGGTTACATTTTTAGTATTGGTTGTATTTTGGACAGAAGAATCCTAGATTTTTTCAAAGCAAATTAATTTCTTGTCTCGATCCTGCTGAGAGAGATAAAAGTCTCGATTTACAAAATAAGAGTGGGAAAACCGTCTCATTGCAAATAAAGACTTTTTTCGTGCAAGGTTTAGTTTATAGAAAACTGACAACAATGCCGTGACGTTGCTAACTGTACGTCCAAGATAACTGATGAATATGCCAATTTCTAGGGTTTTTTAAAATGCTGCTTGAGGTGTGCTTCGATTTTACCTCCAAATCTGAGATATTCTGGTATTGCGCACGCCACGCATAACAATGCGGATAATTGCTGATAAAAGGTTCCAACCATCCATTGATCGTACTCTATCAGTTTGCTTTGCGACATTTCGTTGCTACTACAAGTGATTTCGTACCCACAGTAAAGCTACAGGGTGACCTAAAAAAACAAAAGCTAATCAAATTGTATTAAAGCTTGGCAAAGGTCCAGCGCACTTCAAGATTTTGCTGGACTTAAACTTCAGTCTGTCATCTTGGTCGCTTTCCATAAAAGTCAACTTCTTTCCACGGTGTGCTCCAAAAAAACTGGGGTGTTCAAGCTGCTTTTTTTTGCTGAGACATTTCGGTCATTTGTCCCGTATTATGATATCAGTCGCCGTAACAGCGTTCACTAGTCCCAATTTTCGGACATTATGACCGAATTGACTTAATTTTTTTTTCGATCATTTACAAAAAATCTGGTCTATATTCGAAAAATGACGGAAAAAAATAAATCTAGTGTTCAAGCCCAGTGAATGCGGTGCTCACTCAACGTCCCACTTCCTGCTGAATAGTCTCTCGAAAATGAAATAGCTCTCTCAGCCAGGCGAGGAAGTCATGTGTCGGGGTTGGCACCGTCTTGGTGAAACCACTGTTCATCTCGATCTCTACATCTCATGCGTCATCCCAGCGAAGTGATTTCCTTGTGCCACGCACAGCGTCAGTGTTCTGTCCTGTCGTAGCACACGCTCTCCGACCAGAATAACTGTCCCTCAGATTTTCAGAAGTATGATTTTGCACAGTCCCATACTCTTCTTAACTAATGAACCGAGTCGAACATTCTGTTTTTGAATGGACCATGACATGCTGAAGATGACTATTGTTCCAGTATTTCGTGCACAAACTCTACTTGTATACCCTGAAACAACTCTATTCTAAGATTTGTGTGTTTTGATTTTTTGTGAGACCATGTTACATTGTTCTTGTAACAGCGATTTGTTTATTGCTTTGAGGAAGCACGTTGCCCTGTAATTGGGTCACAGCATTTTGTGAATTACGCTCTTTGGCAGCTAGTTGTCAGTGCAATCTTCTCGTTTTTAGGTAAGCGTGCTGAGCGACCAAGTTGAACTCCAGTCTGAAAAGCTGCAGGAGGTCGAAGAGCAACTGCAAGAAGCTACCAAGCGCTTGGATGGAGCGGACACGCGTTTACGTGAGGTTCGTGCTTTGACAAAACAACCTTATTCCTGCAGTTTTCGCGGAAGTATTGTGGATCCGCAGTGTCGAATTCGGCGTTGCTGCTTTTCTTTATTTGCTGATCTGCGGAGTGTATGGCCGCCAGTTTCGAATGTCTGACAGTAAGATTTTCGGAGTTTTCGTGTCTGTTGGCCATCATTCGTATGATGCATTCGTGACAAAATGCTAGTGTCCTATTTTCAGTATCCTATTTTCGATTGAAATGAGCCAATTTTTTGTTTTTTAATTTGTAGCGTTCTTTGAAAGTTAAGTTAATATGAAGTTACATTTTGCACAGGTTGTGTGCACTGCTTTGGTCTTGTGAAAGGTCAGTTGTCGTTGATGTATGTTTTAGAAATGAAATGCAAAAAACCTGTTGGTAAAAATTGGGTACTCGCATTCACGTGAAGAAGACAAATTGTTTTGAAACATTGCAATTGATTATGCTTCACTCCCCCATTCGTCTACAGGTTTGCTATCCTAGCATCCTCGGATTTCTTGTGGGTCTGAAAAGTAATCATAAAGCCTGGTCATGTCGTCTCAAACTGTAGCCTATGGGCAGTGCTCTGACCATTGGCTGAGCCAATTGTAGTTGAAAGTAATCGATTGCGGGCAGCAAAGTAATCACAATTTAGTTGTAATTTTAACTTTTTTAAATGTGTTGTTGTGGTTGTTGTGATTAAATCCATAGACGGTATAATAAATTGTTTTGTTTGTTTTGCTATTTGCAACATGCTTGTTAGAGCACTGCCCACAGCCTATAGTTTTAAATATATTTGACAGGGCAAGACTGTGCTGCTTGATCACAGGTCGAGTCGCAATGAGGACTTGTTTCGCTTATCAGGAACCGTCTTGTGCAAGCTTCTTTTCTCTCATTGATGTTGATAAACATTTACTGAGAGTTGTTTGAAAAGTTTACTACAAATTATGAGCACACGGTCGATTCCATGCTTTGCCTATTGGAATTAAAATGCAATGGGGGATTCAAGTAATAGATGTTCTTGCGAGGTAATCGTAATTGTGATTGTCGCTGAAAACTTTTGCAGACGTGCTATTGTGGTTATAATTGAAAAAAGCAATTGACTCCATCAATGGCTCTAGCGATCATGTTGCAGATGAAAAGAAAACAAACAAAAATGTTTATTACACTTTCTTCAGATTCAATTACAGCAACCACAATAAAAATCGCTCAATTTGAAAAAATTGCATTTTGCAGTTACACTCAATTGCCAAGCAGTAATCGTTTACATTCAAAACCATCATTGACGTCACCACCAGTTCGACACCCGAAATCACTGACGTCACCATTAGTTCAATAACTGCGTAGTGTGCCGCTCACCCATTTGTGATTTCATGTTTGGCCTACGCTGCAAAACTAAAGCGGCAGCCAAACTAATTAGACTTGTGTTAACAAGAAAATAAAGCACTGCTGGGTTTTTGTTTGCTACTATTGACCTGACTGCATTTGCACAGTTTTTCGTATCGTGGTTGTCACAACTACAGATTTGGAATCGTAAGGTTTCCAAGACAAGACACTTCAACTTGTATCCATAAAGGGTGTGTCGTAACAGCCTGGAAGAGTCCCTTGTTGCGCAGGTGATTGCAACTAAAACCTCACTAAAATCAAGTGACATTTTGAAAATGCATCAGGGCTACTTTTTGGTTTTTGTGGTTTTAAAAGTAAAGTGAAATTTGTTTTGTGTCGTTGAGTACATAGTTCAGAAATACAGTTCGCTCTTCGGGGTCCGACGTCTTTTCATATTTAGCCTTAAGGCCCAAAGTTTAAAAAGGTGAAGAAAGCGTAGTCTGCTTCAAGCATCAACTACCTTAGATGCAATTTTGTGGTATCGCTTACTCCGAATTCTTATTAGGTCTTCGGTTCGGTTGGTCTTGTGAAAACAATCGTGTTAATTCTTATACCGGTTTTTGTCGGTCACAGACCGATTTTTTTTTTGAAATGACCACACAAATTTAAGTCCATTAAAATCAGACTATCTGGAAATATAGACCAATGAATACTGTAACGACGAGTTTTAATACAACAGTGAGACAAATGACCACAATGCCTCAGTTACCAAAATGTCTCAGCAAAAAAACAGTTGTACCACTGATACCGCGCGTAAGTCTTTACCGCTCAAACCTGGGTTTTTATATTTCGTTTTGCGAAACTTCCCTTCCCCAACGTAAAAGCGAACTCCTGTGAAGAAGAAGTATTGAAAAACACTTGAAAAGCCTCGGCTTGGTCTTAGGCATTGCTTGTCTGCTTGACATAACGCTTGTATTTTCATTCGTAGTTGCAAAATGCACTCTGATGTGAACCGGTAAAGAACCACTGCATACTTACGGCAGCGGTGCTCAACAACTAACGCAGTTGGTTCCAGTTCTTAACTACTCGCTTTGTGTGAATTGTGGATGTCAAGCAGTCAGCTTTTGCCATGCTTAAAAAATACCAGTTAATTTTCTGCCTTGATAACGCGGTTTCCGTCATGTTGTTTTCGGTAGAGCGCAGCGGAACCCTTTTGAATGCTGCGGTTGATCTTGTTTCCACTGGACACTTTTTTGAATGCCAATCGGGAGAGTTACCTCGTAATGGGTTTTGGCCAATAAAAGTTGCCCCCGCTTTATAAAATATTGAAGCAGCCCGCTTGGAAATGCAAACATTCGACCAACCAGGTAGTGATGAACGATGAGTGAAGGTGTTTCTAGCCGACGTGGCAATTTTAAATGACCAGCTTTAATCCTGTTTCATTGGATCGAGGTCTGTTGCCAGTTGCGCTTGCGCTCATCACATGAAGCTTGCAACCCAAATCTCATGTCGTATAAAATTCAACAAAAATCGTCTTACTGCGTTTTTCACCAGATTTTTTCTCTCTCACGGCAGGAAGTGCAAGCCAAGACGATCCTCGAAACGCAGAAGTTGCAGTTGCTCAACGAGATGGCCAACTACAAGATCGACATCGCGCAAAGACAGCAGCAGAAAAAGCAGGATGAAGTAAGTCAGTGGTGCTCAAACTTTTTGGCTCGTGGGCCACATTTTCTGTCTTTCAGAAACCCTTCGCGGGCCACAAGAATTTGTAATCTCAGTAAAAATCATCTAAAAAATTCTCTTAAATGATTAAAGTGTTAAGTTTTCTTTCCAATGAAAATTGCTTCGCGGGTCACTCCAGAGGGCCTTGCGGGCCACGGTTTGAGCACCACTGAAGTAAGTGCTTGCACACTATACACGTCGCCGGGGTGCGAGATATATCTGTGACTTCTTGCAATAACCACAGAAAGTAGTGTTGTCGAAGCGCTGTGGTCGCGAGAATCCTGCCATTCACTGCTGCACCGCGTGTTTGGCGGCGACAAGACAAACACTACCAATCGATGTGTTACAAAGAGACAAACACTACCAATCGATGTGTTAGACATCTGTCGTTTCCGAAGCCATTTTCGTTGTGGGATCGACGTGACTCCTTGCATCGGGTGGAATCTACTGAAAGCTGGAAGACAAACGACACATTTTCGGGACACTGCTGGTTTAATGGGCTTTTTTGTCCCGGAGGACGTGTGAATCGTGTCTCTCGAAACTTTCTGGACAAAATAGGACTCAGACTTTTGCTCACAAAAAATTTCGCCTTGCTGAGGTTGCCATCTGGAAGAATAATCCGAGACAGATGTTTGCATGTTGGATGCAGGCTTGCTTGATTATGAAGTTGAACTGACCGTGCGTGATTTGCTTTAACGGGTGACTCTTCGTTCAGGCTGTCTTCACCGATGCCGAGGCAAAGCGCAAAGAGAGTGAATCGCTGAACGATCAATACAAGGTTGGTACGGCCACTGTCCTCGTATCCTGTTCTATTTTCACTTGTTAAGGACGCTTTGCAAAGCCGTTTGACCGCTTTTAATTGTAGGCGTGCTGGGATACGTCAACTTTGGCGCGCACTGCAATTAAATATTGATTTTTGGTGCCTTGTGCCATTCACATCTTTCATCTGTTATTAAGGTTGCCTCGCTACATTAATCTGTCTGCTGTACTTCCGCTTGATTTCCCTACGCAGTACCTTGTATGCGCTTTTCACAATCACCTTTTTCAAATGAAGCTCCTTCTTGACAAGCTGAGTACTTTGAAGCGGAAAGTGGTTGATGTGGAAAGGGATAAGATAAACTTTTCCTCCACTATCAAAGAACTTCAGGTTTCCGTTTTTTCTTGATTTTTTGCCTTTGCTGTTTTCTGTTCTGTTTCTTTGCAATTAGACAGTCAGCTTTGTTCTATTTGCTTGATGCATTTCTACTTTTCCTTCATCGAAATATTCTTCCCTGTGCAAGAAATGTTGAAACATTGGTGAAAACCTCCTGGCAGGCCTTGTTAGAAGTGTTATATGTGACATGGCGGTTCGACGATAGGTTGTTTGAGAGGCTAAGGGTTTTTCTCCTCTGAAAAACGTTTATCACACTAGTGTTTCCCTTTTTGTTCCAGCGTTTCCCGCTTTTTCCGTGGCTATGTGTTAACAACCAAGAAAAGATCATTCTCACACATTCGCCGAAATTTCAGTATTTTCGAAGAGAACGAAGAGTTTTTGCGTTTCTCACAACCTTTCAGTTGCAGAGTGGCGTTTGCATCGTGACCCATATACGGATGTGATAGGATTAGCCGCTTTAAGGGTTCTAATTTAATGGCGTCAAACGACACCAGCGCAAAGCATTTGTGCTTACTGTGCTTTTCGTAAAGTTGAATGACGTGTAAGTTTGAGATTGTGAGACAAAAAGAAAATGCCGATACATCGTTGCGAGTGCGTCGTTATATACTGGCACAACCTGATGCGACATTAACTGTGGTTCTTGTGTCGGTGTAGATTAGAACCAGGGAACCTTCCATTTTCACTTATAAATGTTGACTTAAAGTTTCGTTACACACATAATGTCGTGATTGCCAATTTCGCTTCTCGATTGGGAAAACAGGATGAAACAAGGTACTGTACTACTGTAGTCAGCGCATGACCTGTGCGGTGCTGGAGCTTACCGTCCCGTCATCGTACATTGCTAGTGGTAGAGCTTTAATGGAAGGACACTTTAGTTACATGTTTTTATTGTTCAAGTTGATGTGGGTTTGTAGCGTCGAATTCATACTTACTTTGGATGAAAACGGTGCACGGTTCATTTATTTCGTGCGATACCCCAATGACTGTGTCGTAAAGTCTGTTTGTTCGCGCACACGGTGTGGTTTGATGGATTGATCATCACTTTTGGTGCTGTTTTTTTTCTTGTGAACTTGAAGTAAGTTCCCTGGTCCTTGCTCGGTCCAGTGATCGTCCAAGGACCAGTTGGCCTGACTACATCTCTGATCTTGCTTGGTGCCGTCTTCGTGTGGAGCCAGCGGAATTATCTGAAATTGCTGTTGACCGTGAGGTGTTTCAAGCCTTCCTAGGGCGGCTGCCCCCTCGACCCTATCCAGAAGCAAAGCGGGCATGTGAATAGAACCAAATGAAACCTAACGACGGTCTACACGCTTCGGAAAGACCTGTGTGCTTTCACGTCTCATGACCGTGCTTGTGTTTTTGCTAAAACTTCCGGCGGAACCATCCGCAGCTGTGACGAAACAATGTGTGCTTATTAACTCACCCATTCGTGGAAGGTTTTAGGCGTAACAAAATTTGTATGACGAGCACAGTGTTCCGCTCGCCCGATCTCCAAGGTGTTGTTTGTTGTCAGAGGTCACGAGCCAGCAGGTGGCAGACGTAACAGCCCAGACGCATCAACCTACGCTTGTTTGTGCTGCAGTCAATTCCGTTAACCTTACCTCGAAACCTGTTTCTTGTGTGTTGACGTTGGACTAGTGTTTCGTTATTGGTGGATCAGATGCTTGCTTTCTTTCTCCTCTTTGTCAGATGCAAATCGTGTGTCGAAATCAAATTTTTGAAACGGGCTGCAATTGTACCGCATTAGTCATCAGAGCTGTGGTCTGGATTACACCAAAAATAACTGAATTTTGCTTCGGTGGGATACGTCATCGTCCGCAACACATATTGGCGTTATCAATGCACGAAGTTCTTCTGACTATGGGTGGTATGACGGCGTTCTTGAGATACGTTTCGCGTTGTCACTCCATGATATCTGTTTCCTTTCCAAAAAATATCGACAAACCCAGTGCCTTTCAACCTTGAAAGACGGTTCGCACTCTTTCTCAACGAAAATTTTATTCGCGCAAACAGCTCTAGGGTTTCTGAAGTGAAGAGTAGCCGTAAAGTCGGATTAGACTCTATGAAACGATGTAGAAATTTTGTTTAAACAACCAAAATAACGCATACCTACTGCAAATAATAAGGACAAAAATGTGCAAAGAACATCATCATTTATTTATTCAAAGTAAGTGAAGAGCAACTCCATTTTCTTGTCTTCATGTCAATTAATTACCAGGGCACTAAACCCTTTTTCGACCAAGTACGTGGTTGAATTTTGTCCGTAAACTTCGAGCGCTTGGATTTCGAAGCAGAACCGTCGCCAGAAAGTCTTCAATCGAAGTCTTGAAGTCGCCAGAAAGTCTTCGTTTGTGCAGGGGGTTGACACTCTGAAATTGGCAAAAACACTGATTGATAGTGTGTCATATTTCAATTTGGGGGGCTTGGGGCTTCGTTAGGGAGTCTAAGTCCAACAAAGCTGCCTTGGCAACGGGACTGTTTCGAGGTCTTCGCGAGGGCCATCGAGGGCTTTCATCCAGAACCCAGCGTGTCTTATACGGCAACAAAAGGTTGATGGCAAAGGTGTTTTTTTACATTTGTGCCCAAATGCTCCGGTGGATGCTGTTCGCCGAAAATATTCAAAATACATAAATTTGATTGTAAATCTGTAGCCTGCTGTCTGGGAAAGTAAGCTTCAAAATTATCAATGAGACTGTTCAAATTAGAGCTGGCTGTTTCGGTGATACTCTGCTCCAGATTCTGTTTCTTCCCACTTACACGCGGACACGATCGAATGTCTGTAGGGTCTTCAAACTCATTAGGTTGTTTTTGTAGATTTCTTCTTCGAAATATTGAATTACATGCTTGAACAATGTGAGTTTGGAGGTCGCTTCGAGTATTTCAATGGCACAACTTTAAAGAGTGAGTTTCAGCTGGTTAAATATGTCACCGGAATGACTAGCCCAGCAAGCCAAAGCAAATGCGAAAGAAAAGAGCTTTATGGTCTTCTCGTCGATCAAATGACACAATAAATTCCTGTCGCAAATTCCACTCTCTCCATTGTTCTTTCATGAGAGATCCACCACATTTCAGATTGATAAAGAAGATGCCCATCGTTTCCCATTTTCTATAACAAGTTCATCAAACTCACGACTTTCTTCGGACTGTTCAGTATTGCATTCACAGTTTTGATGANATCAGAAATGACATCANCTAGTTCGTAATTTTTTTCTTCATTTCCTAGCGTCTTGCCTCCAATGCTTCACGGTGTATGACACAGTGGACACTAACAACTTCGGGTGCGACTTGCTTTATGAGCGCAACAACGCCATTTCGAATACCGACCATCGCCCTTGCACAATCTGTGGACACAGCCTTGCATTACAACCACGTCACACCGTGTTCTGAAAAGTTATCGGCCAATTTCGCGAAGATGCTGGCTGCAGTGGTGTCTATGCCAGTAGGAAGATAAAACGGATAGGCCTAATGATCGACGACTTTCATGCGTTCCTTGTCAGGAAAGCGAACATATGCAATCAGTTGAGTTTGCCAAGGTAACGGGAAATCAAGGTAAGATCATTCTTTTGATCGAATTGAACCTCGAAGCAAGGCACATCACGAAGATTGGCTAAAGGCGTTTGAGACGGGGGGTACAAAAGGTGACGTAACAATCGGACAAGCGAATAGAAAATTTCGTAGTGGCTTTCCGTAACTTCTAAAACATTTCTCTATTGAGGTGTTCAAACCATTAAAATCGGAGCGCAACGTCAGGCAATTTTTCGTTGTGCGCGGAACCGTGTTTTACAAAAGCGTGATTAAATAGAGGATTGATTAAAAAACGTTTACAACAACACAACAGGTTTTATTATCCGCACGGTGTTTGTCATCCGCACCAGTGCGTACTGTAGCACAGATTTAAGAGCACTGGGCCAGCACATTGTTTGCCAGTTGGTGCGTCCGCTTCTGGNNTGTCAAGTTCGACTCTGGTCTCAAGCTTCAAGGAATTGCTGNTGCGTTTGTTTCTTAGGCGAATGGTTTTCGACNAAGGCCTGCTAGAAAGTCTCTTTGCAGGAGGCCTGGGTTAGACTGTCGCCGCAGAAACATTTCCGCGTTCCTNTGGAACGAGGTACGCGTTTCTTCGTGAAATTAGGAACGCGATCACCGGCAGCCCCTGCAGCGCTTCACGTAAATTCCTGACATGGCGTCCTTGTGTTGTCGCTGTGTGTGTGTTCGCTGGGACACNTAAGTACCTGGTTGCTTACTGTTCGAGACCACGCGGTTGTCGATCGAGAACTGACTTCGCATGTCTTTGGGCTTCCACCAATGCTTTCGAGTGGGCCCCGTGCAGATCTCGCGAAGAATGCAGTTCAGTGATGGCCTGGATTTTACTGCATCCACGCGTATGTAGTTGCTGAGCTTGTGTCATTCTCAACTGCTGTTTTCGCTGTGTACAGACGCAGATAGCTGCCTTGGAAAGTTCGTCATCCGAAAAGGACCGGGTTATCGAAAACCTGAAGGAAGAGCTTCGCCTGTTGAAAGCAAGCCTTGGTAGGTGGTATCTAATGACTGGATCTTCTCACCTCGTTATTGACGTTACGTTTAACACTACGCACAGTTTGCCGCGAAGCGATGAGCCGATTATGTACCAGGCCACGAAAACAAAAGGATATCTGTTGTTGACCGGTTTCCTTCGGTGTGCTTGGTCGAAAAATCCAGGCTGGAAAGGCACCAAACGTAGCTCCCCCCATGTAGTTTGACCGCTATTGGCAGTCGCGCGGCTCTATCGGAAGTTTTCATCAGCCCGCGTATTGATTACATCATCGTCCTGACGTGCTTGAATCACGATTGCGGTTGACCCTGACCAGACATGTCACGAATCGGTTGGGGGAAAAAGTTGCTTTCTTCCCTTAGGTTTCTGTTTGAATAAGGCTGTAGGATTGGCGATGCGTAGTGTTACGTGAAACCTACTTCCTATTAAATATTTGCTGATTGATTCAGACATCCCACCTGTGTGGAGACTAGTTCGCTTAGTTACGTAAAAAATTGCCCGCACGATATGGAGTCCGTTTCCATGGTAAAATGTGTTAGTTGTATTGAGTTGTATGATTTTCACGAGAGTTCGATCCCACGCTGCAACGCTTTTCTTCGGCAGGGTCTAATGCCACCTCGCCGGACGAAGGCATCGTGCGCGACCACGACGAACAGGTGAGAGTTTTCGCCATTTCACTGCAAGCTGACGGCGAAAAGCGCCTAATCCTGGTAAAAACTGTTTCGTCGTTTCGCTTGGCTGCGCGACGCAAGCGCGCCTTTTTACGGCCCTGCTCGCAGCGGTTCTTTCATGTCCGACGTCTGGTTTGCTCTGAGAACCAATCGTCATCACCAGAAGCTTCCTTTTATGGGAAGGAGGCGGAAGGCTTCTCGTTTGTAACGCAGGCGTGCCCGATGACATTTTACTTNCCAAAAACGCTTAAAATCGTCTTATATTTGTGGTTTTTGACGCAGCGACTTCTGCAGCTAAAAATGCCGGCACCTTTCGCCACATCAACACCCATGTCCGATGATAACAAAGCAAAAGATGGCAAACGTCTGAGGTTGGTGATTTCGGCGATGCGCGTTTTGGCGTCGTCTGAGGCGGCGTGACCGCGGCACGTGCGAGAGAATTGTGCGCTCTTGAAAAATGTTTCTTGTTTAGACACAATAGCTCGTGTGCATTCTATGTCGTCAGCGAGTAAGAAATATATCAATTGGGTTTGGAAATAACGGCGGATCGATCATAATTTGTGACGTGTGAAAAGAGTAACAGGTTAATGGTTTACATTTTAATATGTGCGCGAGGTATCAGCAGCTCTCTTACGTCTTCAGCGGGAAAACTCTGACCGCTGGCGAGCATCCGGCAGGTGGCGCACGAGCTTCGCCACCAAGCACACCGACATCGACGAAACCTCAATCAGTGAGTTGCCGCTGAACAACCATAACACGTGATGTGTTTGCTGTGAATGTAGCATTTTCAGGATATCGCTGTAGATTTGGGCGGTTTATCCTTCCTATTTACACGAACAAGCATAGTCTGGCAGCCACGACTGAACCGCACCTCTTCACGTTTCGGAGTGATTCCTCAAAATGTTTGCAGAAGACCGAATTCAGGTGTTCCTCAAATGTGAACGTCACGCGGCGTGCGTGCCCAACGTGGCACGCCACTGCTCCGAAAATGGCACACGGGTCATTAGGCTTAGGTCAAGAATGGTTTTTCTGTTTGGTGTAAATCAAAGTAATTTGCGTTTATGTTGTAGTAACTAAATTTAGCAAGTTTGAAGTTTGTTCATACGCAGCCAACTGCGGTCGGCAACGAGAAGCAAAGGCACTGAGTAGCCTGCTGTTCGTTTGGACATTTTGTAATTATTTGAACATGGTATGGCATCAGGTGTTTGACCGGTATGACCGAAAAAGGACTGGATTAAATGACCGAAAAAAATTATGTCAATTCGGTAATAATGTTCGAAAATATAGACGAGTGAATACTGTTACGGTGAGTTTTAATACTATGGGACAAAAGACTGAAATGTCTCAGTGGAAAAAAAACGAGGTATGGCACGAGACTTGATCATATTAAAATCATCGCCACGCACCCCCTGTTCGAGTTGGACACCCCTTGTTTTGATACTCTTCAGACTCGAGATGTGAAGTCGAGTAGCCTGGCTAAACTCGACGCGCTCGACACCGAAGACGTTGTCGTGAAGAAAAGTGCGAGTCAGGAGGTCGTTTCGCGGCACCAGCCCAGCAGTTCGAACAGGGGGGCAGTGGACCCCTGCGAGACCCCCGTGAAACGTGCCATGGATGGGGCGAAGTCGACGCCGAAGTCCAGCAGCACTCCTAACTTGGGCGAGTTGTGTTGTGAAGCGAAGTTTGATTACAGTTTCCATTTGTGGACTACTCTGAGTAGAAATATTTAAAATCTACCAGCCCCGTAGCCACGGGGGGCATTCGGGGGCAGAGACCTCAATTTTTTGTGTTGTCCAAATTTTGTTGTGCCCAGAAAATGTGTTTCAAACGCACAATAAGAAGCTTTTTTTGCCTAGAAATGCATTTTGCCCCCCACAAACCCTAAAACCTGGCTACGGGCCTGAAATACTGCTCACTAGCACCTCCAGTTGCGTATGCCTAACGCATGGATTGATGCGTGTGTTTAACTATAAGAAGTGACGCTGGCACACGCTGTTCTGCCAAAAGATCATAGATTGATTTGGCCATTCACAAACGAAAGAATCCTCTTTTTTATGTACTTTTGTGATTTAATAAACAACGTACGTGATTCTTTCATATGTCAGTTGGCTTTGTAGTCGGCTCGTCGTGATCGAACACAAGAGTCAAACATTATGTTGGTGGGTTGGGTTTAGCGTTTCGTCTTACTTGTACCAACCCGTTTCCGTTGCAGCTATGACCGAAGTCCGTCGTTCCGATGCGCACGCCGACACCCCTGCTCGACCCTCCCCTTTTCAACATCGCAAGAAGCACGGGTTTAGAAAGTTCTTCACGAGGTAACAGCGTCTTGCTTTGCTGCTGCGCTGAAACCGTACAAGTCCAACAACAGCCTTTGTTTGCTGTCCAAGACCGGGACGGCGCACACGACCTAATAACTCGGGCGTTCGAACAGTATTAGCGGAGCATTTTCAACCTCTGTTTTGTGTATCACATTTACGTTTTGCTGTCGTCTGTACTGAGGCTCCCCCGTATCGTTTCGCCGAAACGTCGGTTTGCCAGATCGCAACAATTGATTGCTTGACGATTGTGTCGTCGTCGAAACATCACAGAGCCTTTCTCCTTATCCATTAATTTGTGCGAAAAGTGCGGCAACTTTTGCTTTAACGTCGACGCGACACACGCACAGGTCGTCATTGATTGTTATGACTTCTTTTAACTGAACCTTTTCAAATGCGTAGTATTTTTGTCGCAAAGGAGGCTGCAGCCGTGCTATAGCTGGTATTTCACAAACCCGCTGTTTTCCTCATGATTATGAGGGCGCACATGAGTGACGTCCCGTTGCGGTTAACGCGGATGACAATTCTGCAACTTGCCAATCACGACTTTGCTTTTTTTTTTTTTTGATGAGACCGGTGACTGCCAACAACTCTTGACTGCTTGGCCAATTGCAGCGTGTGAGAAATTACTGCTTATTGGATGAAATGCAGGGCTGCGAGGAGCCGGGGGTTTTTGGTGGAGTCGTAGTCCGACTCCCCAAGAACACTCGGGATTCCAATGGATCCATTTTTTACGTCGCACCCCTAAATTAGGAATCCTGACTAGTGCCTGTTGAAATGGTACAGGTTCTTTTGAAACTTGTACTGAAACAGAGAATTCTTGCTGCTCACCACGATTTGCATTGATTGATAGTTGCTACAAAACTGTTGACAGCCAAACATTCATGTTATGTTAAGCAGTCGGAGTCGGAAATTTTAAAAAGGTCTGACATTTAACCTCCGACTCCGCAACCCTGTTGAAATGTATAGAAAAAAGTTTGATAACAAAATTCTACACAGATGCCTTTTCCAACGCACCCACCTGTCGCGACCAAACCTCGACCGATGTTCAGAATTTCGCTGATCGCGCGCGCAGACCTAACGATTCTGCCGCCGACGTAAGCCGTTTGCTTGGACGACAACACTGCGCTGGAGAGGAAACAAATGCCAAGCTTGTTGGATAGTGCTATACAGGGGACAGCGATCCCACTTCGGCAGCTCACCACACAAAATGTTTGACAGCGTTAAAATCTGTCGTCGCTTGAGCGGCGTTTTGCGCGCCAACTTCTGTTCAAGGTTCGTGCCGCTCAGGAGCCTGTTGTGTTTTCGCAGCTTCCGCCTTCGGCGCAGTCGGTCCACGTCACTAGAACCTACGCCCGTTCCCAGGCAACCGGCGGTCGTTGTCCAGGAGGCGCCAGAGAACAACTTCAAACGGGGAGGTTTGAGGGCCACGGCTGGTCCGAGGCTAGGTTGGAATCCTCGCGACGTCACTGTGAAAAGCAGGTAACCTGCTCCACGTCGATGGTCGACTTAGCCCTGCGGTCTCTCGTGTCCGTCGCTCTTAGTAACAGCAGTTTGTTTGCGTTTACTGCTGAGTAGCTTTGCACACAACGAGGCGGAAATTTTCGCGAATGCGAAGCGTTTTCTGGCAAAAAGATATTCAGATTTGTAACTGTTTCATTTGAGACATTTCGAGTCTTAGGGCTGCTGCCCCCGCGACCCTCCTCAGAGGAAAGGGGGGTATGAAAATGAATGAAAGGGTCTTTTAGAGCCCCATACAACCAAGCGCCCATGTGTATTGAGGCGTTCCTAAATTTCTGTGAATTACCACTGGAATGGTAGACTGGTGCGCAAGCGACGCAGCAGTGAAAGTTCTTTTTGCGCCATTGTCGATTTCACTGCCGTCAATATATCCTCTGAACCTTTTGCAGCCAAACCCCCGACTCGACCCCCTTCGCGCGATGGGACACAGAGCGCGTGTGTCAGTGGCTGACGGACATCGGGCTGCAGGTCTACGTCGAGCCGTGCAAGAAGTGGGTCAGGAGCGGCGATACCTTGATGCGAGCCACCAACCACGACCTTGAAAAGGTAGGACAAGGAGGCAATTGCCCCGTCCGAAATTTTCAAAAACCTTACGAAAGCGCTAATAGCTCTTTAGCTGTTAGGTACAAAAACAAGTTAAAACCATTTTGCCCCCAAAAAACGTCAGCTGTTTGCAACCGTGGATCTAAGTTTTGCTTGTGGCAGGATGCCGGTGATGGTTGAGATAAACATTGGTAATGTGCAAAGCGTGGTCGTGTTGTTTCCCAACGAACGCAGTTTGCGATTTCCGAGAGCCAAGCATCGGATGACTTGGATCATCTGCAGGCAGTGCCCGGTGTCAAACGAAATTTCTGACTTGCGAAATCGCTGACTTCACTCAATCTGCGCATGCGCAGAGTGATATTCTAGACATGCATTTCGCAAGCCGTGGATGTTCACTGAAATATCAAATATGTTGACAACTGATGATTAGGGTTCAGGATTATTGTTCAGGTTTAGGGTAAGGGTTGAAAAAGAATCATTTGACGGCTAACGCTAAGTTAAAATGTTTTTCTATGGTTATTTATTCCAAAACTTTCTCTATTGTGGACTATCTGATGTCTAACCAAAAGCTTTTATTGTCGCAACAGACATAAAAAATTGAATCGCCAAAGTTTATTCCTTTACTCTGAGAAGCGATTCAGCTTATATACAAGAATAGGCCAGAAACTTCGCTTGACACCTGTTACAGACCAAACTTCAAATATTATACTTACGGCTGATTATACCATTCGCTTATTTTGAAAAAATTCACTTCGGTTCAATTGCAGGAGCTTGGTATCCGCCACCCACTGCACAAGAAGAAGCTCATGTTACACTTGCAAGCGCTGGGCAGCGAAGACGAAGCTGCCGGCGCCAGCCAGATGGATGTGGTGTGGGTCGCTAGGTGGTTGGACGACATCGGCTTGCCGCAGTACAAAGGTATCGGTCAGGTGCTGGACACAGCCAGGCTGCTGTGAATGATTTGTGCGCATGCAGACAATGTTCTTTTCGTCGACCCCCTCACTACCCCTCCCCCTAAGGCCACTGCTAATGAAAATCTGTTGAGTCTGTGTGTGTGTGTGTGTG
>JGI24021J15306_10001012_pt1 | contig 25555 bp, 6 predicted proteins | sample Ectturendosymbi1_FD_15306 | JGI IMG/M metagenome (IMG submission 15306) | reverse complement strand
TGTTATGAATAGGCATAGGCGTAGCCAGGGGGGCCTAGGGGGCCATGCCCCCCAAATTTTCTGAACATACAGTAATTTTGTGCTTTGAGAGGCGGTAGCCCAAACAAAATAGTGTTATTCGCCTGAAATCAAACCTTTTGTCCCCCCTCAAAGTTTTTTGGCCCCTCCCAAATTTTTGGACTGGCTACGCTACTATGAAGGGATCTGTTATGAACGGGTCTGTTATGAACAGGTCTGTTATGAAAGGGTCTGTTATGAACGTGATCTGTTGTGAGTGGTCTGTTATGAACAAGTCTGCTTTGAACGGTCACCTTGTTGTTCATTGATGCTAGAGGACCTGGATTGAAATGAGGCCAAGCACGGTAAGGTTGTTGAAGCACAAAGGGTTTTTCTTTACACGCTACGGACCTTTGGATTCAAGTTTACTATGGCTAAATGTCGTGTTGCAATGTTTTCAACAGTGCCGTATTACACTGATATCTCACTATAAAACTAAGTCTGATTTCTTGCATAGTTCAGATGTTTTCTTGCCTTATGGTCTGCATTCCTCGTCCTACTACGGCTTGCCTTGGACTTGAAACTTTTCAGTTACAAACCATTTTCTACAATAGACCTAAACAACCACTCACGCATTCATTTGTTTTAGGCTTTTTAAAACAATATGCCGTGGTGAGTCAAGAAAGATTGTAACTTATTTTCTTAGAATTGAAGTTCAGGATCTTTCGAATTGCCAATTTGACCTGTCTCTTATTGTGATTGACTACCAACGTCAACTTGGGAAAGGAAAATTTGGGTAAGTTTAACATTCTTGTTGAATGCGCTCTCACACTACAGCGACTCAGGTACATCACTTTCATGCATTATCTAAACTCAAGCAATACTACTTATTTATACCATACCAAAATTGATTATGGAGATGAGTAGGTTTCATTGACTAGGGAAATACATTCAAAAAATATTTCGCGGTATGTTTTTGTCAAAGCATATTCATATACAGTATTTTTTCGTTACTCAAAAATCCTCATTTAGGTTGTAACTTTATCAAGTCTACAATATTAAATGTGATTCACTGCTGACGTGTCATGCGTAAGACAATTGTATTTTCTGTGCACTCATTTTCTGGTTAGCCGTTGCAAAGTCTTTCATAAAACGTGCTGTGGCTTTGAAACTTTGAAGTCGTTCGTAAATGTAACATTTTTGCTGATTCTTAAATCTGCATTTGTCGCTCAAATCAAAAAATCTTCCAAATACGGCAATTAACTGGTATATAAATGCCTGTAAAATACGTTATTTCATCTATTTGGTCGCTTTCTTAATTTTTAGCAAATGATTTCAACAACTACTGGTGGCCATCATGTCAAGGCATTTTTTCACGCTACAGGTCTGTGTAACTGAAGCAAATAGTGTCCAGTCTTGTGTTATTAGTGTGCACAAAGGGTTACACAAAACCAAAAATGGCTATTGTGCCGAGATTCATCAAATAAGTTTGCTATAACTGACATTGATCACTTCGTTTTTATAGTAGTTCCAGTGTTATCATTTTTCGTGTTACCTTAAGCACCATTTGTTCAGGAAAACTTACAGCGCAAAACTACTGCAACCGAAGAAAGAATTGTTGATGTGTTTCAAGGGTAAGCTTGTGTTACTTCGGTTTGTGGTACACAAAAAAGGGTGGTTGTTTCTGAAATGAGTTCGTATGAAACAATATTGAAAATACGCTACGATTTTATTTATATCTGTTTTGCGTATCACATCAGTGAGCCAGATTTGACCGGTAATAGGAGATTTTGGATAGCAGTTATTGTGACTGAATGAGTTGTAAGAAAATTGTCTGTAACAATGTAATTACAAAAATCTACTGAAGGTGCAGAGTAAGAAAGCTTATAGAGTCGCCTGTTGATGAGCTTGCTAATTTAGAGAAAGTGGCCTATGGTTGCAAATTTTCCAATCTATTTTTTCTTATGATAATATGAAAACAGTGAACTTGTGTAAGAAAAGATAAAAATATTGAACTTGTTTAAAATCAGATTACGATACTCGACACAACTCATATCTTCGTAACGAACTTAAAATGTACCGCGCACTTGCCAAACATCATCATCCGAACCTTGTCAAGTTCTACTGCCCTCTGAAAAAGCCTAACCAGAATGGTTTCTTGATGGAACTCTGCGAGGTTGGATCTCTGAAGAATCACCTGGAGAAGAATTGCATTGATCGATCTACGTGCTTTTCGATAGCCTGTGATCTCACCAACGGGATCGACCATTTGCATAACCGTCTTTCAGGTTGGTTATGGTTCGTGCAGAGCAGTGGTTTTCAACCCTTTTCATGCAGCGACCTATTTTTGCACCCGAATTTAACCTAACCACCCCCTTCCGCAAAATTTCCAGTCAGGCATGTCATATGAAATGCAGCTGCACAATAGAAAATCACAATGGTTAAAAAAAACGTATGATATCATTATGTTGAACTAAGACTTATTTATTAAATTCATGCACATGGCAGTATCAGTGGAAGAGACCCGTACCATATACAAACCACTTCACAGCACAATTTATTGAAAACTAGAATAACTCCCAAGTTTGCGAGCCTACTGCATTCAGATATCTGATTTACAACCACAGCACATTCTTACGTCAGTACCGTTATGGCCATAATTGTACTCAAAACTCTGTTAATGGTCGCAAATTATCACACCTAAAATAATTTGGAATGGAAAAGTATTACCAGGTGATCCTATTATTTTAGCTGCGACAAAACGTGGTTCCATATACGAAATATAAAATCTAGAAGTAATTTTGAATATTTTTATCAGAAGCTCTCGCGACCATTAGAAAATCGCCAAACGACCCCCAGGTTGAAAACTACTGGTGTAGAGTGACTGTGGAGCATACGTAATGACTATTTGGCAGGAAGGTTTGTTTCATTCACTTGTCGTATTGAAGCGTTATGCTGGTTTAACGTAAGGCGCTGCCAACGGAACTCTATACTTTTTGGGTCCTAGATGGCTGAAACCGCATATCAAGTTGTCTTAATTTTTAGGTCAGTCAAAGGAAGCATCTTGTTCCCATTGAAGAAACAGAAAATGCCAAACTACAGTAATACCAGTTACGCATTATAGGCTTGAAGTGATCCTCAGAGTTCTACTTATTCGATCATGTTTGACCAGAACAGTGGTGCAGTGGGAGGATGTTCGCTGTTTTCAAAGGGAACGGCGTTCTCTAACTTCTTGATATTTTGACAAGATGTCGAAGCTTATGTTGTTACTTCGGGGAATTTTAGCAGAAAAGGTTCTGAACTATCTTTACTGCAGCAAGCTATACCTTCTTTTATCAGAAAATTTATTCCCTTTTAAGCTCTTTAGTAGTAGACCAGATTTAGAGGCCGCTTCATAAATATTTCACAATCGGAAACAAAATGCGATTTACATTCCGCTTTAGTTTTGCTACCCTTAACAGTTGCTGACTATGACTACAAGGAATGGGTCGATAATGTCGCCCAAACCTAAAATAGCGTGATATCACATGGGTTGCTTTCTTGCAAAGATCTTTGTTTGTTTCTGTGCTTATGCTCAAACACGGTATTCTTAAAGTTTCAGGGGAAGAAACTCGGGGCATTGCCCATCGCGACATCACCAGTGGTAACCTGCTGTTGCGACGTGACATGTCACTAGCTGTTGCTGATTTCGGAAGTGCCACGTGGTTAGATGAAATGAAGAACGGCGAAATAGCGGCTCAGGTATAAAAACATATGAGAGAAACTTTATAGGCTAATTGAAAGAAGAAATCTATACGAGTATATTGCATAACGAATTCTTTGCAGTAATAAAAGCTTAGCACCATTCTTAATTTCACCATTGACCTCACTGATTTTGGCGGTGAGTGCTTTTCAGCATTCCCCAATTTGTTTGAGCAGTAGGTTGTTTTTGACGCTATTATACAACTGTAGGCCTCCTTGAGAAAAAGTTAATGCATGACATGGGTGGGCAAAGTCATTCCTGCCTAAATCATTCAAAAAGGCACAATCTCATAACCATCTCAAAAACTACACGACAAAAGTCAAGACTCTTTTTGGAATCTTGGGGATGCGCATTAGAAAATCTTTGCCTGCAATGCAAAGCTGGTGTGATTTTAAAATGTATATATCAGTAACTAAGATATTTGCTCAAAGCCAATATTTAGAAGTTAGGCAAATCAACTAACTTTGGGCCTTGTGCACAAACTATTGTGAAAGTTTACCGTAAACACGTAGTTTGTTGAATGCAACTATTTAGCCCAGGGGTGGGCAACCTGCAGAACGTGGGCTAACTCCGGCCCCCGTCAAACTGTAATATGGCCCATGTCAGAATTTTCTTCTCCCAAATAAGGACAAACATAGGTGTGGGAGCAAGCACATTTTTGGGGGTGCAAAGGATTTTTGCCCAAATTTTCCCAATCTTGCCCAAAAGTTGTCGTGCAACTTTTACCGACCGTTTTTGTGGTGTGACCTCCAAAAAAATGGTCTTCACTTGTTTTTCTGCAAACCTTGGGCGCCATTTTTCCAAGTGAAACAACGTTGAGCGCAATTTTTGCCCAGATGTTTAGGGATTTTGCCTAGATATTTAGGGATTTTGTTAAGATTTTCACGGATTTAGCCCTGATTTTCAACAAATTAAAACGTTTGGGGGTGCACTTTCACCTCCTGCACCCCCGCCGCCTACACCACTGAGAACAAAGCATCGTGTCAAAACAAAACGTCGTGATAAGAGGATACTTAGACAGTAATTCAAGAGCAGTACCACTCGTTCCGCATATTTTTCTCTCCATATTTGTTCATAGAGCTAAAGGTTGAATTTTACGATAAAATTAATTATTTTTTGCGGCCTGCCAGTGATATTCCCAGTCCCGTCGCCACGGGTGGCGATCTTAATGTTTTTTTCATTTTGTGAAGAACATTTTAATACTGCTCACCCTTTGGTTTCAATGCAGTACCACATAGTTTTATTTAGCATGCCAATCGCTTTGCTTTTAAGATATTTTTGGGGAAGAAGAGTGGTGAAGCCCATCATCTATGAAGACACTGCTTTTTGACTCTTTTGGGGGTATTCTTAATTTCAAAGTATGATGAACTTTACTGGTTGANTATTTTATCATTTTTGACATTTACGCTGCACAAATAGAGACCGGTGCTTTCATATCTATTTGCACTTACCTTGGAACTTTTTGATCGTTAAACTGACCTTTTTTACTGTAGATTTACTGCAGTTTGTTCTACACGGCACTCGTTTAAGCAATATCACAATGTCAAGCTTGCTATTTAAATTTTACACAGCATTTAGCGATTGAAGGTACCCCGTACTACGCTGCACCCGAAATCCTGGAGATGACGATCGATCTGAGTCATCCTTCGTCATCGCTCAAACAAGCTGATGTTTACTCCATGGCTCTGGTGCTGTGGGAAGTGGCCAATCGCTGTGGGGATTTCTATGGTGAGCTGTAAAACTCTACGTTGTGCAGCGAGCTCGCAGTTTTTCACGAAGATCAGATTTTATGTGCCTTCGAGAGCGTTTAGGCAACAAAAAGTGCAAAATACATCTAAAGTCTGCAAAACGTTTGGCGGAATGTGATCAACCGCAGCAGTCAACAGTACAAATCCTGTTTCATTTCACCCAAAGATGTAATTAGTGGCAAACGGGTGGTTTTTGTAGTTTCAACCTTCGTCGCAAGCCCAACTATAGACATGCGTGGGAAAGAAACAGAAAATCTCTGAAAAATTAGTGTAACTAAGAAATCAATAAAAAAAATTACAAAAATATGCTGTAGTTAAACATTCATATTACCTCTTTGATGAAAAAAGCAAGTGGTTACAAGGCCCATAACCATTGGGGGCATTCGGGGGCAGTATCCCCATGGATTTTTTGTCCCACCTCAAACTTTGTTGTGCCCAGAAAAACTTGTTTTAAACATAGAGCAAAAAAAATCTTGCCCCCATAAAATGTACTTTGCCCTCCAAACCTTAAAACCTGGCTACGGACCTAAGTGGCTATCCACTAGGAATAACAAGAGGGGTTTATGAATCCATTTCTATTGACTATTTATCTTGATAAATTCTCAGCTTAGTTGGGCACAACCAGAGCGGGATGTATGTACTGTGGAAAATATAGCTAAGAATCACCTTCTGCTTTATGATGGCATGTGCGTGTGTTTGGTCACAACCAGTGGTTTTCAATGCCTTGTGAATTGTTGCTGTGGGTATGCTGTTGAATACGAAATTGTTTCCTATTGTAATAGAAAGATGATAACGGGAAATTTTCCCCCTCCAAAGTATAAACAGCCTGCAACAGCACTTGCTCCTTTAAAAAAATAAGTGGTAAGTTTGGTGAACAAAATGAATATCTTGTGTATACATCACTGAAGGATTAAGAGACAAGTGAAGTCATTTTACTGTGCTGAAAACAAGCTCATAGCAGGAGGGCGTAGCAAAAAATTATTTTGGGAAATGAGAACTCCTTTCTCGAATAAACAAGTGGTTTCAAACGTTCGTGACAACTTTTAATCAAAGGTACAATAATATATATTCATTTCCATACCCACTTTCCTTCAGGGGAGGTCGTGGGGGCAGCATCTCTAGGAGCACTCGATATGCTTCCCGGTCAACAGCAATTGCAGATTGTTCTGCTGGCTCCACAACAAGACGGGACCAAGTAAGGTTGGCTAGGACGACTTCTGGGCCACTTTGGCATGGGTGTAGCTAGCAGGACGTGCCTCGCCAGTCTTTGCTGAGATCAACAAACGCCGTCGAAAATTTTTGGATAAACTGCACCTTTCGCCCCTTTGGGTCAGAGGAAATTTTTCTCATTGTTCAACGCCTGTTAAAATCCGTCTATTTGATCCCTATTGCATGCCTGCCGATTGCTGGCAAGTGCACACAGTGCAGAAACATTTTGTGTGCCTTTGTTCAAAGATGCGTATCTTTATTTAACTTTATATCCACTCACTTCAATTGTCTGATACTTTTAACAAATCTCCATTTTTCTCACACCATGCAACGTTTTGTGTATAACGATGACCGAATGCAGTAGGCGCTGGTGGGTTGTTTCAGCGTTTATTTATCTTCCGCACTGCCCGCGTCTGCCATTTAACATTTACCCTGTGATGTATTATGACAAAGCATATCTGTTGACTAAACCCTGTGATATGGACCATGGGTCTGAGTTAAACACGTAATTAAAAATAAAAAACGAATAGCTCCAATTTTTCTGCTGCTGCTTGAAATTTGGAAAATAATTAATTTAACACTTATTTTGATTTCAACTAAAATAATAGAAAAGATGTACCTATCCTTCAGCTTCAGTCTTTGATCAGGTCACCAGGAATGACAATAGTTGCAGTGGTGGTTGCCTTCAAATAAAATATGAACCTATAGCATGCCTTGTGGCACATGTATCATTGCAGGCAAGGATCAGGATGTTCCACCTCACATGTTTCCATACCAAGATGTAGCGCGAAACATGGACGAACTGCGCGATTACGTCATCCGTCAACGCGGAAGACCGGTATTTTGTTTTTTACCCAAGCGAGGTGAGCTCATGAAGTGTGCCTACATGGGTGTCGGAAGGGGAGCAGGGGAGCCTGGCCCTCCTGCATTTTGAATTTTCAGCAAAAAGGTTGTTTTCTTTGTTTCAAGCGGGAAAAAACAAATTTCACCACTTTTGCCCCAGTAGAAAAATTTTGGAAAAATCCTTAGTGGCCCCTCTGGAAAAAATCCTTCCGACGCCCACGTAGCAAAAAAAAACTGCATTATGACTTTGTCGTTTTGCAAACGATTTTTTACATTCGATGTATCTTGCGCAGCAGTAACTGATGAATTGGTCAGCACCGATGACGAAATCCAGGAAATCGATGTTTCACAAGAAATGAAAGACTTATTATACCTAATGCAAACTGTGCAGGATTGCTGGGACCACGACGAAGAGTCCAGAATCACAGCATCCTGTGCGAAAGAAAGGCTGGCACGACTGAAACAAAAAGCTCAGCCACCTGCAACTGGCACCGCTGCAGTGTAATGCTTTCTGACAGCAAACCAACTTTAAGAACACTGTGAAACCGCACCGACTTCTAACAAAACTGTCGAACGCGTCTGTTCAGGTTGCCACCAAACGTTTTTCTATTCGGGAAGGCTAGTCCTTTAAAGACTCAGAATGGCTACAATTATGCTATGCTTCAGCAACAATATCTAAGAGTAAGTGTATTGGGCATACAGCAAAAACTGGATAAAGTCATATGCAAATAAACAGATAAACCGGCGCGAAATGAGTGCTGCTGCGTGGGGGGGCCGGCATCGATTACCAAAATGCTCAAACTTCGCAATCAAGCTGTTTTTGATTTTTGTCTGTCTTCGGGATTCGAGTTTCAAAATCTTGCTGCTTTCTTCAATTAAAGGCCTAATTGGGCTACAATACCTTTTTCAACCAAAAGAGAAATTTCGACGAAATAGTCGCCTTGGTGGCCAAATTTGAGAGCTTCAGCAACCGCCAGAGGTTTCAATTTTGCTTATGTGGTAAAAACGTCCGTTACTTTTTATTATCATGTTTTGTTTGGCGTTTGCTGTCTTAGTGACCTTCACTCGCAGAAATGAATGAAAAATTGACAAATCTGTTCTGATCTCAGACGGAACGATGATATATTTCGCAAAAGTTCAAACGATACAAATAACACGTGATCCCATTGTTATTGAGCACTGAATTAACTGAAACACTTTTTGAAGCAGTAAATTGCAAACTTTTACTGACAGCAGACAAGACCATCAAAATGGTGCCCGTTTCTTTCTATATGTTACCAGCTTAATGTAAAAACTCACCAATCATTTCAAGTATAAAACATCTTCCAAAGTCTACATGTGTCAAAAATTGCCAATAGCTGTCCTGTGGCTTCAGGACCTCACTTGTAATTGGTGCCCCCAGCTGGAAATGGCTGCTGCAATTTTCGCTGACTGTTTGATCAACTACAACCTGGCGACGTCGCTGCCACGTGTCATCAGTGAAATTCACCGTGTATTTCATTCATTTCGATGAGTGTTGGATAGAACTTCATTCTGGTTTGTCGCAATCAGGATTGTGGTAAAGAAGCTGAGCAAATGCTGTATTGTGCTTCACACGTTTCACTGATACAACACGAAGACGTCAACAAGTGACTACGTTTTAGTTCCGAAACAATGACCCTTAGCCCACTTTTCCCAGGCAGTCCTTTCCAACCTTTTATATGTGACCTAGAAACTTTGTGGACAAAAATGGTGTAGTCTTGTGGTTTTCAAATTGGGGTATGCAAAGTTGCTCTCAGGGTTACACGAATTATTTGAAGTGTCTTCATAATGAAATTTTAACGTGAAAGCACAATAACTATACTATTAGGTACATTTCTAATTATTGCGCTCATGATTATACTCAAGTTGTACTCGATAGAAAAAATGTTACTCAAACGGTACATCACTAAAATCGTTTGAGAACCACTGAAATGCACTTCAACCATCAATGTTATAGTGTTTCAGCTTCACGCTGTTTGAGGGGGAATGATGAGTTGTTGTAAAGAAGCAAGTATATCCGGAAACGCACGTCAGTGAGAAACTCGCCACCAAACACCAGAATTGCTATGTTACTAATCGGTGTCATCTTTCGGCTGACTAATATTTTGCTTTTCACAACACTGCGCAACTCACTTCATGGCCCACTTGGAATCGCCGCCCACCGACAACCTGCAGTCCACCGCGTTGTAAACACTGGTGTAGGGGGGTCGTGCTTCTCCATGATTTTGTTGCGGAAATAACAAACTGTTGAATGTTTCGATTCCTAATCGCTTTCAGAAAAAAAAGCCGCCATGACTCTGCTAATCGTCCAGTTTGCAATGCATACATCGCGCAAGAGACTATAAAACAAGGCGCAATTTACATAATTCTGGGTTTTTCGTGCAAACGCGTTCGTGTCAGTGGAGCTTATGCGAAAGAAATATATTTGTATCTGTAGCAAATATGGAAGGGTTCCACATCTGCTAGCCACCATTATGCGCGTAAATATCGGTTCTGCGTATATCGCGCAACTGGTTTAAATTGACGGATTGATGATCGCAACTCTGCTTAAAAATATCTAGCGTTTATTATTTTTCACAAAACCCACGTCGTTTCGTTCTCCACTCTTTTCGAATTTTTCGAGGATTTTCTCATGCGGTTGATTTTCATTCCGTTTTGCAATCACTACAGCTTTGCGTCCTAGCGTATTTTCTCTAGCTCTAATCAGTCTACCGTGATGTTAACTGCTAAAATCAAGATGGAACAACGGATTGGATCAAACTGCATGCTACTTTGAAAACTGGAGAACGCAAGTTGGCATATTACTGACAAACTTAATTGGAGGAACAACGGCGGAAGCGTTGCTACAATCAAACTTTTATTCACAGAGCGCCTTTCGTTGCAACCGGGTGTAAATCATTGGCTTTGAATAAAGGCTGTTTGAAATCTTGGTGCGATAAAACTATACCCGCGAAAACTGAAGTCGCTTGAAGATATTCATTGCAATGGAAAAACAAGTGGTAATGAGCGGCAGTTGTGAGAAATTGTTTCTTTAAATTTTTTCTAAACGAGTTCAGCACAAAACTTTTACATACACGTCACAATAAGTTACGTAAACGCTTAAATCTGAACCTTCATTTATTGTTTTATGAGAGTCAATGACTTGATCGTAACTGTGTCGAACGCAGAAGAACCATCAATCGGAAAATCAGGCTTTAATGTAGCGCAACGGTAAATAAAGGTTTTATTTACTATTAATAACACTTTTCATGCAAATACGAGAGGTTATCATCTTGATTCGTAATAGCCAACCATGAAAAGATGGCGCAAGTCACCTGCGACAAGCGCAAAGCACGTATGTGGCGCCAATCGTTTGAAGTACGGTGGTACTTCGAGTAATTTCCACACAGGCAGAACAGCAACTACAGTGTGCAAAAAGATAAAAATTCATTCGGCAACACTTCGTGAATAGTTATCGCGGAACTGATGGAGAGAATGAAAATGAGACGTATCGGCTAAACAACCACATTAAACTGCGCGCCCATCTCACATTATTACATGCGCGCATCGGTTAAAGCTTACTGCAGTTCGGTCTATCTGAGAGTCAATTCATGCAAGCAACGTGTTCAAGGTGGAAGATCGTCAACAAAGCACTCGCTTATGGTAAGCCACCTGCAGAAGCATGCACATGGCTGCAGACGGTCCCAGTGCATCCGCACTCGTCAATGAACTCGTACTCCAGCGTCTTTGACGAACCATCGGAACACTGGACGCTAATCTCGCCCTTACTGGTGGAAAGAGCGCTGCAACAGCGACACACAGTGTCGTAGCCTCCACTGGTTCTGCAAGTACATTGGAACTGTCGTGCGCTTTCAAATGTCGTGAACATTTTCCCAAGTATCATCTCACAATGGAAGCTAAAACCAAACGATTAGGTAGTATATGGAAGCAATAAAACCAATGGATATTTGCTTCGGATAACAAGCTTTTTCAAATTGTTTATTTGTTGAATCAGGCTGAAGAAGTCTTACGTGTTGTAGATGGTTCGAGTATTGCACGCTCCAGCGCACACAGTCATGTTGACAGGAGATATTGTGGAACACGTCACTCCAGTGGTGACGTTTGCAACGGTTACGTTCTCAAGCTGATAAGCATTTGAACAAGATTTGCCTGTAAAAATGATAATGAAATTTACAGCAAAAAATATGTTTTCTGCGCATTTCAAACTGCTTTTGAAGCCAATTAATCTGATACTGACGAGGCAAATAAGCCAAGATACAAATTTCGCAGCAAGATCACCGCCATTCGCGATTCCACTCTTTGCAAGGTAACGTTTTATTTCACGAATAATCTTTGATAAGTCTTTACATAAATTTTCCAGTGCAAGCATTTATGCTTGCATATCAACGAAAACATCGAGAAACCAATCTACTGCAAAATAAGGATTTCAAACTTAGCTGCAGATAATTGCTACCAGTTTCGTGTCTTAATCACAAAAAAACTATTTACAGGTAAGGCAGCATCCATCAGTAGCAAGGCTGGGAATAAGCTGACCACCATCCTGCAAAAACAAAGCAACGAATGACTTTAGCTATTCAAATCAAATTTATCCAAGATCAGGGAAATAATTACCAGGATGCATGCCGTTGCATTCACCGATTTGCACGAATACTTGGTGTATGAGTTGATGCGTGGACAACCAATAGCCGGTTGCAGGCATTCGTTGATTAAGCAATGATTCTCACGGTCGATCCAGCTGGAGCCGATCTGAAATCAAGTAACAAAGTCTTTTAGTGTCATCTTCTGCTAAGCACTGCAGCTCGCTAAACCCCCAATATATTGGAGCCTATATATTGCTGATCAACGAGGCTTTACTTTTCGTTGCGTGCTTTTTCAGTTTTTTAAGCGTATTGCAATCAGACTGACTGGCAACGGGCCTTGCGGTCTCAGTGGTATTTCCTTTGCAGCGAATACTAATAAAAGTTGTATGTCTGTCGTTCCACGTCAAGTAACGCTGTCGCTGAAAAGCTGTGAGTACATGTGTATTGTGGGTAAAAATCACTGCAGGTATCCAAATGCAAATGATGGCAATAATAATGATATTTACTCCGAAACTATCACAAATATCTGCGTCGTACCGGGAAAGCAACTCCGTCTTTGACACACGACTCGCATTTGCAGGAGTAGCTGGGACAGCAGATGTCCAAAGGGTTATTGCGGATTCGTTTAAATCCAGCGCCACAAGTAAAGTTGTAACCCGGACATTCGGACGCCAACACGTTTATCGGCTTGCAGCGGCACTCGTATCTGAAATGAACAAAAACATTGGTCGAAATGCAATTGAACACCAGGGTGAAAATTAAGGAAACTTCAATCACGGCTGTTGAATTTTTTTTTAATTGGTACTTTTTTTAGATTTAGCGAAATACGCATCACCACCACTGTCATCTGGGGCGATTTAAATTTGGAAACTGTGACAACATCATAAGATGTTGAACATCTTGAGGTGAAGTTGAAACGGATGCTAGCAACTGTTTGAGCACAAACTTATATCAACATTGTCTTATGCCTCAAACAAGACGATGTCAAATGCAGGTTTCGTGATACTCACAGCAGACAGCAGCCATTAGTTTGGAGGTCCATCAGTCCCGTGGCATAAGCAATCTCGAAAGTGTTACAAGCCGGAGGCGAGCAGCAGGAGTCATTGCACACGATCTTTTTTTCCGGACAACACTGCTGATAAGGATTTTCATCCGGGGTCTTCAAAACTATTGCCTGGCAACGCTTCAGGTCGCTTTCGACCGGAGCGACATAATCGCGGCAATTGTGACACTGGCATTCAAACCTAGGACAGCATGGATGAGTGGTATTTACTGCCACTTTATTTTGGCCCATGTCGCATGTGAGGTTGGCTGTTGGACACCTGATAAGCGCCGCAGCGTTGCAAACGATCTTGATCATGGGGCAGCACAGCTGGTTGGGGTTTTCTGCGAGCGTCATGTTCCGGGTCGTTTCGTACCACTCGAGCGCCCTCATGCTGTCGGGGCTTTGGTAATTGTCGCCGATGCATTCCCGGCAGACGCACTGGTACGTTGGACAGCATTCGCCAGGTACGCGCATGAGCTCGGGATAGTAGTACGTGTCGCAAGACAATGGATCAGGGCACGCGATAAGCTGTTGCTCGAATCTAACAAAGCACGTGCCGTTGTCGTGCCTCGTTTCGGAACATTTCAGAGTGCTGCAAGGGTCATGAGTGGCGATGATCGAGTCGACTGGATATTCCTGGTGGTTGTAAATGCAGCGCGACGTAATGATATTAACAGCGTAGCAGCCGTCGCTGCCTCGATCGTGCGTGCATTGGTAGCGCGTGCACGGGTCTGCCGAACTTTTCCAAGTATCCCACAGCGGATGCGCGGTGCCGTTGTGAAAGCAAACGTCGCACACGCATTCTTCTCGCCTACAGCAGCTGCTGTTCGAGGAGCAATTGTGCAGCGGGTCGAGGTAATCATCCATTACAACTTTTGCGTAGTGTTCGCCGCACACTATTGTAGGACAACGCTCACGAACGCAAACGACCTCCTCTTTAGGGCAACACCAGTCTTCGCTGTGTGTAGTGACCAGGATTTCAAACTGGCACGGTTTTAGCTTCCCGGCATCGGTGCATTGCAGCCTTTCACAGGTGTAATTCATGCAGGTCGAATTGCAGCCACCGATGCGGTTCGAAAAGGGCGTCGCTCGCATTTCAAAACAAACAGGACACTGTGGGGGAGGGGTACAAGACGCCGGGTCGTGCTCGCAAGTAGCTGTAACGGGGCATCCGCACTTATCCCATTTGGTTACCCTCGCCGTGCAGCCAGGGTTGGAGGTGCAGTTCACCGCTGCACTGACTGGGCATTCATTAGCATCCGGGCATCTGCAGTGCGCTGATGGACAAGTGGTTTCCGTGTAAACCATTATTAAGGGGGGGTTGCAAACAACAGGTTTGGTGCTACCCGCGGGACACACGCACTCATACACGTTACAGCATCCGTCAAGGGTTGGGGTAGCCTGAAGCACCGTGGGGGCCTGACATTCCGGCGCTGTCGGGCAAAAGCGCGTGTCACACTCACAGTAGTAAACAGGGCAGCATCCTACGTCGGTGATGTTTCTGCGCAGCGACAGAGGTGGCACGCACCGAACCGTGAACTGGGAGCAAATGTTCAAACTTTTTGAGTCGTTGGAGCAGACGACCTTGTACGTCGGGCAGCAATTGTCTGGTATGTCGATAACAAGCTCTTCACCAAGTTCAAGGCTTGTAAGAAGAGACTCTTTTGATCGGTAACCGGCCAAACAGTTTCCGCTGCACACGCATTCATACAAAGGGCAGCAAAACCCAGTGCTCGGGTCCATCAGCGACGTATTTCGTGCAATTTCATTTTCACCACAAGTTGGTACGTCACAACAGCTCTTGTTCTTCGTACAGACCACCTCCTGCAAAGGGCAGCATTCGTGGTTGGGGTTCCTTTCCGCGGGAACGAACACTACTTCCTGACAGGGGAACGACGGACGAACCACTGCTATATCATAACATTCGCGGCACTGACAGTCGTACTCAGGGCAGCAAGGGTGTGTGCCGGGAGCTTCGATCCTATCCTTGCCAACGCCACATGTAAGATTAAACTGGGGACAAAGATGGAATTTGCTTTCGTCGCAGACGACCTTTGACAGGGGACAGCACTGTTGGTTTGGATTTTCTTCATCTGTTTTGTTGACAGTCATCTCGTACCATTCGGGGGCGCGAGCTGGCCCCGGTCCAGAGTAACGCGGGCCACAACCATTGCAAACGCACGCGTATTCCGGGCAGCATTGTCCGGGATGGTAAGTGGCGTTAGGGATGTGGTACTCGTTGCAAAGTGGTGAATTCGGGCATTGAACATAACTTTGCTTCATAGTTGAAATACACTGGTCCGCTGTTCTGTTTAACACGCAAGCGAGCTCCCTGCAAGGGTGCTCGGTTTTCACATAGGCGCCAATCGGATAAGCTTTTTCCTTGTGCTTGCACGTTAGCAGATGAGTTTCTATCGTATAACAACCGTCACTGCCCATGGTATTGGTGCATTTTTTAAGCTTGCATGGATCTAAATCGTCTTGCCAAATTTCACCTTTACCGTAAGGAACGCCATTGTCAAAACACACCTCACAAACACACTCCATCAACGGACAGCACTTGCTGCCTGACGTGCAATTGTACTCAGGCAGGTCGTCGTGGTAACGTCCCTTAAATTGCCCCACCCACCCATCAGAGCAATTTATCTCGGGGCACGCAGCCGGCTTGCACGTGATGATGGATGCCGGGCAGCAGCTTCCATTGTCAAGACTGCTCCGAGTTTCCAACGCGCACACATCCGGGACACTCGCAGGTGAACAAGAAGTCTTTTCGCACGTGTAATTTTGACACGGCGAACGACATTCACCAGCGTCAGGAAACAATCCAACAGGCCTTGCCTCGAAACACGTGCCGCAGTTTGGTGGTGCCGGACAAGAGGCTTCGTCTTTCAGACACGCAGCGCTTTTCACGCAGTTGCACAAATCTCTCTCCGTGACGTTGACTCGACACCCAGGAGATAAAAGGCAGTCCTGTACTTGCGCGTTATCCGGGCATTCCTCTGGGCACCGACAGAAGGACCTGGGACACACAGAATCAGTGACGGTCTTTTCTTTAGGATGTTCACATACTGACCCATTGTTTTTCTCTACAGGACAGACACATTTGTATCTTTTGCAATATTCAGAGCTAGCTTCTAGTAACAGTTCTTTTGGAGGTTGACAGTCTGGTTTAGGAGGGCACAGGCTTTCATCGACCACGCAATGATACGTCGGGCAACATCCAACGTTGCTCTCATTTCGTTGTCTGCGAAAGCCGTCTGGGCACGGTTTGTTGTACGGAGAACACAGAAGGCTGTTTTCAACCACGACTGAACAAACTCTTCTGTATGTGGGACAACAGCCATGGCCGCCGGGAACGATAGCTACCGTTTCGCCCAATTCCAGTTTCAATAGTAATTGCTCGTATGTTTCATAACCTTCGCCGCAACACGACGTGTTGTTCTTGCAAGTAAGTTTGGTAAATGGACAACAATCCTGCAATGGGTTTTCTGCAGTGGTTCGGTTGATCTCGATTTCGCAAGGGTGAACAGGCGAAAGACCGGTGTGCTGCAAGCAAGGCTTGCAAACGCATTCGAAACGAGGACAACATTCGTCTTCGCTGTTGACACGACGCCTCTTTCTTCCGATCCCACAGGTCCTGTTCCATTCGGGACACGTCTGCGAGAGAACAGTCGCGTTTGCGCAGATGTACCTGGTGCGCGGACAGCATTTCTGATTTGGATTTTCCTCAAGAGTGGCGTTTACAGCAATCTCGTACATGGTGATATTTCTTCCAGGCAGCGGAACGTAAGTCGGACCGCACGGCCGGCACCGGCACCCTTCTTCAAAACAGCAAGAACCTTCTATGGCGCTCTTGTGCAGTTCCTCGTAAGGGCTGCAAGCCGGACTTTGCTGGCACGTTTCCTTGTGAATAACGGGATACGGGTGACACGTGTTGTTTACATGGTGAACTTCACATTCCACAGAGAAGCAACGGTTGAAAGGCACTTCACCCCCAGCGGGCACTTCGATGCGTGTTCCATTCACATGGTAGTAGGTGCAAGTTGGGGGAGATTCGACGAGGGCGAAGCACCCATCAGGTTTAGTACGAGTAAGCGAGCATTTGTAGAGACTGCACGTAAGTGACGAATTGGACCATTCTTCGCCCACGTTGTACAGATTTTTACCGTGTTTACAAACGTCACAAACGCACTTCTGTAGCGGACAGCAGCGGACCTGGTCGGAGCAGTTGTTGTCATCATCCCAAAAAGACCCCTCTACGACTTCCTTGTGGTGACCAGCCGGGCAAGTGAGCTTTGGGCATTTGGTGACGTCACACACAACGTAAGGGGTCGGACAGCATCGATTCGAAATATTCCAGGCGTTTTCATTCCAGTCGCACAAATAAGGAATTGTGGGTTGCGAAGGACACTCTTCATCACGGCACTCGTATTTCGGACAAGTCGAATTGCAATTCTCCACCACTAGTTCGACAGAAATCGGTACCGGTTTGCTACAAATGCCGCACGACGGCGCCACAGCGCAAGTAGAATTGTCACCAACGCAAGTGACATTAACGGCACATCCACAAGAATCTGTAGCAACGGGAACGACACGGCAACCTGGTTTATGTTGACAGTCCAGGCTTGGGAATGGCGGGCACCTTTCTGGGCAGGCACAATACTTTGAAGGGCAAGCAGTTTCAGTGTAGCCTAAAACATACGGCGAACCGCACGTCAGATTTTCATTTGGGTCTGGCGGACATTTGCAAGTGTAATTGAAGCAACAAGCGTTGTGGGACTCAAGTCGCTTTGTGAGAACCCGAGGTGCGTTGCACGAAGGAGGGGACGCGCAGAGGTCTAAGTCGCATTCACAATGAAACGCTGGACAGCAACCGACGTTGGAAAAGTTCCGCTGTAACTTGAAGCCTTCGCTGCAATTCAGAACAAATGCCACGCATTCGTCGGACGTTTCTGCGTTGGCGACGCACACTGTATGATACTGCTGGCAGCACTCTGTCAACGGGGCCTTGGCCACAACAGTTTCGCCTGGGGCGCGTCCAGCTTCTACTTCTTCCCTGGTAATGAAATCCTGACCGCAATCTGGGCACGTGCAGTTGTACTTTGGGCAGCAGACGTAGTTGGAATCGTCGGCCGGGGCCGTGACATTTACGAGAACTTTGTGATCAGGACAGCTGTTGTTTAAAGCTAAATACTCGGGGCAGTGCATCAGCAGTTGGTCGTTGGGGTAGCAAAGGCATGTTCCCAAGCAACCGGTGTCGTCGTAATCGGGCAATGGCTGCTGGCCTGGTAAGATGCAAGTGTTGTTTGCGGATTCTCTCGTGAGAGAAGATGTAAAATCGTCAGGATACTTATCTGGATCACACTCGCACGAATAGAAAGGGCAGCAACGGTTACCGTCTTTGAACGAGGCCCGGAGAGTTCGATACAGCGGGCAGGAGTTGGGTTTTAATGGGCATTCCGCGCTATTGCAGGTACAACTGTAAGTACTGCAGCAAACCTCGGCGTGCGTCATGTCCAGTCCGCCGGGAGGTCCAGGCGTCAAGTGTGTTCCGTTTGCGCAAGAGATAGGGAGAGGACATGCTGTTTTATTGCAAAGGCATTTATAGGACGGACAGCATTCGTGCTGAGGGTTGGTGCGGTTGAGGATGTAGTCGGGACCGCACATGAAGTTCCAGTGGGGGCAAATGTAGTTCAGAATGGCATCTGGTTCGCATTCGCATTTCGTCACAGGGCAACACTTGTTCGTGTCGTTAGGCGAAAAGATTTTAACCAACGATTGGCTGCTTGGACAAGAGAGAGGCGGTGGAGGATGAGGTGGGCAGCCGATCGGTTGGCACTGGTAAACTGGGCAAAAATCAAAGCAAACTTTTTGTCCCGAACCAGCGTGGTTGATTGCCAGTGATTCACAAGGGGAGCAATTTGGCTTCTCTGGACACAGACTGAGATCTGGGTCACACACATACTTTTCAAGACACGCGCACCTACCAGCTGACACTTCCTCAGGCACTACCTTGCATCCCGGAATTCTGGAACAGTTTGAGCTTACATCCGGGCACTCACAAGTGCAGGTGGCATCCGTAGTACACAGTCCCCTGGTCGTGTACGTGGTGACTTCGTGCGGGTCGGTGCAGTTGGGATCGACTACGGGAGGACAGTCGCACTTGATTTTCGGGCAGCAGACAACGGACAAGTTCTTTAGTATTTCGGGATACAGGCACGGATTGTCCAGCACCGGGCACGGGTCCGGCCGGTAGGAGGCGCTGAGCGGTATGCAGCTGTCAGCGTTTGTTTGATTAAAAGGCGGACACTCGTAATATCCGCAACCATCCGCGGATCTTACGGTCGAGTTGTACGGAATCAGAGAACCGGTTGCGTTGATGATGCACGGAGGCTTGCACACTGCGCAACAAATGTTACCATTAAAATCATAGAGTTTTAGAAAAATGCAGCGCGAATTTAAGTCATGTAAATCATATCAGATTCTGAACCAACCACTTAAAATTTCGCCCTTTTCCGAAAATGGGCAAACCTCCATCATCTAATAAAAATTTGCAATTATACAAATTATAAAAATTAAAATTACGCAGGTTTTAAACAAACTTTTGTCACAAGGCCAAAAATGCACTTCAACTATCAGGGCTGCAACCAGCTGATATTTTCAGGGCCTAGACAAAATAATTGCAGCTTGTTGTTGTACCTAGCAACTGAACATGTTTTTGAAGAATTCAGGGCGGGTCAATTGTCCGGTTACAACTCCTAATAAGTGGCCTGAAGATGGCCAAACAAAGCAGACCACTCACTGCAAACTGATGTATAATTATCGCAGCGGCATTCATCTTTTCCATCAACCAACGGTTTGTAATAGAGACCCTCGTCGCACACTGGTGGATCTGGGCATTTGCAGCCTTAAACACAAACACAATTACTCGCACGTATCGCTAGGATGGAGTTGCGAATAACAGTTTGACCAAAGTTCATGATCGGGGTAAGCAGGCATTTTGGAAAACACAAGTGAATGAACTTCTATGATGTGAAAAGACGAGACAGGTGTTTCTCATAACTACCAATCCAAAAACATATGTATAGTTACAAAACCGTGGAATGTGAATAACTCATTCCTGTATTTTTTCGAAATTTTCTGACTTAAAAGGTGAGAAGTTTTCACTTGTGTCGTATTTCATTTCTCTGATATGAACGCCTGGCAAGGTTATGACTCAATTCTACGCTGTGCCGTGGGTGAGCAACTTTTAAGAAGCTAGCATTTAAAAGTTTTACTTTCTACACCAAAAAGAGTTCAGTCCACTTTTTATTTCAAAAAATTCAAAATTTTATACAATGTGCGCAGCATGAAGATTTTCACAGATCCTATTTTTTAACACAGCGTCGTCGTCGTCGTCTGCGCGTATAATTAAACTACAAGATCATTAATGTGCGAGTTTTCAAAGATCGGATTTTTCTTTTATATTCGGGCATCAGGCTGGCTATATACAACAAAAAATTAAGTTTCGAGAAAATGTGATTCGGATAAGTGTCAAATAATTAAACAGATGTAATGTTTCACCAAACGCAAACAAATCCTAGATATCGGTTGAACTTAGTCAATCTACGCTTTGACTTTGTTCGAAAGAACACATCGATTAGGATTCGTAAAAAACAACGGGATAAATACTAGACCAGATGTTGAAAATCAGTACAACACATATTCAGCTACAAAGATTCGTCTAATGCAGTGGTTTTAAACCTTTTTCATGCAGCGACCCATTCTGCAACCCAATTTAACTTAACGACCCCCTTCCGAATATTTCCAGCTGGGCATATGAAATGCAGTTGTGTTTGCACAATGGACAATCACAATGACCAAAAAATAGGATACGATATAATGTTGAACAAAAACTCATTTACTTAAATTCATGCACATGGCAGCATCACTGAGAGAAACACGTGCCGTATACAAGATACTCCACATCACAACTCATCGAAAACCAGAATAGCTCCCAAGTTAGCTACCGAATTCAGATATCTAATTTACAAACACAGCACATTCTTACGTCACAAAGTTATTCGTGCGTTGACAAACGCAACAGTACCGTAATGGTCACAATCACACTTAAAACTTTGTAATGGTCATAGTCACACTTATTAAAACAATCTTGAATGAACAAGTAGGCTATCATTTTTGCCAGGTGATCCCATTATTTTGGCTACGACAAAAAGTGCTTCCACATACGAAATATAAAATCTAGAAGTAATCATGCATATTTTTATCAGAAGCTCTCGCGATCACTAGAAAAAATGACAAACGACCCCCACGGGGGTTGCAACCCAGGTTGAAAACCACTGGTTTAATGAATACCTACATTTTATTTTAACGCACTCTTCGCTTTCAGCAGACTTGAAAACATATCCGTCCGGACAACCACAACCAGAATAATACGGCGGGCTGCACTGGCCAGCAGGTGGCGTCTGAAACGAAATCGCCAGCAGAAGAAAGGAGTTCAAACGGTGTGTTAGGGCAGCGGAGCAGCGAAACCACGAACAAGTTTAAAATAAGATTTGTAACGCGACCTAAGGCTACTCACTCCGTGCGGGAAATTGTCAAGGTCTTGGCATGTCCGCCTGCAGTCTTTCGTGCAATCTTCATACACAAGGTTGTTCGGGCAAGTTCCGTTCACTGAAATTTCCAACGCCGTTTGTCACTATCTTAAAAATTCCTCACTGCCCATTGCAGAATTTTTACAACCATCAGTTCGGCGGCAGAGGTCGCGAGATATTTGATTTCGCCTAACAAGTTAGGAAACTTGCACGTTGCCAAACAATGGGCATTCGACTCCGGCCTCGACATTTGGTCAAACTTTTTCTGACAAGATGCAACCAAATATGTGATGATTGTGGAGACCTCTGGCTTAAAAGATGATCTAGACCTCACACGTCTTTGCAATGGCTATTGGCACCTCTCATCAAATTCAAAGAAAAATGAAAAGCACGAACTTATTGAAAAAATACCTAGCAGCTGCAAAAATTCGAGGTGCTAAAGTTCGAATCAGTCCAAGCATGTAACGATTGTATGTTCGCTTTGTCGATTTTGTTCAAAACTCGCATCTGAAGTTTCAACTTGTGTAAGTCACCAGATCGCAATACACCTGATAAGGCTTCATTTGCTGTGAAAAAAATCTTTAAGAAACAGAACACCAGTAAACACCACAGCTTTTCATCAAATATCCACAGGAAATACTTAAAAAATCCAGCTTGTTTGTGCAACGGGAGGTTACCTACCTATGTCGCAACCTATCGCTTCCTGATACGGTTTACAAGCGCCCTTGGCTTTGCAGAATGCGATGTGCTGCTGGATGAACGTAGACGAGCAGACACTGCATTGCGATGCTGCCTCTGAAGCGTTGGTTCCATTGTAGAAACAGTGGCTGCGAGCGCAAGCGTCGCGGAGAGATGTTACATTCAGGTTCTTGTGACAAAGATCTGAACAGAATGTTGCGTGAAAGAAGACGACCGGCACTGACTTGTTGGTAAAGTTACGTTTCAAGTATAAATGATTCAACACATCGTTTGCCAAACTTCTGCATTAAACGTCACCTCTTACAAGTCGCCCTGGGCTACAGGCTGCCCTTATAAATTTATGGAAAAATGACCATTTCGCAATGAAGGAAAATTACTTTTCCATTCGCCAAATGCAATTGAAAAGAAGGACGAAGAGTTGACAACTCAGGGTCAGCAATATCATTAGCGTCTGAATTACGTACTGTTGCTCTGACTACAAAATAACCATGATTCTAACTCATTTCCATTCCCGTACCAAACATTTCATTGTCCAAAACACGACACGGGTCGTAGTGACCAAGCTTTGAGCAGTTTCGACATTCAACGCAGGGGCTGATGTCTTTGCAGCGGTTTTCCAGACAAGTAGATCCAGTTCCGCACTTCAGTGGACAGGACTGGTCGATAAAATTTTCTGCTTTAGCTGGGGGGAGGGCGGCGCAGTCGTCTTCGCTTTGTTTTGAACTGCTGCACTGGCCTACAATGAAGAATCCGAAAGGTAAAAAAATGCAAAGCAATCAGACCAAGAACGTCGTCGAAACGACAACAAATTGAAATGCGGATGTGCTGATCAACAGAGTATCAAACGCGCTTGAACATGCACGTAACGAATACTGTCAACTGTCGCATGAACATTTCTCACGCAAGAAAGGCTTTGCTGCATAAGTGAATGGTCGCGCGGCACAGCCGCACAACTTTCTGCTAAACGCGTCCTCGCTCAGGCAGTTAGCTTTAGAAGCGACACTGAATTATCAACTTTACACGAGCTCTGTTTCACCACATTTTCCTCAGTTCTGCCACATTTCGTTGTGGTTACGAAAGGCTTACCGCAGACACCAGTTGTTGCTCCGCTTGATTGGTTGGATAACAAAAAAATGCTGAAAACACCGACCGCTCCAGGGTTCGTCGCGATGTTCGGGTTCTGGTGAACCACTGTCAATCCCAGTTGGGACATTTTTACCTCGATGTGGGTGATGTATTTGATAAGACCGACAGTTACCGTACGTCTGCTGATGACTATGCCGTAGTTATTGTACGTCGCGATGAAGTCACCGTTCAAGAAGACCTGAATCACAATAAGGTTGGAATATCCTCCATCGGTTGGCTTAGACTAAACTAATATGGACTGGGATAGCAGGAGTTACACCTATTTTAGAATCGGAAGGCTATTTGCTATCTAGCAAAAGATCAGGTACGAAACTGTCATGAGATAAACTTTGTTAAGTAATCATACGACGTCCTGCATAGACGTTGCTTTCAAACAAGTTTCATTTATCGTCTCAGATATAAACACAGAGAACTCCATCACAAGCAAAAAATTGTACACTTACTGATCCGCTCTGAGGGAAAATTTCGATCACATGATCAATAAAGTTTATTGCAAGGCTTTCGAAGCACTTCAAATTTGATGGATATGTAAGATGTGGGTAGAGTGCAAAGCAGTACATTTGCCGCGCCGTTATCTGATATGGGCTGGAACTGTTATCCTAGCAAAAAATTGTACGGTCAGAGAGAAATATCGGACATAGTTACAACTGAGTCAGAAGAAAACACCAAGAATAGTTGCAACGGACCTGTAGCAAAAGATACGTGCAATTGCTGTCCATTTCCACTTGTTGGTTGCACTGAAAAGTCGTGACAAGCGGAGTGCCGAGGCCGCTGCAATCGCCTGAGTGAATACAAAATTGCGGTTTGTTTCTTTATTTCGCCCTGTGCTTAACATTGCGCCTCACGTTTAACAAAATTCTCGTCAACGTCCTTCATTTTCCTCCAAAAAAAAAAAACAGATACTAAACAAAACCAGCATCAGCCTATAATTCCCATTTGAAAGTCATGTCATCAACCAACCTACTGAAAACAAGCTGTCGCATTTTCAAGAAAACGTTATAGTTTGACAGTGCGTCACAGATTCAGGCCAACCAGCACTTCACACTGCATTTCGATCTTTCTGCTATAGGTATCAGAGAATATTGATGCTGGGGCCAGCATTAATTAAAACAACTCACATAGGCAGCCATATTGACTGCAGCATCCTGTATCGGAAAGAAGAACGCGCTGCTGACCCACGCCGCACGTGACGTCAGGACATACGTCATCCACTGAAAAGAGACAAAGCCTGCAATTTAGCTGCAAACACACTCTGCCATTTTAACACCCAAGACTCAGAATAGAAAGTAATTAAGTAGTTATGGAGCGCAGTAAGGTTCTTGACAATATTAGGTTTTTGCACTTCAAATTGTACAAATTGTGTTTCGAAGCAATGCTAACATCTTGTTTCAAAAATTTTGCTAACGTTTGAGATGCATACATCTAAGTAACGGGCAAACTCTACGCATATAATGCAAAACAGACTTAACGTTCAGTAAAAGACGATTTATCACTAGAACTTAGATCGAGGAATTCAAACGTATGTTGATTTTATAAACGATTTCGCAAGCCTTCAATTTGTGCGTCTCCTATGACGCGGAAAATTTTAAACCTCTTCGATGCCAAGAACAAACACTTCCTGAATTTTCTTGACTATTACGCGATACTGTGGGTCGTCTGGACTAGAAGATCCTGTCGCCTTCCACAAAAAGCCGCCTTGTTTAAAAGCTTTGCGCTAGTTCCAAATCTGTGCTCCACCTGGTACTTTATATGTGGAATTCTTAAAATTGCACGCTTCACAGACTTTTTCGACTGTGTCCGAGCATACTCTAAAACAGTGCTCTTCAACCGTTTTTGTTACGGTGCACCCTTAAAGATATTTTGACGAACTCATGCACCCTATTTACTTAAACACTTAAACTCATGCACCCTATTTCCTGACACTTCCCCCG
>JGI24021J15306_10001011_pt1 | contig 25560 bp, 15 predicted proteins | sample Ectturendosymbi1_FD_15306 | JGI IMG/M metagenome (IMG submission 15306) | reverse complement strand
AAGCCGTTTCTTCAACGTCAGGCGAACCTGCAGGATTCAGCAGCAAAACCACGTCGGTGCTGGTCTAAACACCCTTCGTCGCGCGCAATCGTAAGCAGCAACGGCTGGCATTGTCGCGAGCACTCTCTGCCTGTCTCCTTCGCCGCGCATCGAGCTTAAACGGAAGCATTTGCTAGGTGGTGATCGGTTCCTAAGCGACGTGCCGACGGTTTGCGGCCGCCGAACGTGCACGAGCAGCGGTGAAACATGAAACCGCTCTTCTGCCTTTGCACAGCGCGATGCCGATGATGCTGCGACGCCGCCGCTAGAAACGAAGCTACGAAGCTAACGCCTGACATGAATGCTCAGTTATCGTGTCGTAAACAAAAGTCACGATCGATCAACGCAGGCATCAGCAGATTGCCCAAGGCGAAGCCGCGCGCGACTACATATGCGGAATTAATCGCGTAGACGATCGGCGCTGGTGCGGGAGCAATAAAGATGTCAGACGCAGTCCTTTAAATCAAAGACGAAGGAGCCGGTGCCGGTGCCGTTGCCGACGTGGGCAGCGCATGTAAGACTAAGGGTTGGATCACTGAGTGTCCCCAGGATGTTGCAACGTTCCTGCCAACCGCGTCGACCATCGGACGACTGGCTTCGTGAAAGTGGACAATCTGTACATGCAACGCCACCCCGACGAAAATCCAGACAATCGCTCGTAGAAATTTAAGGGTTTTGTTAACTGGCATCGAATCTACCCTTCACTTACAGGAGTTTTTTTGAAAAGTTAGCCAAATAGTTGTGGAGCAATCGAGACAGCTGACGTGCTGTTACTGTGACCTATTAGTTAAAGAGGAACTTTCGTCAACGGAAAAGGACGTGTTCACCGCTTCAGTGCCAAAACTTGAAACGCAACTGTGTGAAGCTAACTGAATTCAAGAATCGAAGTAAAGACGCTAACGCAGTGTTTCCAAACCTTTAACGATTCGGTAGAGAGCTGTGGACCCCTTGAACAAAAAGGGCAGGTAGTTTGGTATTTCGTTACTTTGCTATCATCATATGCTGTACATACAAAGGTCATGGATCCACAAAAATCTGTGGACGCCTGGGGGTCCGTGGACCCCCGGTTGGGAACCACTGCACTAATGCTTCTCACTACAAAGGTCGAGTTTTGGCACGGCAGCCTCATTCAAACAGTTCTTGTATTCAGAGGAAGTGAATTGCGTGGAGGGTGTGTGGTTTTTCAAAACTATCAAGCAAAACATACCAAGTTTTTTCACCAGGTTTTAAGACCTAAAACGGATTGTTGGACAAGACATTTGCAAATGCGTTAACGAAACGCGACGCCACAGGCTTGGCCAGCCAAGAACCAGATTTACGACGTTCCACGTTTCCACGCTGATGCGATGTTGGTCGAAAAAATAACGGTGGTGCAATACGCGATGCCGACTTAATTCCGACTTAATAGACTACAGTTCAAAATGAACTTCAACCCGGTTTTGATGAAAAAAGGAGCATATCGAGTTTATGTTGACTGATCAGGAAAGATTGTATCCAGTGCAGGCAACACCGCTCATTTTTTTTCTAGGTAGCGCATTTTTAAAACGCCAAAGCAGCCTATGTAGTGCTCACTTTCTGCGTTGTCCAAACGCAATGAAACGCCAACATCCGAGATCACATCAATTGGAGGCTAAAAAGAGGTGAATAAAAGGTGGTGAAAAAGAAGCAATGATTGTGACGACAAATGATCGTCTTCGCAAATACTTGATAATGATGCTTGTACGAGGGCAGCTCATTGGGAGAAACATCGGCCAGGAAAATTTTTTAAGGTTTTATAGCTTACAGCAGGGCTCTGGAGCCGGAACCTAAATTTCAGGCTTCGGCTCTGACTCCAGACACCCGCAATTTTGGCTCCCGCTCCAACATCTAAAAGTTTTGGCTCTGGCTCCAGAATGATTTGGTCCATTGAAAACAGAAAACATTGTATTATTTGTACAACTCGCTTGCCCCACAAACCAGGGCTGTGGAACCGGAACACAAATTTCAGGCTCAGGTCCTACCATCTAAAAGTTTTTGGCTCCGCCCCCCCCCCAGCTATCCAAAATCGTGCGGGCTCCGGCCCCACAGCCCTGATTCAGTGCCTGTCAATTTGCTAAATGCACTACTGAGGATGTTTGTATTGCTTTTGGCATAGTTTCGCTACTGGAATGATTATTCCTTGCCACCTATTGCAAATGAGGAAGTGATGTCCCGATTTCAAGCAGCACGCAGCTTATCCGACACAAAAAAACAGCCAGGTGCTGCCCACTGAAAGATTCCAATTTTTTTCTGCTATGTAGATGCCTAAAAAAAACAGCAGAGATATTCACACGCCTTCTCAAACCTTTCAACACCTGATGCCGAAGCAATTTTCTGAGGCCTGTTAGGAAATCTGCACTTTGCGTATTTGAGTATTCTTTCTTTCTCTTCACTTATTCCACTATCGCCATTGGTCACTTTCCTTGCAGAGACGACTCCAAGCTTACGAGTGTTAGTGGCTTTGCCAATTTCGCAAAACAAGCAGCCGGGGTTCTTTGCACGCATTGAAAACTTTCCCAAGCCATGAGGGTTTCAACTTTCGCCTGACTTTACACCTGAATAAAGGCCCTATTTGACTAGAATCAATTAAAAGTAGCATTCGTGAACGTCCACATTGCACGCAGCTACCTGGTACAAAACGCGCGCAGAAAAAGCGTAAACAATGTTCAAAACAACACAGAAAGCCTTTAGCCTTTACATCGACGTGCCAGGAACCTGGAACAAGATGAACACGGGGGGAAATGACGCAGGGCGGTTTCGGCGAGAAGCGGCCGTAACTTGCCTGACACAGTAACTTCTCTCGTCTCTGGCTGATGTAATGAAAGCACAGAAGCAGGTGTGCCACGTAAAGCTACACAGTCTTGGCCGTGGGTTTAACGCTGCTTTCTGTTACACGATTGAAATCCTTAGGGTGCTATTGAGCAACAGCGCACGTTAGGTCGCCCAAATATACTTTGTTTAGTTGACTGACAAAACAAGTTGCAGTTGTTCTTACTCTTTGATGTCAACGGGGACCCCTGTTTCGGCAAGGACTCAGAAACGCACCTGGAGCGCGAATGGGAATCAAATACAGATCAAATACATTGGCCAGAAATTCACTGCTACTGGCAAAGTGGCCAGGGTTGAGTGCTGCGTTTACTTGACCCAATCGGCAGCAAGATTCAACTAGACAAGCTTTCAACGCATTTCCACTGCGCGATAACAGACAACAAAATCCTAAGAAGAAAGCTAAAGTTTTAAGTCGAAACTCGCATCGGCAAAGCACGAGCCACGAACTATTACTCTTTAAAGTTAGAACAAGAACATGCAGTTGTTGCCTCATTGGCAGCTTCGTTTCGCAAAGCCACATGAAACCGAAGTGACGTAACAATCCATCGATCACACCTTGCGCTTCGTTGCAGCGCAGCTTTTCTCTCAGTGTCTCCCTTATGATCTGGCAACCAACTTGATGTATCGACAAAATTTGTGGCGCTGACTACCTTGCAAGCCTGCCACGTTCGCCAGGGCGAGCGACGTGGCGCAAGCGCGATTAATGTTTAAAGCGCACCTTCACGAAAGCTGCTGCTGCCGAAAAGCCGCTGCTGGCAGCCCGGAGGTTGGCATACCTAAAATGTTGACAGAATGACCGGAAGCGGAAGTGAAAGACCGAGTCACGTGTTCGCATAACTTTCTCGTGTTTTGAAGCGAACATGAAAAGACGGATATGCTGCCACCTGGTTAAGCGCATAGAAAACGTTCTACTTTCATACGTTCGAGAAGTGAGTCTGGGTACACTAGTCGCTTGCAATTAAACAGCAGCGTGCCTTGCGAAGAACTCTTCCCGTAACGTCAAGTGGTGAGCTACCGAAAGAGACGCAGTCGCGAAGGACCGAAAAGGCGGTCGACCACCTCCACCCAAGCACGCTCAACGGCTTGTTACAATGCAGACTAACGATGGCGTTCGAAATTCTACTCATTGGTGGATCCGGGCATTCGGGGCCGAGGCCAAAATTTTGAGGGGGGCCTTTAACAGAAGTGGAAACTCAGGCTAACTGCTATACTTATATACATCGCATGATATGCATGTTGCATATCCTACTATTTGAGACTACTCGTATGCTACATACGGGAATTACCTGTATTTGGAAGTTCTGCTGATCACAAAATGCTACTTTAAAGCGTGGTAGATTTTTTTCTGTCCTTTATCAAGAATTTTATTAGCATTCACGCTTTAACATTGTTAGGTCCTGACTTAACAACACCTACCATTTGTTCTACACACAGGCAAAAAGGCTTTATTTGTCGAACACACAGGAAACTCATGTACGCTCAATGGCTGTTTGGTGTTTATGCACTTTTCAATGTAAACGGCCATGTGTGTACCAGAACGAAGCTGGTATACTGCGAATGCCTTTGCTTGAAATTCGTTATTCAAACCCTTTGCTATGGGTGCTGCTGTAAGGTGGTCAGTGGGGCTGAACCAGAGGTGGTCATGGATCCGGAGTCGCTTTCGATTCTGTGTTTTTCTTTGGAATCGGATCCGGAGTAAAAATTTTTTGAAAAACTGAACCCGCCGGAGACATTTTTTGTTTTCAGCAGTATAAGCAGGAGTCTGCGTGGTCTTTAGAAATGTCATTGCTTAAGAACAAACGTTGCTGTATTTTGGTTGCTTCGATGACTGCCGGAGTTTGAACAGGAGTCGGATTTTCAAATTTGAACAAAATTTCGGACCCGGATTAAAAAATGTTGGAACAGGAGCTGAGGCGTAGTCTGGAAATGTGATTCCGGCCACCTCTGGTCTGCACCACCACTAATTTACTGCGTTTTCAGTTTATCGTTATTGAGTACATCCTAGTTTTTGTAGTCATTTTTCAGTCCTAGATCGGATTTTTTTAAATGACCGAAAAATATATTAAGTCCATTCGGTCAGAATTACAGACTAATAAATATTGTTACGGCCAGTTTCAATACTACTATGGTATAAATGACGGAAATGTCTCGGTGGCCAAACTGTCTCGGAAAAAAATGACCGAAAGGTTTCAGTGAAAAAAAGCCCAGAGTACATCATCTTTAAATATTGCTGAATGCTTGATCTTGTTGAAAAGACATATTTTTATCTCCATCTTGTTGTGCCGTAAGCCGTAAATGCATCGCCGTCTTACACTGATGTTCTGACACAAAACATCTCTGTGACTGATTAATTAATTGATTAGCCGTCGTTTGCAGTAAGGAAGCTCGGGATGGTCTTTTGCGTGGTACAGTAGTGGATCGAAAACTGTGGTACCGCCTTAAAAGGTGGTACGCGCGTACCCTCTGGTTTTCTTCACAAAAAATTGTATTCGTAGCTTCTGTTTACTGTAAGCTTTCGAGGAATCAGCCGAATGGGCTCTGCTTCCATCTTTTTGCGATGATTCAAACTTGCACACATCTGTATTTAAGTAACTTGTCTCCACACCGGTGAAGAGTTTGAATCAATCAGCAAATTTTTAATAAGAAATCGATCCACGTAGCACAACACATCATCAGTCCTACAACTTCATTCAAATAGGATCTATCTGAATGAAGAAGAAACCGTGAGCACCTTGCAATTGTGGAATCTCCTGCTTCATCAATGCAGAAAAATTAAATTTACTGTATTTCCCAGCATAGCAGGAGCGTCATCAGTGCGCAAAAAGCCAGTACGTTGAACATCCTCTTATATTTTCAAAGTCTTCCACAAACTAAAGATCTTTTCTTTGTTGTTTTCATTTCTTCACAGAAAAGGAAATTCTTTGTGGCACCATCATGAACACACCTCACCAATGTAAAAAGGTGACTGCCTTGACTTCGAAACATCAGTTGACTCATCTTACTGGAGGGAGATTTTCATGAGACTAGCCTTGATGTGAGATTTTGTTCCAAAATATTCAGCAATTAGACTCTGAGTAACATTTGATTGCGGCATTAATTCAGTCTTCTTTCATTTCCGAAAATAGTTGTAGTCATTTCTAATACACATGTTCTAATAACCTCTTCTGCAATAGCATGAGGTTTCTAAGACTTTGCTCCTTTAAAGGCCACTTGGTATGAAGCTATCCGCAGTGGTTTGTCAATAGAGACAAAACCAAATTTTGGAAGAGATGCTCAGAATCAAAACGGGCTCTTTCAGCTCGCAAAGATTTTTCATCGTGGCCTACATTGGCCCCGCCATGTCGGTTGTCAAAGTTTTGTTGCAGCTTAGATGGATTTAAATTTGCGTTCATATTTAGATAATCTTCAGTTTTTCTGATGCATGCAAAACCAAACCAACGTATAGTCATCATTTCCGTTTGCTTTTCTTCGACATGATGAAGTGTTATGATGATAATCAGAAAAGCTAGTGATATCTCCACTAAGAATTACATAGAGCCGACCTTCACGTCTCTCCAGTTTAGCAAAAAACACTTTCACAAGAACAATAATACACTCCACTATGAAAGACACTGCACACGACTACATTCCTTTACGATCGATTCACCTCAGAACTATTTACGAAGAATGATGAAATGCGGAATCCACTTGTATATACACTACGCTCAGACTATCCTAGAACCACGGCACAAAAACAATGCCAATATCTACTGTAGTTCATTCGAGCAAAAGCTACTGTACTATAAGCTCGTTAATAAGAGTAGATTGCAGTTAATGTTTACGCGAATAATTAATATCGTGACATGTAGCTTTGAGCGAACCTCGCGTTTTTTGTCTATAAATCCATTGCAAAAGAAAACAAAAAAGCGGCAAGAGAGTAATAAATAGATCAATTTCCTGTCATTAAGACCGAAGCTTCTCGCACCCCTTGGAATGACGTCTAGCACCCGTGGTTGAGAATCACTGTACTACAGCGTCAACATCCAAAAGAACAAATAAAGCATTCCCTTCAAATTTAAAGCTAAGGCGCCGAATCATCTTCCCAGCCTAGTACGTGCTGCTAATAAGATCTGCGAACGTGAAGTAGATGTGGAAGGAATCTCATTGGCAAAAACATTTTAAGAATATTCATCTCACGAGGAAACGTAGAGCAACTAAAATCCTGTCAGACGCTTCATTTGACGAGAAATTATATGGAAGAAGCCAAATTCCAAGTGCCACAGATGTTGTGACGCAACTGCGTCAACAGCAAATAGACAAACCACTGCACGCGAGCATCTTCACTGAACAATCAACACAAGCAAGCCCAGAAAAGGAGGGATGCACGCACCTTTTGCATTCCTTCTTTCGGCGAGTTGATCCCTTCTCCCTCGGAAGCTTGGCGCGCGCGGCGATCGGTAGGGGGCGCATCTGCAGCAAACGGAAAGGAATGAAAACCGCTACAACATGCGCAACACTTGAGAATTAACCTCTTCGGCGACGCGCTGAGGGGCTGTAAAGCACAATGCAGGTTTCCTTTCGCACCCGCGCTGAGGATTCGGTGCTGCTGCAAAACGCCAAATCAGACGTCACTACTAGTTAACAACACGTACCAGAAAGGAGACACCGGCTAACACAGGGGTCCTTAACCCGGGGTTAGCGAACCCGCTGGGTTTTTTTCGGTCACAAAGCGAATTTTTTTTTGGTGACCGAAAAATGTTAAGTCAATTCGGTCGTAATATCCGAAAACATGGAGTGGTGTGAATGGTGTTACGGAGAGTTTTAATAATATTATGGGACAAATGACCGACCGAAATGTCACAGCGAAAAAAAACATGGGCCGCGAATGTGATTGGTCCACGAAATGTCCGCGAAAGGGTTAATAGCCTTTGCAGACATTTCGATTACTACTACGATGATCAAAACCTATTTCCGATATTTATTGCAACGTTTCTTCTCAGGGGTCCGCAATGTGTATAAGGATGCACTAGGGGTCCGTGATCCACAAAAGAGACGTTGGTTTAACAAGAAAGATGCAATAAAGTGAAGACACTTCAAAAAACACCGTCGCTGTGTTAAATGCGGTGGGCCATGAGGAGGTAACGAATAAAATGTGGTGATGTCGATGCAACTGACACCTGGTCTGACCCGTTGTAATACAATACCGCATCACTGCCATGCCAAGCACCACGGAGGCTCTTTGGATAGTTTTAAAATCGTCTTTGTTCCTTTTTAAGGTCCACATTTAAGCAGGTTGAACCATTGCCGTGAACACTATTACGCCGTTGCAACATACTGCAAGGGATGGGCGGGGGAGGTCGAATGAGAGAGAATCGGCATGGTTGGTTAAGCCGCACTCGTTGGAAAAAACAACATTCGGTAACTTATAATTCGAATTGCGCACAAAGCAGAATATTTTAAGAAGCTGTTTATCGACCTGGAGTTGACCGGTTTGCTGAGCAGAGCCAAGTCGGAAAACGAACGTTACCTGCTTTTCATGAACAGTGACGCCTGGCGGTTAAAAGCATTCAAGGACGTAAACGAATCAACGCTGCCGCAAGTGGGCGTTTGCACAAGGCAGAGGTGGAAAAACCAAGCGAGACGGAGCAGATGTTCCCTGATACGGTATGCTCACCAGTTGCACTACCAGTTCAAAAGCAAGCAGGAAAAACTGAACGTGCTCTTACAAAACTATGCAAAAAGCTCGGGCCCTCACACACCGGCCTGGTTGAGAACGATTTGCATTGAATAAATGGACCAACTAAAAACTTGCTGATTGAATTCAGGCAAAACTAAACCACAACTTATCGCATGAAAATGTAAAACGTTGAGAAGACAAAAGGACGGCATTTTGCCTTAGCTGATCCTTTAGTGATGCTACAGACGGCCCAGTCTCCCCTCGCGGCACAGTGAAAGCAAGCTGTTGCTCGCCGCAAGCTATCTTTGCCAGATGTGGCGAAACACAGGCAAGCAGCAACTCGATCGATACACGAAGCTTCCAAAATCGATAACATGCACACAGGCGCCGAGAGCAACGACATGCGAGTGGAAACGGTACCTTTCGACGTTACCATCACGGGACCGCCTGTCGAGCAGGCCAGGGTATATCGTGAAATCACACATCGTTCTTCGCTCTGCCGCGAAGGCTTTCGCTTTCTAAGCGGTGTCGCAAGGCAAGGCAAAATGCAAACAAAATTCGAATAACAATCATCGTACTTAGCCGCTACCAATGAAACAGAGTTTCTCAACCTTTTTACTTACGTGCCCAGATAAATTTTGCTCAAAACTGCGTGGCCCGCTACCTTGTTACCATAGGTTACGCTTTTATATGCATGAACAAACACACATCATTCTATCATTCTAAAGTAGCGAATTGACTTCTGCATGCAGTTCAGTGAGAGCCTTGCGGCTGAGAACCATCAATGTGATCTCATGCCCTAACTCCGTGGCCCGCTCCGTTAACTGTGCTAAGGCCCGCAGGTTGAGAAACACTGCAATGGAGGCTCATGCCGCGGTCAAAAAACCTGCTGGAATGTTACTCATCCCAAATCTGAAGTATATACCAGCACTTCAAAAGTGAACAACAGGGCTAAATAAACAACCTTAGATATTCAACATACAGCGAACAGTACGATTTTCATTAATAAACAGAATTGCCCACCACGACTACGAAAAATTACAAACAACGGAATCAGCGTATAGTCGCTGAAAACAGGAGCTTGCTATTCGCAAATGAGCAGCAGATGTTGCTGAAAAAAGCGCAGCTGATACTGAACCGTTTCCTAAGCCCCTCAGCGACGCACAAGTGATAAGAACGATTGTCTATTGACACAAACGGCATTTACCATTCACGTTTATCTGGACGTTATACAAGCCGGATGACCTCCTGCTCAGGCTGTCCCGACGTCTGCTGGAACTGCGCCGACGTAGGCGCGATGAGGAGCGGCGTATGCCGATCCGCGTGGAAACAAAAGCGAACTTTTTGCCTTTTTTTCGACCGGCGCTGCGCGGCGTTCTCGGCAGGCTTTTGTTCGGCGAATTGTGCGCAGGGCTGGAACTCGCGACAGCGTCCGCTGCGCGCAAGTCTTTGGGGGTCTTCGCCCCTTGCTTTTTCATGACCGCGCGAGCGAGTTCAGATGCGCGCGGCGCCTTTGTATCCGTGCGTTCCGGCGGAAGCGAGGAAATGCATTGTTGGTTGCGTGTGGAGGATGCGGCTTTTGATCTTCACACAATGCAATTGCAAACGTCTACGCTATGCTGAAGAGAAACCTTACAATGAGCGGACTACGTCCTTTTTGCCGGCGTAACATCAGCTTGTTTGCACAACCGTACAACCGCACGGAAAAACTGCAACGCAGGATGAACTTCGAACACCGTAAAACCGCGTGTCTTTCATGCAAAACAGATGAAAAATGACATTTCAGAAAATCTGACAAACCACTCGTTGAGAGAAAATAGGCTGCACGATGGAAATCTCACCTTCTTAAATCGAGGCTTGTTGGCATAGCGGCAGCTGCTCTACGCGATATAACAACAGGTGTACACAGCCTAATACGCAAAATCATAGCCGGCTGGCCTCTCCAACATACAACTTAGACACAACGCGATTAGATTACGCGTTTTCCCACGCTTGGCTGAAACACGATAGCGGGCGACCTCATCTCCCAGTGCGAATGTCACTAGTTTGGGCGGCGCATGGTAAGGGAGGCATCGGCCTCGATTCAAAGGTTACACAGCCATCAAAACATCTCCCGTTGTACTGCGTGCGCTGTGCACAGACTTGAAAACCCAACCGATAAATGCTGTCACTGCACTGAAATCATAAGTCAGTGTTCGAACGCGTGTCAAATTTTGCCCGACCCAGTCTTGCAAAACAAGAATGAGATCACAGGGGGGCGTTGAAGGAAATGGTAACAACACAAATTCCAAGGGCAACGCCGCGACTCATCTTTAAATGATATGATTGGCGCATGCGCATTTCGTGATTTCACCTACGGTCCCACGTAACCTCTAGGGAAGAGTATTGATTCTTCTGCGCGCGTCAAAACAGTAGCTGCCAACTGGCGTTCAACCGCTTTCTATTTACATGCCAGTGGACGGGAGAATGCGTTGAGGGTTGAACGATCGAAGGTCGACGGGTTCTTTCCCGACAAGGCCACGCGAGTACAGGTGGCTTAATCGCAGTCGCTACGCTTTCACGGGTGACCGCCCGGTGGTGAAATCTCGTTAGGCACTGATTTCGTGCGAATAACAATGAAATATTGGCGATCGTTCGGGCAGGCAATCGATTCTATTGGACGGCAGCGCAGGCGAGCTCGGTCGATGAAGCGTTCTGGCAACAGAAGCGAAAAACTGAAGGTGGCAGTAAGGTGTCCTAGACCTAAAATGCATTCCATTTCAAAAGCGAAATTCAACATTTTCGAAACCTCCTATCCGTTTTACGGAGACATCGCTGAAGGGGAACCTTCCGTCACAGCACAAGCGAAAATGAAGTACGTAAAAAGGCTTAACAGTCAGCGTCCTCCACTTGTGAACGCGCTGCAGCTGTTGCATTTTTGTCAGTATGGAACACGCATTATCAGAAAATAATTATACTTTGCAATTAATTTCCTTCCAAGCGCGCAATGTCTGAACAGATGTTGAGTATGGCACCAAGGAATTGACACAACGTGATTGGCATCTCAGGAAAAATTACTAAATTCAAAACGCGACTCGAACGAACATTTTGCACGACAGGCACGCACGATGTCAGCACGCCTCGACAACATCTTGCAACTGTGTCGCCGACCAGCAAGCAAACCGGAAAACGTTGTCTAAGGTCTGACTAAGGCGTCTGCGAACTTGGCGAATAACATCAAACCTTGATGCATACTCGTTATTGCTTTGGAACTTAATCTCTTCACAATCAAGGTCATCTCAGGCTGAATGCGACTGCCTGCTGAATCATAAGTTGCATGGTTTTGGCGTCAACAGCAAGAAAACGGATTTTAAGCCCAAGTTTCAGGCCTCTACAATATTTAATTTAACCTTTCGTTGACGTCTGAAGAGGGGAAAACCCAAGATAGGTGCCAGTGATGAGAAACTTCCTCTTCGCTAACAAACGTGAATCACGACCAAGCACTGTCTAAAACGACGCGTTGAAGAACCATTAACGGTGTAGAGATGTTGGATGAGGACGTTGCAACGACACCTTTTCTCCCCCGTAATGTCCCAACCGCCAAGAAAAAATCACCTCAAAATGTCGCCAACGACCAACAAAATCTTAGGTGCCCTTCGCAACCAGTTGGTTTCACTAAGCTGCGATAATACAATCCGGCCTTTACAACGCTGGGATTTAACTCTCGCGAAATTTCTGACGGAAAATGTCTCTCTGTACGCTGCAATTTAAACCCTACGCTTGACCTAGCTACTTCTTCCGCAGTCGCGCAAAAAATGAACACAGCAAACTGCCAAGCGGGCCGACTGTCCGAAACACGTAGGAACCTCAACCACGCCAAGCAGTCGATAATAGCGCGCACTGCGCCCGAGTGGCTCTAGTCTACACAGAGAAAGCACGGCTCGCGCAAGCGTCCGAAAATCTGTCGTTGAAATTCATTCGAGCGTGACTGTGACTAGCAGTTCAGTGCCATCGAAACAAGCGACGGCGGAAATCCTCTCCGAGCACCTGCCGTGCCGGGATGCATCTTATTCAGCTCGAGTCATAGATCGACCGAATGGCGACGCTGAGGTGGCGAACACAGTAGGTGGAAACATGCACAGAGGCTTCGCGCAAACGGTACGATGTGGATCGTTCATTTGAAACGATGGTTCAATGCAGTTGGAACCGTTTTACTAAGCCAGGACGCGCAGTAGCAGTTTACAGCACTTGGCGAACCAGTCCGCAGCTCGTTTCAAAGATCCTGGTTGCTGCAAGCAATCCATCGCTATCTCGCTGCCGTGCCGCAACCTACAGCCCCGGTGCACCAACAAGGATATCCTTCTCCAGCGAAAGGGCAAACGATTTGAAGTGTGTTAATCTTTAACAGGCGTTTCAACATGCTAGACTGCGCGTGCCGCTATTTTTACGGTTCTCTTTTATAGAACCTTACCAGACGCTTCGGGAAAACAGCGGTTGCTCACTGCACCCAGCAGTTTACTAGATCAAAGCTTTCTGCGATATTTTCCTGAACTGATACTTAACGTCACAGTCACTAAGAGCAGTTACTAGCAAATAAATGAAAGCTTTCAGGTGCGTTCGTTTACGTTTATTTCTACCAGCCTCACTCATTTCGTTAAAAACGGCAGTACGACCCTTACACACCTTTCTTGCGCACCTCGTCAGGGCTGGGCATGCGTCACACAGGAGAGTGGGCGACCGGACTGCGCCGCACTCGTATTCGTACTACGATTCCGTGAAACGAGAAAAAAACAATCGAAAAAAACCTGTTTTACACTTCGCTGTCTCAACTGCTCTCCAGCTGTGGCTTGGTCATCGTCGGCCCTCGATACAACTAAATCTCTGACGCTGTTAGGAACTTGCGCTTAGTGAATTATTTACATCACGACGCACATTGCAACACGGTAACGACGCGATGCTAGCCTGAGCGTTGAATAACCCTGCCTGCTGGCACAGTGACAAGCAGCGTGTTCGCACCACTTCGAGGCGACACGCTTTTCACTTCGCTCCTATAGCCCGCGGCCCAGCGCCGTCACTTCACTGCACCAACTACGCATTAGCGGTCTTGAGTGCCGGAACCGTCGAAGCCCGGAAACTGACCTCGAACTGCTACCACTGCGTGAAACGTTTCGCAAGAAGCAATCCACGCGCGTTCGTCAGGTGCAAGTTTGCCAAGCCGCTCAAGTCGAACGGAACGTGAGCAATCGCTGAAACAACGTCGTTTTGTGTCGCGCACGTTACGAGGACAGTGGAGGTTTGTTTACGTCACGCACCGACAACAGCAGGACAGTGCGCGTGTCGAGCGTTCGACATGCACTGAGAAGCGGCAGCGCACAGAAGCAACAACTCGCAGTACTCACTTGCGTCGCGGACTTGGGAGTAGTATTCCAGATCGCGGAAGTCGGCCACGGACACGATGCGCTGGAATCGGCGGATCGCCCTTGACCCGATTGTGTCTCGCCGTCGCCGGGTCTCGCGCAGCGCGCACTCCCTCACACTCTGGTTGCGGTTCATCGCGCGGTGCTTCTTTTTAAATCAAAATGCGGAAGCTTCCGATCGGTCCTTATTGCCAAGGCTCAGCAGACGTGGACGCAGGGCGCGCGCGAACACGCGATTGCGTCCAAACAGCAACAATTCCGATTACCTGCGCCGGCGCGAGCAACAAACACAGGCTGTGACGGCAAAGAAGAGAACGCCAGTTAAAACATCGGACCCTGGCAAGGCGCGTGAAGTCCTGAATCTGGGCAGAAATTCCTCGTCTTTCATCGGAAGTCGATAACCGAACGAACTTGCGTTAAATAGCGCGGTGCAAAAAGGTTAAGCTCAAATCTCACTGCCCAGCTTAGCTTCACTACGAGGATGAAAAAGTCTTTAAACCTGGCATTGGCTCAAGTAATTGCAATTTCACCTTTTCAGTTTTATCGAACCATCTACGCGTCCACCCGATGACGCCAGCCAAGTGAGTTTGAAGCAACTGGGATACAGTTAAATATGAAGAACCAGCCGAGACCGGCTACGTAAGCGGAAAACACGTCACAATGCGCGATGCATCCACCACACAGTTCACGCGACGTAAACGTCATCGAGAAAACAAACAACCGGCAACCACCGCTTGGGATCGTGAATGCAAGTCGCCAAATGTCTATGGCTTCAGTAGACCTTGAAACCTGAGATTGCAGACGAAAAAATCCTTGCGCGTGAGCGATGGTAGTGGACCTGCGCAATCATAGCTTTCCTAAAATTTTTATTCCAACAACCGAAGGCTCGGTATGACTTGAGGCTAACTTCAAAACATCCTATTTTTGATTGTTTTATTCAAATGGTTCAAGACGAGCTGATGTTGCCACACAGTAGAGACCGGACACATGAGAACGTCAACATTTTGATAAAAAGCTCCCTGAAACTCATCTGCTGACCATAACATTCCAGAATTTCCAGCCTAAAATTACCGACAACTTTCCACAACGATCTCCAGAACCACATGGCAACGAGTTCAAGTACATGCTCGTACACAGCAAGTCGGGTCATGCTATCCACGTTTAGAGGTTTTAATTTTTATGCCAACAAGGGTTTTGATTACCCTCGTACACGGCACATTGCCTCTTATGGTTATCGATCGCCGTTACAAAAAAACTGTTAATCTACAACATATTGTTGATTGGGGAACAATAACGGTCAGTTCTTTCCGCCGTGTCCTGAACTCGCGCTTGATAGAATGGAACAAAGGAGAACTGGGCACCCGCGAATTCAGCGATGAACACGTGCGTTTTTTTGGTACTGCGAAAACAAAAACTACTTTCAAATCGTTGACGCAGAGATCCAGCGAAAAAATCTGCTCGCACATGAAAGCTGTTAGCTTGTTGCCATGACGCATCGTGGAAATTTTGAATCAACTTGCGCGTGACAGGCCAGTCAATTTGGTGCTTAATTTAAACATCGGTGTCTGCCTGCCGGAACAGACAGGATAACCGGAAAAGCGCTTCGCAGAAAGTTGCATCTATCAGCGACGTCACGCTCGCTGCGCAGTCACACGTGCAACAAGTAACTTCGCTCTGCACCTGTCTTCCTTCCGGTGATCAACAGCACCTAATCTACAGGTTCGTTGAAAACTGTCACTGAACGGCGACTGGCGAGTTTTAAGCTGCAACAAAATAAAGTCCGCTCGGCAAGGCCGGCTCGGCGGCAACCCGGTCGTTGGTTAAGAATGAATCGATGAGTTGATTGAAACGGTCCTCCCCCTAGTTTATCACTGCACGTCTGCAGCACAGTCAGCGCAGCGCAACGTCGCATTCAAGCAATGCTCCTGAGACCGCCGCCAACACGCTATGCATATTTATGGCAGACGACGCAATGCCTCTATTACATCTTGTCAGGAACTCGTTGCCTGTTCACGCAAAACGAAATGGCGATTGTTCACGGATGGCTTCGTTGAAGCATCCAGGACGTTTTTGGCCTTGAATTTGCCACAAGCACACCTTCAAAGTTAGGATAACAACAGCTTCACTGCACAAAGCTGAAGATGCTGATGTCCTCATTTTAATACTTCCGCGACACAACGTTGGACTATAGAGCTATGACAGTGAAGTACATGCATACACCATCTCAGTTTAACGAAGCTAACAAGACAGTCGTCGACTTTTTCGTTTTTGTTTACTTAAACAATGCGAGCTTTGCCAAGACGAAATTGATGGACTGGATTACAAAAATCAATCAGACTTACTGCCATTACTGTTGATGACAGCTTACACCGGATGACCTAATAAAGCGGAAGTCGCCGAGTAACTTTACAACGACGGTCTACGTCACAACTGCCTCTGCGTTTGTCGCAACCGCAGCCAGCACTGAGGCAGGCCGCGTGCAATATTTTGAAAAATGAAAATATCCTCAAGATCGGCGGAAGGAAAAACTCTAAATTTCTGCTGCTGTTTATCAACATTCACCAGGAGCGACGAACAGTTGGTAAATTGGGATCGAAGGCTAGCGGTCGAAGTCCAAATCCCAGGTTAAAGCAAGCAGGCGTGGAACACAAAGGCCATCACTTTATTGCGCGCACCTTTTTCTTTGTAACCGTCACAAGATTATTATACGCATTGACCCGAGCAGGCCAGGAAATGCAGATCGCGGAGTCGTCAAAGCCCTGAGGCGGCGAGCACACAGCCTTCGGTGGGTATGATAACAAATAAAGCGCCAGGCCGATGAATAAATTGCACTTTTCCGTCTCTTGTTTTGCCACCGTGTGTCGTCAACATCCGACAATATTAAAAAAGATTTAAGCTTTCTGAAACTACGGTCGGCTTTCTGAGCACACTGCCAACGACCGCTGTAATCACGGATGGTAATTGAAAGAAAAAGGAAGAAAAAGTCTGTGCAGAATCTGACAACGCCTCCTGACAATCGTGACAAGATACAACTCAATTTGAAGAAACCGATTGATGCGAAAAATTGAGAAATACAACCAGAGTGGAGAGTTATTGCTCTGGCAGTCGAAGGCAGGTGGCAGGCACCAAACGAGATGTCGACGTATCCTGTATCGCACTGTGCGCAAAGCTTGATTATGGTTTCCGCAAACAAATTGAAAGGTAAGGCCGCAAAGCATTCAACTTAATTACAGCAGTGGGAGCGAATACTGCCAGGCTTGGACGCACCATCGTCGAAGGTGCAACGCCCACGGCGTCACCCCGCGGGCGAAAGCACTCTCGATCGGTTGAGACGTTGCTGCGGCCTCTTCTTACCACGTCGCATTTTTTCCTCACACCATTGCTCTTGCGTTTGTCCGAACACCGCGCTCATTACGGCTCGAAACAAATTCAACGTGCAGCATGTGGTTATTTGAAGCCGTGCATCACACGATTTAGTGCAACGACTTCAAAATACGATACGAAACTTTATAGTTAGAAGTACGGCGTTCAATTACGACTTCAAAAACGAAGGAAACGTTGTCGGAATTGCGTGACTCATGCATATCATCATGCTTCAGTCAGGTCAGTCCGACCCCTACGGCGTTTAAGGCGAGCTACACTTTCAGCCTATTCTTGTTCAAAAACACTTAAACAACGTTAAAGAACGGATTAATGGCTCAATCAAATCAATGCCAGCTCTCCTTGTTTGGCTGTTATTTGAGCTGAAACAGATACAGGCTAACCAGACCCCATACAGCAGCAATAAGCAAGCTTTAGCCGGGTTGCAAACACCGCGCCACAAGCCTCCGAATAAACAAGAGCAAAACTTGTAAGATTTGGGTGTTATAGCGCCATCATGCGCGCTATAAATTCAAGAAAGGAAAGCCGCGATGTTTGCTTACAATTCACACGAAGGCCACTGCTTGATAACCATCATCAATAACAGTTATGTTGAAAATAAAATTTGAATTGATCGAAGCACCTCTGTTGCAAAGACCCGAACTATACTACAACTGATGCTTCGCGGTCATGCAGTCCGACATGTTTCAGGATCTTCAGCATAGCGCAGAACAGTCTTTTCAAAAACATCTAAACCAGCAGTGCACTACCTTTTTGCTATTGCCGGCCGCATTACGTTTATTTTGATGAATTACGGCGGCCAGTGTGTTCCTGTTCACTTTTTTGCATTGTTTCTGTTCGGCTTCCACACAGAGGCATGCCTGCGTCGGGGACATAGGCTTTCAGGGAAATTTTTGTTAAAAAAAACTCATTCCATTTGTCTCAAAATCAGGAAAACTCGTGGAACCACAGGTTTCTAACATTTTTTCGAAGTATGTGAAATTAACAAAAGAAAAAGCCTCTGGGTAGTGGACCACCCAAGATTCCAGAGCAGGGTGTAAATTACATGGCACGGCCGCATACATGTTTACTGAAGACCGCAGGTTGTGCACCCCTGCTCTAAACGTTAGTGTGCAATTTGTTGATTAATGTAGACTTTTGCCTAAAATCTTCTACGGCAAAAAATGCATACGGACATTTGCCTTAACTTCAGCCAGTAAATCAGGAAAACATTCTGTTAAGCAAACCATTGCAATCGTTGTTCGTCACCAAAAAAAGGAAAAAGGGTCAACCCAAAACCAAAAACAGCCGAGAATTTAGGGGAAGTGAAGTTATTCGAAAAACGTTTACTGTAAACTTGCAAAATTAATAGAAGTAGAAAATTCCGACATTCCCACTTCTTGCGATTCCCCGGATGAACGTCAAGTTTGACCACAAGTCAGATGTATCCTACTCGGAAACACTGAGCGATTTAACAATTCGTTTGATTGCAGTTTAACAGGACGATGGCTTTGAAACAACGGAGCATGCAAAGACAACAGTGAGTGCACGCGTTCGCTTAGCAGGAGCAGAAGGTATTAGCGTTCGACGAGATTTCATGCTTATAACGCCTCGTCAAGCAACATGAAGACCGACCGTGCTCCCCGTTTCATTAGAAATCTCTACAACAGACACGCTGTGCTATTGCCTAAATATTATCTATTACAAGATAAGTGTTGTGCTAACCTACATCGATCGAAAAAGGACGAACACCAACACACAACTGTAAGGACTACGTTTTTAAGGCCTCGGCCAATCTCAAAGATAATGACTTATATGCGATGCTTTCAGCCTCCTACGAGCTTCCACAGACTTTCGTCGAAGTTACGAACCGGCAAGTCAGGTGACAGAGCGCTTACACGTGGTCTTCACAACCATGCTATGAAACCTGAAGTTAAATTTACGAAGATGCAAAATGCAAATGGAGTCACTTTAACGTCGCTTTGATCGCAACGCAAAATATTAATAGCGGCGTAAAGTGCCTTCGTTCACGATGCGAATCCCCCGATGTTGCGGTGTTTACGTGACCAATTCTGCCCTGTGTGTGCCATTGCTTTTCAGCAAACAATGAAGTGTTTGAATAGCGTTGCTTGATTCCGATATTCTCAACAAACTACTCTCACAAATTGCTCTGCCTTAGAGCTATGCTTTCCATTTTCTGCGCGAAGCAGCAGGTATTCACCATTGTTTCTAGGGATCAAGTGCTTGTTGTTGGTTTAAAGAATTCTGCAATTTTCAGGGAACCCGTTTCTGTTACAGGAAGGGCTGCCGCACGACGTCCGAATTTCCCGTGTATTTCCGGGGCCTCGGGGTTAAATTCTGCGTCCGGGAGAATTAAAAAAAATATTCAAGTGTGCAGAACTTCAGAATCCACTTTTAAGTTCGTAGATTATAGCGAGAATTTACGTGTCATGTCATTACAAGCAACTCTCAGGGCATTGCATAAGCAGCCGATGGCGCCAATTGGCAATCATACTCTATGGGTGAGAAACTTCAGCACTTCATGGAGGAAAAAAGATTAGATGCCCGGATAAGAACTTGATTCAATACCAAGGTTGTAGTTCACCTACTAACTTCTTTCACTTTCTGTCTAAACGTCGATTTACACATGTACCTTCTCCGCTAAGCATTTGACGCCTACCATGACTCTTTGTGGCAATACCTCTTGATTTTGCCGGCGCTGCTGCGGCAACCGAGCATGCACGGGGCTGCTGCTTGTGTCTGGCCAACATTCAGCCTTACTAGACAACGTGACTGCCTTTCTTTTTCATTGCATTTACGCGCACGAGGAGCGGGGGTAGCTTTACGTATAAACTGTTTAGCAAAAATGATCGACGTTGAATGTTCAGGGATGAACAACCAGCATTTCGATTTGGACCACCTAATAAAGCACGTTGAAAGGGTGGAATATAACGTAACCATTTATTGGGTTTCACATCATGACAGATTTTTATGAAAACAAGTATCCGCCATCTCTTACATGCCAGCTGTTGGAAACGGCTTTACTCGCACCCGTTAGTAGACCAAGTGCCTTCGTTTAATCAATGCTCGCGTTTCTTCTTCTGCACGTAAATGCACCTTGTCACGTAGAGTGCTGTACTTTAAGTATACAACGCGCCACATCTCATCTCTTCTTCCATGCCAGCACTACCGTAAGCAACTAAAAACTGAATTAGGATCACCGGTGGGGGGCACGGAAAAGTATCTTAAAGCCAAGATGCTCAAAAACGTAGTATAGTGACCACAGCTGGGTTAAATTACGGTCAATATTGGATGTGATGGAAGCGAGATCTGTTATTATTTCGACAACAATCATCGTCGCTGGTAGTTTTTTGAGGCGGTTCTTGCTTGGCAGCCGTTCCAGAACAACATCACCTACTGCAGTCAAGAACCTAATAAGCAGAACTGTTGGAGCATTCGTTTGCTGGTCAGCATTCACTGCGATGTCCAAGGTTGCTAGACCGTTAAATAACTCGGATTACAGTCCCGACAGCATCGTCCCTGAAACTCCTGTTTGCGAGTTTGCGTAGATCTTGCCGAGCCGTTGCAGAAATCAGACCCCACTTAATTTTCTGCTCCGCAAACATTTTCGTATTTTTAAAGTGATTTCACAGTATTTGACAACATTTCGTCGATTTACGAACGCGTTTGCATGATTTAGGATTATTCCAACTTTCATTGATTTTGTTCACAACATTCGCTAATCATTAATATTTGTTGCACAAATATTTAAAAGCGTCAGCACAACCTATTCCAGGGATTGCAAAATCATTTTTTGCGGAAGTTGATTTAACAGTTTTTTTTCATTTTGACTTTTAAACTTGTCATGATAAATATAAACAAAGTTCTCGCTACCTGTACAAGAGTCAACGACAGCCTACAAGATGGCTTCCCGAATTTGTTTGACATTACGTAATCCTCTTAATGGAACTGATGTGGTCAGAGTTTTGGACTCACGCCTGTGATTTGAGGCGTCTTCACACAGCATCGACAAACTTGGCTTTAAATTAGTTTTCTTTTTATCGAAATGCCAGTTTTTGTTGTCCAGCGAGCAGCTTTGCTGTGACACTTGCAAACTCAAAAATGTGCAGAGGTCAAAGAAGTTCGTACCAGAATTGGATTTTTTAACGTGTGAAGCTGCAACCGACCAAAGCATTACTAGAAGTCCATACCTAGACCCTTACTGAACAGCCATAGTGTTCCAAGCAATCAAGCTGCGCAGAAAGCGGAAAGCAAGACAGCAGCATTTTTATAAGTCCACTGCCTAATACGCGTGTTTTCAAAAATCCGATGACATTTCCAAGCAGCAAACTTTCCAAGAAGCTAACGAAACAAAAAGTTGAAGGATGTTACTGAAGCAAAATAGATAAACACATACTGCTTGACAATGAATCCGTGATCATACTCTGACAACCAACACTGTTCTCGTTTAAGGATAGTTTTATTTCGGAGGCGCTGACAAGGCGACAATGTGTTCTTGGCACTACCACTGCGTCACACAAGGATCTCGCTTTGACCGGGTAAAAAAAGGGAGGCAGCGCGCAAAATCAGCTTTAGATTCCCACAGTCCACGCGACCTTGCACAAATGCAAGCAAGCAAGCACACTGCCACGTGAACTTGTTGGACATTCAAGGTCAACCACAGCTTACCGTCTTGCGTCGTTGAGGCAACATTCGGCATTCTCTCCGTTTTTTCAGTAGTAGCTTGTCGCCGCGGCTTCGCGCAACTCCAGCAAAAGCTTCCAGTGCGTGGAAGACGTCGTCGAAACGAAGACCTCAGGCCACGAGCGCCTGCGCTCGATCGGCGCTTTCGTAAATCACCGGCAGTGAGGTCAACAGAGGGGTCCGGAACGTTAGCTCCCCGGGGGCTGGCGGGTTCGCATTCAGAATCCCTGGACCTCGCAGAGCTCGAACTGCCCTTTACGCTCGTCGGGCGGCAATTGCTTTTAGACTGGCTGCCGACATTCTCCGCAAAGCTCATCGCCAGCAAGCGAACACCATGAATCAGCTGAGACTGTAGGAGTAGTGACTGGCTGTACCTCGTCCCTGGTCATAACACCTCGTAGTCTGGTTGCGACAGAAGAGAGCAAGCAACTCATCCGCTTCGTTCGGAAACTAGTTGGGCGACGACGAAAAGCAAACGCAGCGATGTCAGGACGGCTGGCAAAGCTGTCTACGATCAGGTTTACGAAAGCACAACCCTGGTCGCCTGCTTCTGTTCGAGGTACCGCATGATGCGAGCCGCAGCTGTCGTCTGCCAAAGGGTCTGCTGCTCCACCAAAAACGCGTCCAACTCTTCGCCAACGCTGGGCCACAGTGTCAAACTACCATTAAACACGTGCACACCGAGCTTAATCGCCACGACAAACTGTTCAAATGCTCATACGCATTTGGCTTTTTAGCGCGCATGACGGGAGAAGGGACGCGGCAGACAGTCGCAGCTAATCATTAACTAGAACCGATACAGCGACTGAGGAGTCGCTGCTGCAGCGGCTGACGACGTTGAGCCGCTGTTCTGCACCAGGTAACTTTGACCCTCGCCGAGCACACTCGCGCGATGCTCTTAATTAATAAGGTTCAGTTGACACGCATCTCTCACCATCAGCAAAAACCATCAAAAGACACTTGGGATGCCTGCGGCCTGGTCAGCGCAATGAAATGAACGTCCTTTTATAGCGCTCGCCAACGTGACGGAGACTACGCCACAATCAATTATTTAGCAAGACGGCCAACAACAGATCGTCACACGCGGTTGCAGCAGATTATCAAAGTCAAGAGAGTTAATTGCACACGAAGAACGCCGTCTGTGCAGACACATTTCATCGGGGTCAAACGTCACAAACCAGTTTCTGCGATTCGATCAACAAGTCAAACCGGCTGGCTTCATTGTGAGTTGCGTCTACGTTTGTGTGATGAAACAATGTTTGATTGTGTGGCGAATCAAGAAATTACGCGAAACCTTTTCAGTAATGCGCTCAGTCGGTCTTAAACTTCCTTCGCTAAAATTTTGAGCAGAAGGCCCGGCTTGAAGCACCAGGAAACGAAAAACGCTTGAGTCAAAGCGTGCGTCGCAGTGCCAGGGCGAGCGCACGTCACGCAACACGCGAGCAAGGTGTTTCGCCATTATTGCGTATACCGGAAGCTGGCCTTCCGCGTGATAGAGAGGAACTGGACCCGTTCTTGAGCAGACGCCGCGATCAGCCTGTTGCTGCGTCCTCCAGGCCTTTTAAGGCGTGTGGCTAGCAGGGTTCCTGCACATTTTCAAAAAACTTTTTCCACACTTTTTCAATACTAAATGAAAAAACTTTAATACCATTACTTCTCTTGATTTTTCCAAAATTTCATTCATGGAACACAACGCAAAAACATCTGTAAAACTGCCATAAGCGGTAAAGAAAAAAATTTAAATAAACAAATGGCGGAATTTGGAATTTTCATACTTTTTTAATACTTCACGTACACTTTGGCCAAATTCAATATTTTTTCAAGGTCTTCAAAACCGATTTCACGATTCAGTACTTTTTCAATACCGGCAATACCTCGTGGGAACCCTGGGCTAAGTACAAAGGACTCGTTCTGTCGACAGAGGCGCGTGTTTTCATTAAAGTCACCGTGGGTTGGGTGATGTGTCAGCTTCCAATTTAATAAAAAAAACGGAATGGGTGAAGTCCGATTGCAAAACGCGAAACGGTTGTGTATCAGCTTAGCACAGCCACTGGCCAGTGAGTTCGACTGACGTGTCAGTCAGTGGACCGTCTGCCTTTCTTGTCAGAGTTGGAAACAACGATCACGAGGAGATTTAAAAAGACAGAAGCGTCACGACACGACCGCCGAACGTGGACGCGCGGCCAGCGCACGATCACGCGAGTAACGTTCCGTTTTACCGGAGGCGGTGGGATACAGACGCTGCCCAGACACGACACATTTCCATGTAATCGAGGGAGGGTTTCCCGGTATATTTTTGCAGGAAATCGCTGTTATTGTTGCATTTTCCTCTGCGGAGAATGAAACCCGTTATTTTTATCACAGCACAAGAAAAATCCCCGTTACACTGTTGCTGTTGTTGTTGTTGTTACATTCTTCTTTGCGGAGAATGAACCCCGTTATTTTGCATTCTCCTTTGCGGAGAATGAACCCCGTTCTTTTTATGACATAAGAAAAATCCCCGCTACATAAGAAAAATCAGCGTTGCTGTTATTGTTGCATTCTCCTTTCAGGCCCGATACCCCAACCGGATCAAGCGCTTGTCATAAAAACGCGACGTGCACGAAACTCTGTCGCCGCTTGGCGGAAACTTAACATTGCGCGATACGAAGAACAACTGACAGCAAACGCAGACCGCCTCGGCCACTGGCCAAACTGTAACCAGGCCCAAAACCGGTGCAGGTTCTAGCCCATAACAAGGGGGGTGACCGGAACGGCAAGGGATTGGGGCCTGATTGCAATATACAGTTTACCGAATAACGTTCAGCTTTCGTCCATTTAACTCGGTGATTCTCAACGTGGTCCAGGTGGACCACTGGAATTTCTGTTGTCCACAAGAGAGTTCCATAAATCCTTGGTTCACTGAGCTGTGTGCAATACACATTCGACTAGTTGCTCTCATGCGGTGTCAGTATAGCAAAGCGGTCGGTCCATCGCATATTTTCTTCAAAGATGGTCCATGAGCCTGAAGTGGTTGAGAACCACTGCTCTACTAACCTAACCGATGACAGCGGTAGCCCTTCTTGCGGCCAATAAACAGTTAAAACTACCACAACACGTTGACCCGAACTGCTGATCGTTAAAGCCGCACTCTCCAACATGTCTGGAGAACTGCTCCACTTCCATGCGTTGTTGGTATTCACCGAAAACTGCACAGCAGTCGCTGCCTCGCGCTGTCGTTCCAAACCTACCCGTTGCTTTGATCAAGCAAGCCTTGCTGCTGAAAATCACGGCGCACAGAGTGAGTCTGTGTTTTGTTTGATAGAAGAAAAAAAAGGAGTATAGCATGCAAAGCAAACACTGCAACCACGCACCGAAGCTCACGACATCTTCGCAGTTCGAGAAAGAAAAGACATCCGAATCCATTTCTGAATCGCATTTCACGTTCTCAGGGTCGCTGAAGAGCTGCAAAAGAAAAATGGCATTAAAGGTGAAACGTGTTTTACGTTTTTTTTTTTTTTCGAAACGTTTTTTGACTTCCAACGCGGCCATGTACGTTCCGGCGAGCATTAACAAGCC
>JGI24021J15306_10001010_pt1 | contig 25568 bp, 15 predicted proteins | sample Ectturendosymbi1_FD_15306 | JGI IMG/M metagenome (IMG submission 15306) | reverse complement strand
GCTCAAAGAAAGTGGTTCCAGCCTAGGTCTGCTGGCATGACACGGTTTGAATAAAATGCTAAGCTTTGTCTTGTTAACAATAGCGCCTTAGTAGTCGAGCGGAATGTTCAAAGTGTAGTATGCGAGTGGTGCTGGATTCGACTCTAGCCTTTGCAGCTTTGATGGCAGTGGTTATGCGTCATACCTTTGATGGGACCGGTTTAATTCTTTTGTGTTCGTGTTTACGCTTTTAGGGTTTGGTTTCATTAAACTAAAGTGAATTTTTTCTATGTAATAATAAGGACTACTGAATATTACGAGTTTGATAAGATTAGGACTGCTGGAGTGACTGGAAACGCCACTAATTATAAAAACAGGCAGGGCGACAATCCCATATGTTCAACCAGAGGTGAAATCTCGCAGCCCTCCCGGCCAATTTCACCACGAGCCGCCACTGCCGAGGACTACATTGGTTTCAAACCAAGCTGTTCCCCCCATTTCACAACAAAATTGCGTATTTGGTCTCCAGGATGTGAAGATCTTAAAATGCCGAATTTTTTGTTGCTTAATCTGCGTTCCAGGAAATGACGTACATAAACGCTTGTTCAATTAAAGCATAACTGGCTAATTTATGGACTGCGTTTTATAGGTATAGATCAAACACAAAACCAGCTAATAGTCTAAATTCTGGCAGCATATTTTGAATCATTCTGGGAAGAGGGAACAAGTAGTGACGTTTCTTCATAGGGAGTTCTGGAAACTATGACGTATTGTGCCAAACAGAGGCGGGATGAAACCTTTAAGAAAGTAACGAGACGTCATTTATCTACTGCTCCGAGGACTTGACAAAGAACACATTTAACTTTAATTTGAACATGTCAACCAGGTAACGTGCTAGTCATAAAGCTGATCACAGGCGCCGCAGTGAAAATACGTGGCAAGGCGCTCGATTCCACGCAGTACCCTTTTAAAAAGACATGCGACGAACAACAGTTTGACTCAAGTTGCACTGGCGCTATATCAGTGAAGACGAACAAGTCGGAGTTGGTCTCTTGCCTATCCTGACTGTATAGCTCGTGAGTCTTTCTTATTGACAAATTTATGGCACAATTGCACGTGGAGTTACCTGTGATTGATAAACGATTTAAAATTGTGCTGATGCTCACCTGTATCGGAAACGACTTGCTTTTGCGTTGCTGACTCCAAGATTTTACGCGATGGCGCTGCAGTGGTTGTTGCTTTCACATCAAGTGCACTAGTCACGTTCACGTTGAAAATGGAGTTTTCCTTTCTTAGTGATGAGGAATGAGCAGTGAAATTGTCAGCAGGTCTGGTAGTTGCTGAAAATGTTTTCGTTTTTCTAAGATCGCTCTGGGACAAAGTTGATGGTTCTGCAGGCAATAACTTCTTTTATGATATTACTTCGAATACCCGAAACTTCCAGTTAGTATTTGGAGAAGAAATGCGTCTTTGAAAAGTTTGGTTTCTCTTTTCACACTGTACTATGTCCGAGCTTTAATTTTTTCCTCAATTGACTTTCTACTCATGTGTTTCTACGAAAACATCTTACACCTTTTTCGAGTTGTAAAAACTTTGCACTCTTCAGTAAAAATTTTCATCAGAGGCTGTTCCATCGCATGTTTCCCTGAGAACCGAATAAAAACTTTTTACAACATTTTGCGGGCAACTAAGCACGTATTGAATATTACTAATTTCCGCCGATCAATAATTATGTTTTTAGGCGACAAGCCAAAAAAAGTTGATTATAATTAACTTTTATTATTGTATGGAGCAAAAACATTATCTGATTTTTGTCATTACCACCCTATAGAGGCCAAATTAAAAGTTTCAAAATGATGATGCACTACATTAGTTCTCGGCATGCTATTCTTTTAATTTAATAAACCAACCCAATTTTTGCCTTTTTTGCTCCAATCACGAGTCTTCAAGTGATTTGAAGTTAACGTCGTGCCGTGTTTGTCGGCATTCGACTATTCAGAACCACCTATCACTTCTTACAATTTTTTGTATGACCGAACGGAGCGTCGCTGCTTCAGTCGACGAAGTGACCAGTTACATTCGCAGCGTTTGTACTGCTAAGGGCATATTCAGGATACTCTAATTAAAGGATAACGCAAATGTAAAGCAATTTATAAAAATGCATGCTAAAGGTAAACAATGACACAATGTGGACAGGTCGACTGTGCACCTATTACTTCTATCTGCATTTATTCTTAACATCTGATTGTTTTGCGTTATTTTGGCTGACCTCTTTCCAAATGTATACGAGTATCATAATTGTAGCATTCATAAGACAAGAAAAATTTACTTTCATCTTTAACTCGCGAAAACGGATTTACGGATTTGTCAAGCAAACGTAGTTCTGCGTGAGTTTCATCGCTGTGTGGTCACAAAACGGGAGCTTTCAAACACCACATAGCTTTCAGTTGCTAAATCAGTCTTATTTCCCATCCTCAACTGTGGCCATGAATCTCGGCGAAGTGGCAGAGATGGATTTTTGCGAAGAGTACATGGCATTATGATTCGCGACAACGTGCACAATTAACTGTGAAATACCTACAGTAAAGCCTTGAATCGCGAGCCACTTCTCCGAATAGAGAGATCTTAGCAGCGATGTTCCGGCCGCGTGACCTGAATGTCCCAGGAAATATGGACAAAGCGATCCCTGCTGGCTAAAACCACGAGAAAGCTGCCCAGAGGTCGGCCAAGGACCAAGATGGGTTATTATATCTCCAATCTGATTTGGTCCCGTTTTGTTGTGGAGCCAGTAGAACTATCAGAGTTTGCTGAAAGCCGTGAGGTACTTCAAGAGCTCCTATGGCTGCTGACCCGTGACCCTCCCCAGTGGAAAAGCGGGTATGAAAACGAATGAATGAACACTTGTGAACAGAAAACCTTTTACAAAATTGCTTTATGAAGCTAAAGGTTTCAAACAGCTATGCACTTAGTAATTGCGTTGTCATTGAGTGCTAATGTATTCTTAGAAAACTCATCAGCAAGCAGTAATCAACCACAAATAGTTCTCTAACACCAAATACAAAAAGAATGCATGTTTTTCAAAAAAAGTGAAATAAGCTTTCTATCCGTCTTTCACTGCAAAAAAGGAGTGAATGCATGGAGTGATGATGAATAAGAACATTGTTCTCATCGAAACATAGGATTAACATATGGAGCTATATGAATGTAGTCAACAGATGAACTCGTGTGTAAACGTTTTCCAATCACTCAAAAACATGGTTTTGTTTATAAAGACAATGCAAAGCCCCAGCAATTTAAAATAGCATTTCCTACCAATTGCAGATTTTAGGGTCAAACAACAAGTTGAGTTGGTCTCAAAACATGTTTGTGAAGGTAAATTTGAGGAGTAGACGCAATGCCGATTCATTTATTTAAAAAGTTTTAAATTGGAAGTTTTTTGGAGGTTTTCTAATTCACCCTTATCAGGAAAAAACGCAGGAAAAAACGTGACGCAATCACTAAATCACCATATCAATACACATTCTAAACGGTAAGAAAGCATTTGTAATCATACATGTGAGTGTTAACAGTGTGCGTGTGGTTTCTCTACAGTAGCAGGCAAATGCTATTGTACTGGGTTACACAAAGAAACCTAGTGTATTGACTGAAATTAAAAGTTGTTGCTTATGCACACTATTGCTGGCAGCGAATCAGACATATCGCTCATGCTTGCACCGAGTTCACCACCATGTTAAGATTGCGACAGACAGTACGGCGCGACACACAAGGTCACGTAGGTGAACGCCTGGTGAGCGATATCTCGCGTTCTGCGACTCTGACGCACCTGCGGTTGCACGCCTCTGCGTCTGATTTTCCCTTGTCGCTTCGTCAGTGCTTCCATGATGCGAGAGATTCACGGCTGATGTTATGAGAATGGCTGTTTCACTCGATGTCATCGGTGGTTTTGCACTTGGTAATAGCGCTAAACGAAAGAAAAGAGATAATTTTTGGCCTGCTACGGTAATGACAACATGTCGATATCTTTNCAAGTTTCGCATCCTCAGAATAGCAAACGATTGTGTCATGGACAAAGATTTTCTAAACATTTACTCGGGAATTTCTTCGCAAATGAATGATAGGCGTAGCTTTAAAATTTCACACGGCGAACAAAGTTAAAAAAAGAGTTCTAGAAAATCTTTATGCAATGCAATGTGCGAATTTACACCTCTGTAATATTACGGTTATATTAGAATATCCACATTTTGCAACATTTTTGAGGAAATATTCGCCCACAGAAAATAATGTAATTAATTAGGGATTTTTCGATAACACGATATGAGTATGAAATTGGATTAAACTTGGCTGCAAATAGCACTTGAATGGTTGCATTGCAAGAAGTTTTGTGACGTTTACCTTTCTTGCATTTTAATTTCACGTTTTGACAAAACGCTATTACAGTATTTTCTATTTTCCAAATTTAAATAATAAGCATTCCCTCGTATTTCATAAACACTCAACCGCTGTGAGACAGTGGGATGGAATGCTGTATGTCACGAAATTACTTCCGCATTCTTGGCCAATGAGCAGAAAGAAACAATTTCGTGTTTCAGCTGCTGTTTTTTTCACATTTCATCGCTGCCTGAAGCACCCCCAGCAAAAGTTCACTTTACGCGAAACTTTTATTTCACTTCAGTTATGTGATTAATGTGATTTTTAGCATTACGGAGCAATTTTTGGAAAAATAAAGTTCGTCACCGAACAATGGTGTGAGCGCTTCACTGAAGCCATGGCTAGTGATGACTGGAAAGTTTAACTATCCAAGCCACTTCATGAAGAACAATCTTTAGAGTGTTGCTGCCACATATTGTTTCAAAGTTACCAAAAGTTGTTGCAGAGTATATCACTAAGTACTGCAATGAATGTTCTACACCAATTACACGAAGACCAGATTTGTTGGAACATTTCTTTTAAACTTGTTTATAAAAAAAGAAAAACAAGCCAAACAAAACGGACATGCTTTTTGTTCAGTTGAGTAAATCAAAATATCTTAGCACTACACATGTTAATAAACTTAATTGGAAGGGTGAAATATAAATGTTTATCATAAATTCCTAAATCATGAGGAATTTGTTCAACAATAAGCCAACAAGCCACTATTCAGTGCTCGGATCTGTTTATTTTGACCTTTTTCATTCTTATCTAACTTACAGTACGCAATACTTAATTGGGGAAGAGCCAATAAAACCACTTAGTTCCTCTTATTAGTTTGCAGAGTAAAGCTGTAAGAGTCCTTAAATATAAAGAACACTAAAACGGATATTGTCTATTCAAAGAACTGAATTAAAAAAATTCCTCATGTTTTTAAATTATGAGTTAACAAATTTATGTACTCTTTTGATAACAGTGGACTATCTGAACATCTTAACAATAATTTTGTAAGGCTGCATCAGTTCACAATTATTAAACAAGACTTGTGTCTTCGCAAAAATACCAATTACCCAGAATGAAAACATCACTTGGTCGGCTTTCTTTAAGGGGCAGTATATTGCTCCCTAATTTTGGTCTAAAATTCATGAAAACTTGAAATCTCTTTCATCTTTTTCATTTGCAAAACAATATAAAAATGTCTTGTTCTCTTGGCAATTTATTCTTCATTCGTTCCATTCCTCTATACGTTTGTATTTAGTTCCACTTTTTTACCCTTCAACCTTCCTGGTGCTCACGCCACTCTCCCTGCACATAGGCATGCTTTTCAACACCTGTGTTTTGTTTTTCTTTGATGTCATGCATTTATTGCATTTTGTAACATTATTTTTCCACATCGCCTGAAACGCCTTTACTTAAGTATTGGTTTCGGTCAACAACAGCGTTGGCTGAGTAGTAAAACCACGTCTTTGGTGGCCAATCCTTTGCGTCTAAAATACACCAATTTGAAAAATTCCCAAGTCCTCAATTGTTTTTATCTTTTGCAGTTTTATTAACATGCAATTCACTTTGTAGCCCTTTGGTATTTTGCTCTTTTGTTTTTTTTGTATTTCTGTTACTTGGTGGTGCATGTAACAAAAACATGAATAAACCTACCCGCCACATTAATTGCCGTTAATTGGAAATATTGAACTTTTTTTAAACAGTTGCTGGTTTTATTTTCAGAGGCGCAGTCTTGTAACGACATCAAGGGTAAGAGCACGCAACATGTATCATGTAATCAGGTGTTTAGAGAACAGGGAAATGCAGTTTGCCACACGAAATGTTTGCACAGTGAAAGAGTTTTAACAACGAAAACAGGCCTCAGAAAGTCGCGGGGATATACGTTTCTTTGATGTAAGTTTCAAGAAGCACTTTTGTATTCACGACATGCGTCACGTAGCAAACCTGTCGACTAAACTCAACTATGGTTCAAGAAAATGGCAACCAGTGCTCAAGCATAAGCAGAACGTAAGCTATCGTACTTCGTTCATCTTGGCTGGGCGTTGTCTCCAAGCCTGATTTTGAACTCGTGGACATCGCTTCCTCCTCTGTTGGAGTACTCCAGGAACCCATAGAAGCAGAAGAGCCTGCACTTACCGCTGCGCCTGTTGTACCTCTGTCGCTTGTACCTCCAACTGGGCAACAACAATGAGACTTCAGAGATCAGCGATTAATATAAACAAATATCGTCAAGAAGTTCACAAGTTTACCTTCACTTTTGATTTGCAAGCTGGCTGAAGTGGTGGCTGCAACGTAATTTGCCTGCGTGTTTGGAAACGGTGTTTTGTCAAGTGAACCGCTAAAGGGTGCAAGCGTCGAATAACCGCTTTGGGAATTCTTTGCAATGGCTGATGACGCTTCGTTAAGTTCTAAAGTTGAAAAATTTGTAACTGTATTTGTAGGAATTAAGTGCGAAGTATATGTCTGGGTGGTGCTCTGTGCACTTGAATATGGTTTCGTGGAAATACGAGGAATCTCAGCTGAGGAAACTATGACGTTTTGTGTAATTGCGGTTGAAGTAGGTTTTAGTTCATACAAATGCGTAGATGACGCATCTGAGAGAACGGATTGATCCGTGCTTTTGGTTGTGATTGTTGATAAAGAAGATGCAATCAGGGCTTTTGCAGTTTTTGAGTGGGAGGATGACTGAGAAGTGAATGTGTCCACTGGTGCTTGTTTCAAAATATTGATGAAAACTGATGCATTTACTGCGGCAAAAGAAGTATTTTCAACAAATGGAACTACATATCGTGAGGTTGTTATGCTGTCTGATCTTTCCTTTGCACCCGGGAGTATTGTTGAGTTGCTGATACCTGCGAAAACATTTTTAGAATAAGAAACAAATACCGTTCTATTCCCAGAGATCAATGAAGTCTTTGTTGTATACAAAGTAACACACTCACGATATCCAATAGCTTTAATCAAATTGTGGTGCGAAGGTGAAAACAAATAAAACGTTGCATCAATCAAGAACTTACGAATTTCAGAAGCAAACAAACTATTTTGAAATATAACCAAGACTGTCAGAAACAAAAATTATGATAACGCAGCAAAACTGGATGTATTTTTGGCTCTAAGCCAAAATGATTTAAAAATTAAAACAACTGCGACAACCACAGTTTTGAATTTAAAAAATCTCTACGCAGATTATTTTATATTGTCGTAAACTAAACATAAGTGAAACTACTTAGCAATGTGTGCTGTCAAAAAGTTTGAGACCAAAGAAGAGCAACGTAGTGCAAACCTGTTCCTTTTTTCGTAAAATAGCAATTTATTAATATTTCATGGAATAAGAAAAATAAGCAATCGGTTTACATTATCAATAAACACGTAACACTCGTAAAACGCACCTGATTGGGTTTGTTGGTTGATCTCTTTAGACGTAAGGTAATAGGAGATTACAAAGAAGCAAAGAACACTTGCTATTATTATGATAACTGCGGCAAACACAACAGTAGAAACAATCAACAGTTTTTTTTGTCGTTGATAACTTTGTTTCGGATTGTAGCGTGGGCACGTTTGTATCCTCCCATCATCAAGTAGCCTCGGTGTTATTGGCTTGTGCACGCCGAGGAAGACCTGCGCGTGTTTAGAAATCAATTTCATTACATGATGGTTGATTACCAAAAGACAAAAACAAAAATATGTGAGCGGAAACATTCGGATTTATATTGCACTTTGTCCCTAGAATACCTGAGCTCCACAACGAATAATTCGAGGTTATGATCAAGACCATGGGCGTCGGAAGGGGGCCTGGACTTTGAAATCTTTAGCAAAAAAGGTTGTTTTCTTAGTTTCGAGTGGGAAAAAACAAATTTTGCCACGTTTGGCCCCCTCCTAGAAAAATTTTGGAAAAATCCCCAAGTGCCCTCCCCACCAGAAAAAATCCTTCCGACGCCCACGATCAAGACACATATTCGTTGCTTGGAAGTTAAGTAAAATAAGCAAAACTGAATTATAGAAAAAATTGTAACGAATTTCGTCTTCATCTTTTATTGCAAGAGGCCAAATGTAGACAACAAGTTCAAACAAAGTAGGCTATCACTGCAAAAGCCTACGTATTTTACAAACGTTCATAAAAAGGACTCTGACTTAAGTTTTGCTGTTAAAAACTACCACTAGCACCCAAAAGGTAAAGGTTTTCATGCAACTGCAGTTTTGAAATTGAACTGAGAAAGACATACAAGTGTTAAAATATCTACAGCCAGTGACGCATCAACCCACACAATATGAAGCATGCTGCGAAGTAAATTGCTGTTCATTATTACTGGCCGCAGGATTGTCGTCAGAGGAGCGGGTTCACGATGCAGTCTCCCCATTTCCCATTGGTTCCCCCCTGATAAAAACGGGTGATGACCGCTTACTAATATTTTATTTCCATTTTCGCTGATTATGACCCCCGGTTTTTGCTTCCCCTCTAACCAAAAATTTGCCACGAGCTTGACTGGCCAAGCTGCAAAGTAGATTTTTGCTTTGAGTTTGATGTGCATGGTGTGTATTTTACATTGTACTTGGTGTCATATCATGCGTTATTTTTAAAGACAAACGCATATATTGATGTCTCTCTAATTTTTTTTGTTTAAAAGTTGGTAGTGGAATATTTCACATTGAATTTGCCTATTTTTTAAAGTGTACCAAATGCCTTGACTAATGGTAATTCAAATTTTTTTGAAAAACTCTAAGGCATCATTCAAGCTACAAAAGATTTATGTTCGATACGCCCCACGGTCGCCCAACATATGGGCTATTTTCGTGTATATTTAAATGTAGCACTTTAACTAAATTGTAAACTAAGCACAATTATGAATAAGTACACGCAGATGTCTTGGTAGTGATATACGTTTAAGTAGATAAAATGCCAACAGAAACAAAACTTCCTTACCACATTTTCTTCAGCATTCACCGGATTCCTGTTTTCTAACTCCATGTTGAAAACGTACTCATCCTTCATTTTTCGGAATTGAACAGCAACCTAAATATTCCTATAGTGATACTGCAAAGCTAAAAATAATTATTATCAATCACATAATTAAAACACTTTATTTTCCACTAAGCACAGCAAAATTAGTGGTTAGGCTACATCTAAACTAGAGAGCTGCGCAAACCACTATTATTTTTATAAAACAAACTCTAGTATATTGCTAGAGTGTCCCCACCGTTGTTTCTGTTGATGGACATTTTCAAAAGTACTTCTTATCAAATAATTCACAATAACTGCGCGCAGATTCAGTCAAACCATTTCACTAATTTTCAGTTTCTGGTATTAACCACGGTGACTTCAACTGCTTGTGCAAGACTCATTCGTATATGGACAAGTTCCTTCTTCAACTGAAATGGTTGTTACCTTAAACATTGCATATGGCTTTCTTTTTACAAGTTCTATGACACAGGGCAAACAGAATTCCATGACTGGGGCTACACAATCTCAATTCAATTCGTTTTTAATTGCACGCTGAATAAAACAGTATACCACGCGTGATGGTGAAAAGCGGCTCATGAACGTCTAAAAATTCAGTGCAGATAGCAAGGATATTCGATGATTAAGCAAGTTAGTGCTAGAGCTCCATTACCTGCAAAAGTAGCAAAAAATCTAAATTGTGATTTCTGAGTAGCGTTCAACGATCATCAAAAAATAAACACTTCACTTGCTATATCATGTAAATACACCAAAATAATTTTGCAAACAGTACTTCCTTATCAAAGCGAAACCCCGCACCTTGCTTGTGGAATGTTTTGTTCGACTACAAGTGCGCGTCGAGAGTCTGGAGACAGATTATCTTCATTTAGAGAGTCGTACGCATACACGATATCTGATCCATAACACAACGATGACTAACGGCCTCGGTAGGTGCGTTTGCTTATTCGAAGCCTGACACCACGTTGCGCACTGATGAAAGTAGACACCCACCATTGTTGAACGTTAGGCTCGAGTTCATTAAAAACTCCGACGAATGGTCTTTGAAAACAGGTACCATGGATTACGTCACTGAGCTATCGGCTTAATTGCTTACCAATTGTAAAATGTGTGTCGAAAAACGAGGCAAAACACTGAAGCAGCAGTGACCACTGACCACAGATGTTGTGGGTACGAAACCCTTTCATTACCAGACTTGTAAATTCTCAATACTCTAAACCAGCGCTTCTCAACCGGTGGGCCGCGAATGTTCCGAGATAACTTAAATATTTTTTGAAAAAAGTTATTGGTATGCCTAGTCATGAGTTCTGAAACAAATCTTTCGTGAAGTGGGCTCAAAATCGAAGTCCTGGCGAAAAGTGGGCCGCGACATCAAAAAGGTTGAGAAGCACTGCTCTAAACTAAACAGCATATAAGCACCGTCACTGCAGGTTATAAAAATATTTTAGTACAAAACAATGTTGGTCTATAGCAGGGTTCCCAACCTGGGGTGCATGTACCCCAAGGGTTACATTTGCCAATCTGAAGGGGCATATTTAAGGTTAACAATAGAAGAGAAAAATATATTTACATATTATTTATATCCAAGTATTTATACATATATCAGTGAATAATATTTTCAAAAATCCTTATATGCCTATTGTTAAATATATCTATGAATAATCATGATAAAATATTTTGTCATAAGAAATTTTAGGGTACACGTTCATCTGTCGCAATGCTGAAGGGGTTCATGATAACAGCAAGGTTGGGAACCCCCGGTCTGTAGTCTATATCATTGGTTCTCCAAGTGGGCGGAATCGCCCCCTCAGGGGCGATTTTGAGGGGTAAGGGGGCGAACAAAACAAAGAAGGAGATAGGGAGCAAAACAACACAAAGCGGGCGAAAACACTCAACCGCTACCACCAATCGATCAATGAGTTAACTTCGGCTGTGACCTTAATGCTCTCAAAGCAATAAAACTGCTTGTTGATTCATAAGGGAGGTTATCTACGATTGTACCTCACTAAAATGTCTCCCAATATTTCGAAGCTTTGTGAGGTTATCTACGCCAAGCATATCCGTCACACTGAACTGGAGACCATGGTATGCATCAATTTATTTAAATAAAATTCTTTAAAGAAACTACCTTATGTTTGCTTTATCAGATTTGGGCGACAACGATGTGTCGAGAGTGAAAAGGGGGCGATGGAACAAAAAAGTTTGAGAAACCTGGTCTATATCATACTTCAAAACCTTTCGCTTTTTCGATTTTCTGAAGGTATCCGAAGGGTTATATTTTTTGTGTATCATTTTCGCACTGAGAAAGTGATTTCAAACTAATCCTGTAGTTTATCATCACCTCACACCAAAACAACCTTGCCCACAGGCTCTTCGGTTTAAGGCAACAGTTAAAAACTTAGTTAAAACCATCAGTTTCTTTCGCAAGTATCCAACCGTTTCCGTTCGAAGCAAGTTTAATGTTCGCTCAGTTGTCTAGAGCTGCACTGTGACGAGTATTGTTGGAACTGTCGGTACAAAAGAGCTTTGGTGAAATTAGTTTAGTCTGCAAACAAGAGTCAAGCGCCACCACTTTAATTAACTTTTGTTAAATCATGTCCAGACACTGCAAATATCTGGAAAAGTATGTAAATCAAACGATTTCGTACGGCTGGCATATTTACTGCGTGTATGTGCGTGGGCCTCAGAATAGAAAAAATAGCAAGGTTACTGCGAATCACGGTCAAACAAAAAAGCAGGGGTAAGTTTTCACTATAAATTAAAAACACGAGCTACGGAAAATCTAAAGAATGTCTGTATTTTTAAACATAAAGCCAGATCTTGCGCCACGTTGTTTCGTGTAAAATACTCCCGAAATATATACAATGAAATAATTGCGACAAGAATAGAGCTCTCTAGAAAGAAGGTAGCAACAAAGAGCGTGTTGCAACAGAATGTTCTTATGTCTTAACGTAATCTTATGATGTTTATTTTGAAAGAAAAAAACTCTCCTTTTGTTTAAAAAATCTTCGAAAAAATTCAGGAAATCATAATGAATTGTCTGTTTGACTTTCATACAGACCCTTTTAAACCTTTAAAGTTTTATATGATCCTTAAGAACAAATTTCGAAAAATTACAAAGTTGATTTCATTTATACTAAAAACAAGCAACCTACCCACACATAAAATAAAATTGATAGGTGGTATGCTCGCCGTATATAAGCGTTTCAAAGGTGCTTCCTATTACAAAATGGTAACAACCAATTTTGATGTTTTTTGAAAGTACATATTTTCTCAAGAGATTGGTGAGCAATAAACGCAACAAGCTTTCCGGGCAAAGAACAAACATTTATATTCCAAAATCATTTCGTTGCGAACATTTTCGCAAGAACAAAGTAATCTGCTTCGTAGCCACTGTAAAGATATTCTCCAACTGGCCGCATTCACCTGGCGTTCAGAACTGAGCACTGTGAGGTTGGGTTAGTCTGAAGTGAGGCTTATTTCATAACATTTAGCATCTATGAGTACAACTGTCCAACCTATAATTTGACAATGTGATATCAGTAAAATGGTTTGCGCAAATTACCAAAGAGAATAACGTTAACTTAACGCAAGGTTTACAAGTCGAATCTAATATCGCACTTCACATTAAGCGAAAATTTAATTGAGGTACCGTGAGATATTCCAGGCTTGCGCAAATTTGGTTTTTAATTTGAAATCTGGACATAAAAGCAAGCATACCCCTTGGTTCCAGTTTCTTTTCCCCATCTTGTTATCCTTTTACGTGTGCAAAACGTAAGTTAAAAAAGGGTTGATTTTTAATTTTAGAACTTCAAGTAGAATTAATCATTGAAAAAATATTTATTGGTTACAGTGAAATTACTTCAGCTATGACTTAGATTTGGATTTTTTTCAGTCGCCCCAGGCGAGTACAGGCATTGCAAGGATCCAAAATATTCGAATACCACCTTACATGGTTTAGGTCACCGAAGCCATACAAAATTTTTGATAAAAGCAAATGCGCGAACGCCAATCTGTCTCAGTAAGTTAAAAGTAAAAACAATTTTTTTAAGCTTATCTGGGTTGCAGCATGCGAAGTGATACGAATCCCATAAAAGTTGCATGGAAGAAAATCTAAACAACAGATTGTATAAACTTAACGCATGGCCAATTATATGTGTTATCGAAATAAAATGGCAAATATTTAGTCGTGGTATACCAACATTTATGCTTGTGGTATTACGAATTGTTTTAAGGTGACAAAAGAATGATGTAGAAATCGTGCTTACCGAGTAATGCTGATGCTGCAGTTAAAGACTCCCACTGAAAAATGAACTCATATTTTGCGAGTTTCGCGAATTGCAGAATGCAGTAAAGATTGATGTTGCAGCAAGAAGTTTAAATAATGGCAGAACAGAGGTTTGTGTTCTCCAACATTTGCATAGTGTGAAGGCTTTCAGTTTTCCTCAATGTTTAGAGCACAGAAAACACGTTTGAATTTTTAATTCCGCGTGGTCCAACAAGGTTTGACCTGCGGGCCATTTTAACAAAACGTGACAACTTGTGGGTCACTTCTAACAAAATGATGTGCAAATCAGCAGATTCACAAGATTTAATATTGAAATGGGAAGATAAGTGAGTGCGTCATTGAAATACGAGCACAACAGCAAATGGCATTTTACTAAAAACCTCTATCAGTGGGATGATGTCGCCGAGGCTTCTCTGACACCATCGTTCCTACATTAAACCCAAAATCTTAGTTGTAGCAAGTGTGAGAATATTGTCCAGTGTTTCGTGTGCAATGCGATTTCTGTTTTTAGATTTGACTTACTTCATGGCAGAAACTGTGCTCAAAATATCGAGCGCATTTTTAATGCGAAATCTTTCAGTTTGGGAATCTATCTTTGCTGACTAATTTCCAGAATCTCTCTAAAGTCTAGTCTAACGCCGTTAATGTTGTACATTTTTATTAAAAGATGTTATGCTGGTTCTGAATAAAATTACCTACTGTAACATACGCACAGCAAACAATACTGAAAAAGCTCGCGGGCTTTAAAATTTCTATCCGCGGTCTCCATATGACCCGCAGGCCTGTAGCTGGACCACGCTGTTCTAATTAATACCAATGGCGCAAGATGAACTTTTTCGTGAGGGTTCACTGATGTTTCAATAGGTGGCATATAATGGTCACTTTTAATTGCTGTGCACTCTTCCTGACGTCACACTATGACGTTTTAACCCCACACACACTATCACCGTCAGGTGGTGCATATTTTATACCCGTGCATCATGTGTTTACCACAAACTGTCAGCATTTTCTGGAGCAAACCAGTTGTTTATCACAAAAAAATTAATCTATAATTGCCGAAGGAAATAATTTCAAGCTGGAATGCATGCAACAGTTCAGAACTAGAAGCAATATTACATTTTGTCGGTTAGTGTTGTACCGAACAGCACAAAGTGAATCTAAATTCTAAAAGTTTGAAACTCCCAAGATGTTTTTCAAACATAGATTGACATAAATTATTGAAAATCAGTCACACTTCAGTCATTTTGGAGTCCATACCTCTGGCTACAATGATCCACGGTCTTTCGTAGGCGGTGGCCCGTAACCACACGTTAAATATTTGGTGCGGAGCTGCAATGTTTCAAGTTATCCCACGTTCCGCAAGCCATGTACCTAAACTCCTAATGCATTACTTACAACAAATAAAGTAGCCATTTCACTGCTCTCCTCCAGCTGCCTGTAGAGAAGTCGCTGTACTGACTAGTGGGTAAGTGACTACTGGTTCATCAGAGGCTGATGAACGCCTTGCCATCGTAAAACTACATGCTACTGCGCTGTCTATTTTATCTCTACTGTTCATATATTTCATCATTTTAGCCAAGGTGTTAACCAAGGTGAGCTGAACGTTTTGCGATGTCAGGCCCGTAATCCAAGAGTTGTTTAACAATGGCAAAAGCATTTAAATCAAGACAAGATTTCTTGGAAATAAAGACAGGGTTTTCTTGGAATATAAATAAATATGATCAAGAAAAGCCAAGGACATATCTTCATTCTTTAATAGAGCATTTGAACTATCGTTCAGCGCAAAACGTATGGCATTCAGTTAACATCTTGAGCACCGTAAGGATACGCCACTGATTGATACTTGCTTGATTAACACAGGCAACTACCTACTGTTTTTTCTTTTTGAATTTGCTTTGAAACTGTCGTCCATAACAGCAATGCTTCAGCACTGCCTTATTTTCTCACTGACTGCATCACTCGGTGGGAAGCAACGCCAGCGGTCTGGGAAACAATAACCGCGATAAAACACATTTGGAGGCGAGCTGCCCACTTTCACTGCAGAACCAATTGTGTTCTTCTGATAAGCGCTGATGATGTGTAAGCAGTAGGCGAAATATATACTCTGTTAACATCTTAGTGTCGGATTCTTAGCTGCGAAAGGTTTACTTTCGATAAAAAAAGAGTTTTTTGTGAAAACTTCGATTAATTGTCTAATATGGATAACGTGTGGTTGGCGACATTTTTCAGGTATCATTCGTTTTAAAGATTTGATTTTGTCGCATGTGCACCACATCAGTAAATTTCGGAGTTTTAGAAGCATGTCAACAAATCCTTCAAGCTTATAATGTCAGAAAATCCACCGAAGTACTCGACAAACCGCGACATATTACCGAAGAAAAATTGCGGCAGCTACTTCAATTTGTCTCAAGCCTGATTTTACTGTGTTGACAGGGAAAAGTTCATATCAGCTTAAAGGTATTAAGGGGGCTAGCAGTGGCCGTAAAACCAAGCTTATACAGAGCTTTTAGTTACACGGCTGACTACTGAAAGTTTTCTTAAGCCGTTTAATGATTGTACTTTTTCATAAACATAACAGAAAAACAGTTCTGAAATGTAAGGTTTCAGATGGCTATAAAGCATCTAAAAACGTGCAATTTCACTCATGAGAATAAATTTATTCGCGCAAAAGTGGATAACAGATGAATAAAACGGAAAATTGAAACTTACCCTCAGAAAAATCGATTCAATTTGTACTTCGGGATATAATGGGCAAAAAAGTTACTTCTAAGGATTAGGGAAAGGAGACAACCCGATCTGATTTGGTCGGTCTCCTTGCCAGACGAAAACGAAAAATTTTAACTGAAAAAGGCCAGCAGTCATAATAATATGTAACGCCAGCTACTCGACTGAAACTAATCTATTCGGAAGAGATAAAGACCTGCACATTTTTCGCACTTGTACATTTAAATAAGATTGCTGCAAGTATCCACTTTAAAATTGCATGCACTTTCTGAGCCAGAGCGTCATCAACAACTTTTCAGGCCTGCTGCAGCTTAAACGATTCCACATCAAAACTGTCAAACTAAAAAATAACCGCTGCATATTGATGCTGCAACTGCTGGAATCATAAAATGTGTACGTCAATTGTCGGTGTAAATCTTTTGCACATTTCAACCATTTCGATATTCACTTACCCGAGACAGAAAGCAAACCTTCCCGCGGTCGAGACACCTATGACAACACCGCTGCTTCGCTCTCAAATATTGACACTTAAAGCTCCTTGACCTCGCGTTTTCAAAACGCTTTTATTGATATGTTCTTTCAAGCCCCGGTTATGGAAATTTACGGATGCGTGCCGCTGAGCGTATAATCGTAATATGCGGGTAAATTTGTGCGGAGAGCGCCTACGTACAGGCTTGGCCTTTTACCGCTAAATCGCTCGCTTGACATTTCGCCAGTCACTGACTCAGCCTTCTTGCGCAAGAAGGGGAAACATTCTGTTCAACAAGCCAGTGCATTCAGTTTTAAGCGATAAAAGCATCAAGATGCTTCAGTAGAAAACAAAAGGTATATTTTAGAAAGCAACTCTTTTTGATGGAACAACCGCATCCGTAGCTGGGCTTCAGTCTGAATATCGGTGGTTCTGCTCTTATGCAAAGGTTTTCTTTTTTGGTGGACAGCGCTCGCTGTACGAAATTAAAACTGCACGAAACAATTTCAGACCGGCAGAAATTTCAGTGACTTTTCGCGATCGTCGGCTATAAAGTTTGAAACTTGATAATCTAAAAATGGCATTCCCACACTTTGTTTAAAAAAATACTACCACGCCAAAGTTTCAGCTATTGTCAGTTGCTTTCACCAGGAAGCTCTTGACAATTATCCGCTATAGCTCCTTTATGTGGTATGAAACAGCATTTAAACGTTTGAGTGCCAAAAAAAAGCAAGGCTAAGCTGTCGCAAGTTGGAAAATGGTACGCTCATTACGTAGACGTAGACATTAAAAACACATTTCAGACTTTTCAGTTATAAAAATTATGGCCATCAGTGAGGTGAAGAGTGAGCAGCAGCAAACATGTCGCGCGATTCTGTAAGTAGCATGAAGAGTAGTATGGTGGTCCGTTTGAGCCATGTAAAAATTTTGTTATTTTCAAAGAAACACTCAAAAAACTTTTTTCACAAAACTTTTTTTTTAAAAAGATTCTCTTTTTAAAAAAAGTATTTTAATTGAGAAATGCTTTGAAACATCAAAAAAATTTTCGCGACGAAAACTTTCCTTCACTGCGCGCAACAACGCCAACGAAATGTTTCCCTTTGAAAATTGTAAATAAAACGTGTTGCAACTTCAAATATTGAATGCTCGTTTTTTTGCGACAGTTTTTTTGTACAGTAATAATCATTACTAACATTGTTTCTTTTTCGGTAAGTTGATTTGCATTATCTCAACGAAGTCTGCATTACACACCTTGCAGTTAGATAATAGCCTAAGTACAGTGAATAAATGTCATAGATGTAACGTGGAACAGTAGACCGCAAGTATTAGGAAATGCCGCCATGTATTTTTGTAATAACGCTTGTAGCAGACCTTATTTTCCAGTTCTACAATGTTCGTAACCTGCATTAGAATGATGTTTGTTTTTAGAATCGTATAAACTATAAATGTGTCATTTGTAGCACTGGATAACACTGACATGAGTAAAACAAGGATTGCTTCCCATTTTCCAGTTCTTTGAATGGCAGCCTTAGATTAGTACATTATGGAAAAAGACACTAGACATTGTTAAGAAAATTTAAAACAACATATCTTGGAAGAAACAAGGTTAGAAATTATTTATTAGATAAAAAATTTCGTAAAAAACGAACATGCATCATATGAACTTACAAAGTTTATTCGCAAATTTTAATGGGACACATTTTGTTGATGAGGTTGGGGCAGCAAAGAAAAACATTCGTCATGAACGTCTTTTCTTACAAAGAAAACTTGGGAAAAATGAAATTTTTCGGTTTTATAGAATTTGTCAATTAACATCTTTTTTCAAAAAGATTTTTTTACGAAAAAATATTTTTAAGAGTGATTTTTGGAAATATGATCAATTTTTACATGGCGCAAACGGGCCACCATAGAGTAGCACTGCAAAATACAACATGGAAACACAAAAGGGCTGTGATGGCGGTGCTGTATAGAACCGCGGAGTATGTGGCGCCGTTCGTTAAAAAATTATATCCAACACATTTAGCACAAAAACTGCTAAATCGGACAGATTCACGTAAATCGAAACTTTGGATTCACCTAAATATGTTCCGATTTAGCTACATCTATTCTGATTTAGCAGTTTTTTGTGATTAATGTGTCCGATATAAAATTTACTAATGGCGCTCCATAGCGGAGCGGTATCAGACACATAACTTCGCTTGGTTCGAATCGGTTGCAACTGCATGGCAGTAGTGGATTAAGGGGAGCTGAGACCATTAGGGGGCTCCCAGTCATCAAGTCGGTAAAAGGTGTAATATATGTAAAAAGGGCCCTTTCTAAATTTCCGCAATAGGCCTCATACAACCTTAATCCGTTGCATGGGACGTCACGGATGATATGCGAAGCTGTGATACAGGTTGAAAACGCATAGAGGCATCGCGTGGCTGTTAAAATAAGCTCAGGATGTATTTTTTAAATCGGCAAAGATTCAATAATCTGCTTGAATCTTTGCCGGTTCAAAAATGCCACCGTTCAAAAAGTAAATTATTATAATTATCTCGCGGTTGTGAAAATCAACCCATGCGCAGAGTGACACACGAGCACGATACACTACACCAGGGCTATTCAATCATTTTAAGAAAGGGTCCAGTTACAAATGTCAAATTTTTCGAGGTCCGGTCACTCCCATAAAATCATTCAGGTGAGACATGTCTTGGATTTTTCTAACGAAAAACGTAATATGAGAATTTAATACGATTATACTGTATATCGATATACAAAATCCGGTAAATGGATACAGTTATTAACAAACGCTGTCAGCGTACGTTGTTTATTGTTCTGCTGGTGGGAGCAATGGCATTTTGTGCTTCTTGGCAGTTACCTAAATTTTTGTTCCAATGTAGTGACAGTGAATAGAATGTAATTGTCAAGGTTTTATTCGTGATAGAGATGCGAAACGTGTTCTTTATGAGCTTCTTTTTTGACAGTGCGGACCGTCAGCAGTCAGTGGCATAACTAAATGTTTAGGCCAGGAGGGAAAACGTAGCTGAAAAAGGTCCACTGCCCACTGTAGGGGCTTGCTAGCAACACTCACAAAAACCCTGAGAAATGACGGTGAATCCGGATGTGGATGGCTATACTAATCACCAACAAATACTCCGAAAAACGCAAAAAAACTAATGAAAACCAAAAGAATGCTAAAACTGAAGTATAAGCCAAGTGGGGGCCCGAGTTTTACATTTACTGTAACGGGCAGGAGGGGACAATTCGCTCCTCCAGCAGCAGGTAGACCCAAACACCGTAAGAATTTCCACTGACTATTTGCGAGGAGTGGAAAAAATTTTGGAGATACCTTCCTGTGACAAGTTCTCAGGTGTGCCATCAAAAAATATTACTTTCACTGCTACCTTCTATTGGAATTCAATTAATTCCAGTTGAGTTTTGGCTGCGTCCACACCAGTGGTGGAAGTGAATGGTGGGTCGTTGCCTACAAATATAAGCGAAGATGCCCAGCAGAGCTCCGGTACCTATAAACATTTCCACTTGATGTTCGGTGCACACATGTGCATGTGTCTTTTTGCTTCAGTTGAGAATTCGGCAATGTCTGTCACTAAAAAGGGTTTTGAGGAAAGAGCAGCAACTGTTGTCGAAAAGAAAGTCGCCAAACTGTTCGACAGTGTTGGTAATCAACTTTTCAATAAGTTGAATATATCTGGAATCTTCTTGCTTTTATTTTCCCCTAATGCCTCGGAAAATGACTAAGTTCGTTTTGAAGGACTTGTTTGAAGAAAACGTTTTCTGGAAAGGGCACGTATTAGTGATCAAAGAAAGAGTAGTAGGCTTTGTTTTTCTCGTTGAAGTTTTACATTCAAGTCGTTGAGGTCTTACACTATGTCCATAGTCGCTATATAAGTTATATATATAATTTATATAGAGACTATGCTATGTCAGCCAGAAATTCAACAGTTTCCTTTTCTTTTGTTTACCATTTCCTAAAAAAGCTGAAAGCTTTTCTTCACATTTTGTTGACTTCCCGCAAAAAAAATAAAATTATTTCCTAAAGGACAAAATCTCTGTAAAGCTCTTCCCTTACTCAAGCATCTTTCACAACTGTGCACAAATAAATTTGTATTAATTATATTGTTTTCGGAAAGAAAAGGTTTCATTGCTATATTCTATCCTTGAATCCATTAATTTCACCAGGATAGAGATTGCCGTGAGGAGCTATTGTTGAACAATTATGACGAAACAATTACTTTGAACCAACAAATCGTAGCTTGACCAACTCAAGTGTGCACTGCAATTTAGTTGAACAACAGCTTGATCGACATTCACACAGTTGGCGAGGAGTAAAGGCTTTAGAAGTATGGCCAAAAGCGCAAAATTTCGGGATAAAAACTTCTGTGTATAGAATACACCTTTGAGAGGCTGACGAGGTCTGGCCGTCGCCATCCGAAGGTCCGGATTCGGACCGCGGTCCGCCATTTGAGTAGCCCTGCACGATACACATAAAATATTAGCGTTTTGTTAAACATGATGGGGCATCTCAGAAAAATTCCCCCTATTGCAAAAATCTCAATACTTTTGAATCAGCGTGCTGTTAATATTGAAATATTGACACAAAGGTTCAAAACTTTCATTGCCACTTTGTGCTCTGTTTATTCATGGTGTAATTTTCTTTCACCTATTGCCGATTAGGGAACATGTGTACGACACTTTTTCCAAGAACATGCTCTCAGAACTTGAGGTACAAGAGCTTGCTTTCCATGTTTGTCACGGACTGTTTTACCATCCGAATCCGGCAATTAATAGGTTTCTAAAAATCGCGAGTGTGAATGAAATATCCATCAGAGGCGCTGGAGTGTCGAGCGAAGAAAGTTGCCTTATGCGAGATGGTGTTGGAACTTGGGACTGGTTTGTTCTCCAATACCATGTATCTTTAGATTCAGCCATCGATATGTATTAGAACAATGTAACAAAACCAAGAGCGACACACAAGCGTATCAGAAGTCTCTTAGAAGCAAAGTTAAGCATTGAAGAACCATTACATCGGAGTGACATCGCCTCAGACTGAAAAGAGATGACTTTAGAATTGCGAAAGACACAATTCAGACAGAACTGTCCTTGTAAAAGGCGAAAGATTGAAATCATCATAAACTAAAATTATTAAAATACTTCACAAATTGAAGGTGTAATCATACATGTTTGGTTTTGCTTTATTATACAGTAATAAATTGAACTGTTGTGTGCCTTTACACAATCGTTCATGTACATGCGTATTTATTGCTTATGTGTACCCCAACTACAACGCTGTTTCCGCTTTAACACTGCAACAGCAGTAGATTTCAGAAGTGACTAAGCGCTAAAGTCGCATAGCACGAATTAACCTTTGAGCGTTTGTAAGTAACAAGAGCGAACAAATGTCACGGAATCTTACCATCATCACGGGTCACGCCTGGGGTAATCCCCCAGTGGCAGTGATATTTTTGGTACTTTTTGCCAGTCACATTTCTGACACGAGACTAGCGTCATCTTCGAGTTATCTGACCAATCAAAATACGTGACTCCGACCATTTATACCTCGTATTTCAGCACTGAAATCTTTGTCCTTCTGACTACTGTTGCCCAATAGGCGGTTTGCCCCTTGTTGCAAGGTTCCCCAGTGGTCCAACCAAAATGTAACGGGAAGGCAATTATATTTTGAAAAAATATGATTATGTGATTCAGATAGAGAGCTAGAAGGACATGTTAAAACTCACACTGAATATAAGTAAAAACGACTACGACTATTATAAAATACTGCAGCGCAATAATAAAGACTTTTGTTTGAGACGAAAATTATTTAAAAGATCCCAAATTTTAGACGTAATGTTGCAATTTAATGAAACTTTTCAAAATTTTTGTGCATTCTTCGTGATTGACTTTTCAAGTAACTACTCCCCACAAAGGTGACGAAAACGGGAATTAATCGGCAACTTTTTTCATAGGAAATCGATTTCACGTAACACTACGCATCCTCACTGATCCTCAGTCCTAAATAATATTTTTTCAGATTTAAGAAAACTACTAGAAATAAATGTGTGCACATGAGTAAAATACATGAAGATAAAAATTTTATCTTACTCAAGAAATTCTAAAATAAATCCCTGGAGAAGGAAGAAAGGAGAAATGAAAACGATCAAAATCCTGCAAAATTTGAAGACGAAATCATTGTCACAGACGAAGCTCCATTTTCGACTGCACAAAATTATGTAGCAACGAGACTACACCGGGAAACTACGAATTATGCAGGATGCATCAATTCTTTTAAAGTAATTAAAATCTGGAATAAATTACCTCCAGGAAAATACATGGAATTATTGATCACTCTAGTCTTAGATGCTCTTAAAGATTTTCCAATGGTATTAACCAAACAAAAATTGCAAATGATCATATCACTTCTTGAATCACATACTGACGCAAACAAAATTGGTCTGTCCAAACATCATGAAGTCGAGGAAGGAGAAGATTTTGATCCGCTTAAACAATTGTTTCAGTGGATTTGTTTATCATATGAATTAACGAAAGAAGGAAAAATTAAACAATTAGAAATTGCAATCGAGAACCGATGTTTTGATGGAAAAAGAATCCAACTGTTGAACTATCTTTTGCTTTGCAAGAAGCACAATTTTCAATACAAGAGATAAACCAAAATGAATTTTTGTTAAATGTTTCGAAATAAACTTTAAAGGAAAAGACGCATGTGACATATTATTTAAAAATATCTGATACGGCAATCTTAGAAATGCTGCAACAAATATCAGTTTTGTGGAAACGTTTATACAGGTCGGAACAACAGGACGGTGTTTCTCGTGAGAGAAACGATAAAAACGAAAAGGTAAAATCAACATCAACTACTTCATAGTTGCATCAAATATTTCGGAAGGTGCTATCGAAAACGAACAGATAAATGAATTGACCATTAACAAACGAATCGGATCAAAGAAAAATAAGCGAAAGCGTAAAAGATATTTTCAATGTTATAATTGTCAAGAATGAGGACATGTAATGAAACACTGTCCTTATTCACCTAGACTCCTTAGAGTAATACGGAGAGATCGTACCAAGCTGACCCACGAAATAGACTGAGTTATGAGTCTGCTCATTTGATGGAAGCATGTTGGCGAACTGCACATGTTACAAGAATGTTTATGAATTTGCATGTTGCTTTCATGTGTACTGCATTGGGCATGGTTGCTTGGTAATTCAAATGATTTAGTATGCCAATTCAGATAATCTTGTTTTCGCTACGGAGAGGAAAAAATTTATTCGTGCATTTATTTTCATGCCCGCTTTTCCTATGAGGAGAGTCGCCCGAGTAGCAGCCCTATGCGGACTTGAAATACCTCACACTGGAAAAATTTTAAGCAATTCTATTTCTAGAATATTGGTCCTTACTGAGCAAATTTGAGTTCAGAGTAATAGTTTAAATTTGGTCATATTAATCTATTGCACCGACAAAGTTCTTTGCTGTTTTGACTAAGCCAGAGTAAGTTTTGAAGAAAGTACGTTTGTAAAAAGAACAACGGGAGTAAACTTTTAGAGAAAACACTGTCTGTAGTCATTGCAGGATGTCTATGACGCAACAAGCATAGCCCGGTTCCAGTGGGAAACAAGGTTGAAAGCGCGTAGCTTTTCCAAGTAGTCTGCACATATAATCACGGCTGCCAATGCTACACCCTCCTTATTTCTAAGATTTGTCCTCAGATAGGCCTGTGTCTTAGAAAATTTTTCTGTCCTTATTTCTAAGAAATGTCCTTATTTTCGCCTTATTTTAAGTCGATGGTTGCCTTAGCGCAAGCACAGTCAAGTCCATCCTACAAGTAAAAAAAAACTTAGACAAGTGCTGCAATGAGATGAAAAATAAGTAATCTCCATGGCCAAAGCTTTGCTGAAATGATAGATGACTGAATGCATTTTGTTAAGCAGTTTCTGTTTCTTTTTTATCTTATTTGTTTGCCGGCTGTCCTTATTTTGACTCCAGATCGATGGGAGACCTGCATGAATTTCTAGTTTAACAATAAATCCTAGGTAAAAATACAAACCTTGTAAGGATTGACAGATCTCTTAGTATTTCCTGTTAAGACTTTTTCAAATGTCAGTTGGAAACTTTAATAAAATGTATAGCTTTGATACAGTCCCGTCGCCACGGGGGTTGGTGGGCTTATACCTCCCAAACGAAGCTCCAAGCCCCCTCAAATCGAAACATTAAACACTGTAAATCAGTAGAGAGTTTGTCAATTTTTAGAATGTCAAGCCCTCCCGCACAAACGCAAAACCCCCCTATTGAAAATTTTCTGGTGACGGTTCTGGTTTGATATGACTAAATTGGTTGCAATGGCTACACCCCATTGAAGCTCCGCTCTAAAATGCTGTTTAACCTTTTCATAAATACCTACAACATTTTTTAACGTTTCTACACTAAATCGACTACGTGTGTTTAGGTCACCTGTTATTATAAAAAAATTCCGTGAAGCTTGGTGAAGGTAATTTACAGAAAAATGCCATGTTCAGGGTGACACAAAAAACGTTCATCACCTAAACTTGAATAACTTTTGAAATAATTAATCAATTATTTTTATTTTTCACATTTACCAAGTAGAATTAATGATCTAAGAGTCTACCAAATTTGACCTTTGCGATGCCATGGACTACTGAGCAAAATATATTTATAGTTGAGGCATATTTTCGGCAGAAGTCTATCCACGCAGCTCAATTGCAATTCAAAG
>JGI24021J15306_10001008_pt1 | contig 25584 bp, 21 predicted proteins | sample Ectturendosymbi1_FD_15306 | JGI IMG/M metagenome (IMG submission 15306) | reverse complement strand
AATTCCGCACTCGGCGAAACGCGTGCTTGACTGCAGGCAAAACCACCATGGTTGCAGGCAAAATAAACTACGGTTGCTTTGAAATGCTCTCCTAACCACACCGTACATTAACAAACATTATAAACACATGTTTCTGGTTGCTAGAGACTTGTACGAAGTGCTCGTACTTTCTAGAGGAAAACATACATACCGGCGCTCAACGGTTGGCATTTGAAGTGAAGTACGAGTATATCGTACGCCAGCCACAAATATATCGTGGGCCGGCGTTCTGCGCTTGGGCAAGTTTCCAGACAAGCGGCGATTGAAGTGTTTCTGAAACTTCGTTGAAAATTGTTTACTTTAGTACACTGCTGACAATTAGTTAAATAATATTCAAAACACTAGTTTCGCTTACCTCTAATACCGTAATCCATCTATTTGCATTTAACAAAATTTTGGGCTCAACAGTGTCAAATTTGTCGAATTATAACCTGCTTTTGATACATTTGCATTGGCCTTTGTTCCTGATTTGCTTGTCTGATTTTTTTTTCACTGAGACATTTCGGTAATTTTTTGCTGAGACATTTTGGTCACTGAAACATTTCAGTCATTTGTCTCACGATTGTATTAAAACTTGCCATAGCAGTGTTCATTAGCCTATATTTTCAGACATTCTCACCAAAATGACTTTATTTTTTCGGTCATTCCAAAAACATTTCGTCCTATGACCNAAATAAAACCCAGTTGCTAACATGACAATCTTACTGACAGCTTTAGTAGCAAAAAATTGGCAGTAATGTTGTCTTTTTGCATTNCTAAAGCTGTTGTTGATGACTATTAGCTAATTGTCTGAAAGTTTTATGTTTTTCTATTTCATTAGGGTTCCAGGGATATACTGAAACTCATGGGTTATACTGAACTTGTGTATGATGGTTTAGCCTTCCCACAACATGTCATAGCACCTGATTTGGACAACGTAGCTTCAGTTACTACAGAGGTTGTTCTGCTGAAGCATGAGTTGAACATGTTGTTGAAGGTCAGTGCCACCAAGCTCCGTTTTTTTCTATTGTACGTTTTTTATTATTTTGTGGGAAATTGTTTTACAGAATGTCCACCCTCATGCAGATGAGTTGATCATGTTCACTCAAACTGCCACTTCAATGGCTCCAGCAAAATCAGAAACAGTAAATGATGTCAATCAGGTTGTGTTCAGTGATGAAGTTCAAAGTAAACCACTTTTCAACAATTCTTTTTGTTATTTTGCAGGAATGGAAGCTTGGTTATTCTGAAGGTACGGTAAGTTCTTTGTGGGAACTGAACATGCATTCATTTTCAAACTAAGTAAAAGCTAGTCTGGATAGAAGAATTCAGGAATATTTTTTTCAAACTAAAATCAATCTTGTTACAAACACCATAACAGGTCTTTGATGAAACAGCGCAGTTGTAGGTAATGCAAAATATGCTACAAAATTCCAACAAATAAATATCTACTTCATATAAATGGTGCTGTTAATGTTGCTTCCAACAGACCAATATAATATCTCATCATTTCTGACACAAACAATGTGAGTTGAGTATGCAAAGAGTGCGGTTACAATATATATATATATATACTGTATATATATATACAGTGATATACAGTAAGGTGCATCAGGAGCCTTTGACTTTTTTCAAACAGCTTTTACTTAGCGTTAAAGTATTGCATTCTGGTCAAAAATGAGACCTCTAAATTTTTTTCACAAGTGGTTGATGCTTAGGGGTCCATCGGGACTCCCAAAATTTGACCCGGGGACGAAACTTGCAAATAATAAAATTTGGCCATAACTTAGTAACTACTTGGAGGAGGAACATGATTGTGGTGTCTAACCCTACTAAAATATCTACCAGCAATTCATTGAAACTATCAGAAACACCTAAAAAGTTAAGCAATTTCCATTTGCACTGATTTTTATTAGAATAGATCAAAATTTTGTGTTGTTTGCAAAAACATTTAGACTTGTGTCCTGCACTCTTCTTGGTCAAGTTTCAAGTCCTGGTGGTATTGCTAATACCACTTTTGGTGAAATAAACATATATGCCTGAAATTACGTAAAAAAATGAGTGTGCAAAATTTTCATTAGAAACATGCAGTTCAGGACCCATAGGTGTTGCCAGGGGGGGCATGCTCCCAAATTTTTAGCATATTTAGTCATTTTGTGCTTTGAGAAGCAGCTTCCCAAAAAAAATGCTGTTGTTCACCTAAAGTCAAACTTTTGGCCCCCAAAGCTTTGGGTTGGCTATGCAACTGGCAGGACCTCCAATGATCGTGCTGAAAATAGAAAAATTGATAATCATCAACAAGATACAATTGTCAGCATTGTATTTCTTCTGTGTCACAAGACTTGGAACAGTAAAAAGATCTCAATTTCTTATTTCTTGGATGACGCAAGCTAGGATGTATTTTTTCTGTCTTGTTCTAACACTTGTACGAAATTTTGATAGTGCCGCTAAGACCCCACTGCAGCAAAGAAATCTGATCACAGTTTTAACACTACGTGCAGCACATTCATTTGTCACATTAATGGCGTCAATTTTGACAAGAGTATTGTGATAGATATACTGGTGGGTCTGGCCAGTTCAAAACATCTTCAACCAGAAAGGAATGATTGTTTGTTTATGAAAGTAAAGATAACCAAGTCTGCCAAAGTCGGGCAACTGTCAGTGTTTTTTTTTGGAAGCTTGGCTTACCATACCCAGTATTATTCTGGCATTGAAGAAAAGGGATTGTTTTGGATTGAGAGCTAACAGGGAGTCTGCCTATTCACTTTTCTTCACCTCGTTCAACATGCAGCTAAACAATAAAAATGGAACCATTTCTGAAGTAAGATACCAAAGATGGCGACTAAATGCTTTGGAACTGAGCTGATGCTGATGCAACAGAAGATCTTTGTAAAGTCGCAAATCATTGTAAGGTCATAACAGTACAATTGCTGGTAAACCATCACACACAGTAAATTGGAGTGACAAACAAAACTATATAATGTTTAGCTTTAGCAGCTCCACTCTTGTTGTGATAGTACCTTGGGGTAGTTATAGGATCCTAGTTCAAGCAAAAATATTTTACTTCCACAAGGCATCTTGCCTGTTTATCTTGCTTTTAGGAATGTTTTCCTATTCAAGATAATCAAGACAAAATTCAACAAGTTCAAGGTAATCACCTGCTGTGAAAATTCTGTTACAAGGTTCTTACAACACAATTCCGTACAGGTGGTGGAACATAACAAAAGAAAGCAACCAAGCTTGCAACAAGAAACAGAAAATTTAGGAATTTTTGCTGTGCCAAGTCTTGTGACACAGAAGAAATACAATAAGGACAATTGTACCATGTTGGTAATTATATATATATATATCACTTTTTTGTGTTGCCTTTCCTCAGCATGGGTATTGGAGGCCATGCACTGCTTGTTTTTTTTGTGAAAATTTTGCACACTCATCTATTTATCACGTAGTTTCACACATATGTGCTTATTTCACCAAAAATGGTGGTAGCAGTACCCAGTGATAGCATGACTCAAGTCAAGTTCCTGTTTTGACTATGCCTCCTGGGGGTGTTATGCGAGGTTTTCTGGATTATGTGGTCCACCTAACACTGAGTTAGAGCTGAGTCTCAGCTTTTCACTGAGAAGCCAGCAGCGCACAATACATTGCACAACACATCATGGTTCAATGAAGTATTTACATATTACGATCATGGCAGTCGGCCTCATACATTTACTTTGAGTCTTTTGTTGGGACATGTGACGTAGGAAAGGCTATATTTGTTGCAGCGGGATTAGGCTAGAGTTGTGGAATTGACTGAGAGTGAAGGAGAGAACTATAATGAAACCTGAAAAGCTGTTTTTGCCAAATACTTAGATGTAAGTAACCTAGTAACAAAAGTGCTGAAACAAGATTGGGCACTACTTTTTTGCTCGTTAGGCGCTTGAAACATCATTAGACACTAGCGACTTGAAGGGCTTGTTACTTGACAAATATGATTCGGACACATTATTACTGGCAGCACCACTAGGGCGTAAGACTTGTCCAAGAAGAAAAATACATGACAAAATTTGAACAATCTTGCGAAAAACACATAATTTTGATCTATTCAAATAAAAATCAGTACAAATAGAAATTGCTTAACTTTTTAAGTCTTTCTGATAGCTTTAATGAATAGCTGGTATGTATTTTAGTAGGGTTAGACACCAAAATCATGTTCCTACTACAAGTAGTTTACTAAGTTATGGCCAAATTTCATTATTTGCAAGTTTCACCCCCGGGTCAAACTTTGTCGTAAAAATGACACAGCTCTGGCTCCGGAGCTCTTCTTTTCATGAACATGGCTCCAGCTCTGGAGCTCTTGGTTTTTATGAGTGTGGTTCCGGCCCCGGAGCTCTCTTTTTTGTGGCTCCGGCTGCAGCTCCAGCTTTTGTTGGTTTTCACACATTAATATTTTCAATTGTCTTGGTGTGCCTCAAGTTGATTGGAAAATAAATTGTATCAAGTACATAAAACTAAGAGGATATACCAAACGTTTTTGGGAGTAATTTAATCTAGTAGTTTTTTAGAAGCAGTGCTCTTTCTATGATGAAATCAGCGAGAAAACAACAATAACAGGTTCAGACGATTCAGAGAACACTTACTAGCAGAAACGTAACTCAAGATAAGGGTAGTATAAACAAATTCTGGAAAGGCAGTCACTGGTTTTGCCATCAATGCCTGAGGATCTTTTGTTATTTCTTATGACCGGAATCGAGAAAATGGCTGTTTGGAAACCTACATTTGTGTAAAACACAGACCAGTCCCAATTGACCAAGTGTTTTGCACTCATTCCATGCTTTGCCTGCATTGCAGTCTTGGCGATTCCAGCTAACAGCGCTGCCTGGGCAAACCATGCAAAAAGCGCAAAACACATTGGATTACCTCCCTCATAAGTTTTGTCAAACACGGACACATTTGCATTAACAGTAATGTGAAGATGTGTGAAAACCCTTTGTTCAAAGAAATAATATAATTTATAATAAGAAATTCACATTTGACTCTTTAAAATAGCTGAAAATGTCTGATTTCATATCTGTTGCACTCAATAATAAGTACCAATGAATCGCAAAGTAAAGCACAATTTAACCTGCAAAGCTTAAGAGAAAATCAGACTGCTTACCATGCTGAAAACATAAAATTTGTTTCCACAGATGAAAACTTCAAGAAAAGTCCACATTTGTTTACATTGATTTTTATACCCTCCTGATAATGTACTGCTATGCAAAACAATGCTACTTTGCTACCAATAATTTATAACTTTCATGTTATGCTACTGCTTGTGTAAATGTAATATTTCCTAGTGAACTTTGCCAGTAATCTAGTAAACCTGGCTAGTAAGCGCAATGGTTTCTAATAAAAATTCCTGCTTTACAATGGCGTGCCATGCATTTCACGCTTAAATCTGCAGTGGTATTATATCTTATTCATAATCCCTGCTAACAGCATGACTACACAGCTGCAAAAGCTATGCATGTTTTGTGATATACCTAAAAACTATAGCTCAGTTTTTTTAGATCACTACACTACTACAGACACGGTTTGATCATTCTGACTAGAAAGAAAGATGTGTAGTTAAATGCTTTTCTTACTTTTACAACAGTGGTTCTCAACCATTTTGCTGAAGGGAGCCAAATCCAGATCTACGATTTTGTTAGAGAGCCGCACTAAAAAATTTTACCACAAGTCAATTGATATGCTTTCTTTTATTGCACTAACGAAGTCTGTTACACAAAATATTAGAGGTGCTACTGAAAGACACTGCCTATCGAAAGAAATCCTTTCCCAGCAAAAAATCAGACACTAACCTCTTACAGGGTACATATTTTTCCCATGAAGTAGGCATCATCAGCTCTTATTCAAATAGAATCTGTTTCTGAAAGGTTGCTAAAAGCCCCACAAAGGATGCCTGGGAGCTGCATGCCGTTCTTAGAACAATATTTGAGAACCATTGTTCAACAAGTAACAACACGCCTGCCAGCTACGATGACACAACCATAGCGATGATTAAACCAAAGAAACATCAAAGGCTTGCAGATCCATTGTTGGATTCTGGTGTCATAAAAATCATGTATAGTGTGCCATAAAGAGCACACGTAAGTCTATTTGGCAAAAACGCTAGTATCTAGGAAGGGACCTGGAGCCGGAGCTACCTCTGAAATGGCCATAGCTCCAGATCCTGTCCTAAATTTTAAACTGAACTCCGGCTCAGTAGCCCTGAATTATTTTCACAAGAATTCTGAACTTAATATTAGATTCGAAATCAGGCCCGTAACCATGGGGGTGAAGCCACTCTGGCAAATTTTTTCATCCCCCCCTAGAAAATTACTGGACGTAGTTTAAAACTATATTACATAGTTTAAAAAATTTGGGCCCCTCTCAGAAAATCCTTCACCTCGCCTGGTGTCCCAAGCTGGTTACGGGCCTGGTTGTAATACAATTGCCTGGTTCAGCTATTGACAGTAGTGTTTCTTTAAATGAAATTCTTTAAATTTACTACCTTGTGTTTGCTTTATCAGGCTGGGGGGCGAAAATGATGCGTTGAGAGTAGAAAGGGGGTGATGGAACAAAAAAGTTTGAGAAACACTGTTTTAAAATAACCTGTTAACCATCAGCAAAAATTAAGAAATGAATATTTCAAAGCATTAGGTCACAACTGCAAGGATGGCAGTATTATGGAAGAAAGGTGGTGAATACACTCAACGGTGGCAGGCTGAAATGACAAAAAGAGAATCTATGACAAATTATTGGTTCAGAGTCAATTGTTGGATAAAAAAGTGACTTGGGTGACACATCAGTTAGCATGGGTCCATCTTTTTTAAGAAGTAACTATGAAGTAAGAAATGCTTTGGTCACAGCTCAGCCAGTATTTGTAATTGACAAGCAGTCATTGGTTCTTTATATATGATTATATACGATGCCATTTGCACGTTTTGTGTTTAAATGCTCCACTTCTTTCAATCATCATGACATGTGTTTTTGGCAGTATTATTTTCAGTGCATCTACGATGTTTCATTCAAAGCATTGGTTTTTACTATGTTTTTTAATATTAAATTTGCAAGAAGCCTAATTTTTACTCTCTTCCAAACAAAATTGTTAACTTAAAATGAAGTTGAATACGCAATAAGACAATTACTGTGGTATCAGTTAGCTTATTACAGATGTTAGCAGAATCAATTCATAAAATTTATAATAAAATCAAGAGAGTATGAAGATGGATCCTGATTGGTGTAAATTTGCAATGTTTGTAAATGTTGATTTAATGTGTGTTTCTGTGCTTTGCAGACAAGTTTTTGTTTTTTATATTTTGAACTTCTAATTGTTATTGCATCTGTACATTAAAAGTTGTGTAATGCTATCCCCTATGTTCTGTGCATAGGATAATAATCATGTTGTATGTGTTAATATTAGTGTTCACGCTGGTAAGGTTAATTTTCAATGAATGGTCCCAATCAGACCTCACAGGTATGAGGCACAATCCACAAATGCAGATGACATTGTTCAAAAAATGCAAAATATCTTATTTATGCAGCAATAATTTATTTATCACAAAATGTGTTCTCCATGGCGGCTGCATTTTTCTGGTGTTCATACATCAGTGAAGATAGCTAATAGCACACAAATATTTTTCATTTAGCAGAAAACCATTGCTTGTGAATTATTTGTAGTTTACTAAAGTAATGATGTTTCTTGTGTCTTGCAACCATATTGCTCTGACTACTGCAAATCAATCAGTGCAGTGAAAAAGAAACCACAGCCAAGTTTACAAGGATGTCTTTGGTGAAAGGTGTTAAATCACAATTTGCTTTTAATAATTGACTTATGCGAGTTCCTCCTTGGTTTATTTAATTTGGAGTTTTTTCTGCAAACTACCACAAACAGCTGATACATGGCCCTCCTATAGCATATGTTTGGGGAAGAGAGTTAACTGCATGGCAGGTACACTTCACCTAACTGTTCACAATAAAATTGACCCGAATTAATGTAGCTTGCCTTGTAAACTCGGATCACTCTGTGTAAATCATTATTTTTACGCATTACTTTAGTTCTGCAGGAACTCATTTCTTATTTTTGGAGGTAATTGTTGATTATTATTTTGTTTTATTTATTTTTGTAGGAAACAACCATCCGCAACATGCGAGTCAAGTGCAGCATTCATCGTTCTTGGATGGCATGTGTGATGTATGTGGCCAAAAACAAGCTGACTTCCGATGTGATATTTGCAAAAAGAACCAGTGCAAGGAATGTGACAAAATATGGCATCAAAACCGAAATCGTGTAAATCACGAGAGAGTAAGATTATTGAACAGCAAGGACTTAAAAGACGGAAGTCAAATCAACAAGCATGTGCCTCGTGAGCAACAACCATCCAACAGTCCAGCACCGGAAGAACCTTGGCCACAAATGTCCGAAGGTTTTCTTCAACATTCAGATTTGGGCAGCAAAGTAAATTCTCAATTCCAACATTCAGGAGACAAAGAAGGTAAAAATGTCGTTGCTGTCATGGTAACTTCGTTGACGTCTTACCTCTTAGAAAAATGTTCTTGTCCCCGTGGGAAAACTTCACCTCTTATTTAAGGAAATCAGTTTTGAAGTAATAATAATTTTGTCAAGGCACACGTCATTTTTATAAAGCTTTTTTTAAAGATTCGGCTTACCATACCTCGCCATCCCAAACAGTTGCAGTTGATCAAAGTGCTCTCTTTAAAAGGACGGGTGGCACACTTGGCATTAATTTGTTTATCTTGAGTTTGCTTGCACATAATTTAAACCAACAAGTCTCTAATGTTCGTTATTTTGACTGTACACGGAAGGTGTGCGTTGACGGAAGTTTTGTTTGATCTGCATTCAAACTGTACACTATCGTATGAAACGTTAGTTGTTTGATTTTTCTTTAGTGTCGCAATCTCACTGAAATTTATTTGTCTTGTATCAGAAAGCGCATTATGTTCTATCCGTCTGTTTGACTGCATCATTGCGCTTGGCCTACAAAAATTCGTTTGGAGTTAGAGAAATTTCCTTGAGATTAGATGTTGCTTTTATTGTCAACAATAGGTCTTCATCGTTTCACCAATGATGAATTGCAGTTTCTGGTATTTTGTCTGATGTTAAAACGTCTAATACTGAGTCAATTCTGGTAGATGTATACTTACCATGTTTCGAAATTGGTTCAACTGTGTTTTTTATTTTTGCAGTGTGTGGATCATCAGAAATGACCAAATGGGAAGATATAATTGCGCAAAAGGCATTAGAGTTGCTGGACATTAAAAATCAGCAAAACCAGCGGAAAGAAGTGGAAAAGTTTTGTTCAGAAGTGGCTGAGCAAATTAATAAATACAAAAGTGGTGCCAAAACGCTTGGTCACTCTGGGATCTTGTCCAAACACCTTCTGGAACGGGCATCCGTGTTAGAAGTTCAACTCTATGAGTTCAAGAAGTTATTTACTTCCTCATTTCGTGACACAGAAGAAAGCTTCACAAAGGAATCGCCACCAGCGAATTCTCAAGTGTCTGCAGCTACGTTGCCTTTTTCAGCAAACGAATACAAACTCTTTGGAAAATTAACATCGTTGGATGAGCATGATGATGACTCCGTACACATGTATTTCAGCGACTCTGTTGCATCATTTCGAGGTCCGCCAAGAACTCAGTATCATCCACCCTTTTCATTGATGAATACTTACGAAAATACCAGGCTCTCAGTACAAACGTGGCAAGGTACAAATTCTACCAATAGAAAAAGCCATTGGTGCGTTAGTTAGGCTATGCTCGAATACAGCCAAATAAATAAGACTGCAAAGCATAAAATTGTGATGTAATTTCATCAAAAAGTATCGGTTGCGATGCAGATTTGGAAATGGCCCTGAACGTTTAAAGAGGATGGCTGTCTGTGACAACCAGACGAATGCATCTTGTTGGCAACCAGCGTCGCAAGGTGTAATTGAGAAAACACTGGAGTCATACTCTAACAACACACAAAAGGCCATTTATATTAAAGCAAATGCCATTTCTATACCTGGAAAGATAAACGTATGAAATATAAAACACGGGATTTTGAGTTGTTTCAACACGTTTTGTTGAATTTGGAGGTTATTTGGGGAAAAAGGTCAAATTAGTAGATTGCATGGTGATAACAAACTTTTCGGAAAACTCTCTGCATTCACAGTTTTCATTTTCAAAATGTTTGAACGAAGATATTGTTGATAAACTTCGTGATTTTCTTTATTTTTATTGGAAAATATAATAAGCACACCTGCTTATCGATTTGTTGTATGTTTAGATTTTATTTCGATAAGTTTTGTGACTTACTTGCTGCCCAGGTGATTGTTCAATGTTATATTCGCATACACGTGCATTGAGTATGTTGAAACGACTCTACTTTCTTTTTCAAGAAACGCATTTTGACTGTGTGAGCAGTCACTGTTATCAGCCATCTGTTTTTTCCATATGTGCACAGAATTGTTTGAGTATAACACTGACAGATGGTTAAATGGTTGCAATGAAATGCTATGACTTGTGTTGCAGATGGTCCTGGTCGGGGTCCTGCAGTTGTTCAGCCTGGTCCACTTCTGACAAGTGCACCCACTACCGGATCTCTACTTGATACTGGATTCTTGTGAGAATGCGTTAGTTTTCGTAACGAGTGTCATCAAAACTAATGCGTGAAGTATTATTTTTTATTTCATTTCAACGAAATGAGTGAAAATACGCCAGCTCTGTTCGAAAAGTGACAGCTGCAGAAGCATATCGAACGTTTGATTCCCTTGCTGTGCAGTGATGCTGTGCGACGTGGTACCGATTCAAACGTACAATCGCGCAGCACAGATGCGGCAGTAGCCCATCATTGCACGGTATCGAAAGTACTTCGGTGTTTTTGTGATTGTTTAAATCAGGGATTCCCAACTTTTTTACGATCTCGTACCACTTGGGCACCCCGTGCTGTCAACGCGTACCACTACTTACAGAGCAACTAATTTGATCTAATCTTAGTTTATTCAGAAGAATGATACACATTAAAATAACAATGAACGACCACAACTAAATTTAATGAGATTATTGTTTTTGTTTACCTTCCACCAATTGGTCGATGCGTGGCGTAAATTTGCTGACAGCGCATTGAAACTCATTATGTTACGAAACAATAGGAATAGCAGACTACAGGAAAATTTATTTATTTGGAAACAAAACCCGATACGTAAACTTGGAAGCTCTGAATCCAGGTTTTTGTGAAAAAATGTAAGTTACTCGCCTCGTGTACCACCTGGAAGACCTTCGCGTACCACAGGTTGGGAATTCCTGATTTAAACCAAACCAGAAACATGATTTCCGCCCCACTGCATTTCACCAGCCGTGTCTAGTTGTTATTTGTGTGAAATTCAAAACGTGTTATTCTGGAAATTTCTCCTCAGACCTGATAACAGCAGCACTGGCAATGAACAAGACGACGATCTGCTCTCCGGGAATGTGTTTATGGAGCCCATTATCGCTTCACATTGTGTAGAGAGGTATGGAACTTATTTCACGCACTCTGCGTCGCTCTGACTTACCTTCGGTGTGTACGAGTTGCTACAATCACAGTAACTATGTAGCGACAACTGCAAACTACAAACGAAACAACACTTTCTTGTAACAAAATTAGAGATGAACATTGAAACTATCTCAACAAGAACCGAAAATTATATATCGTGGTACTCGGGTTTTGCCGCAATAAGCTAAAGAAAGGCCGATGTCGACTTCCAAAGTACAGGTTGTTCGTCAACAGTCAGTGAGAAATGACCAACATATTTGCTTCGGCACAATGAGAACGTTTCAAGAACTCTTTTTGGTGCCAACAACTAGTCTTTTTCGTAGAGGCCCTCGTGGCAGCGAAAGTCCTTAAACGCATCTAGTTTTGCAAATCTACACAAAACACTCCTGCGCCGGGATACCTTATTGCTGTACTTAACAATCATTCTCAATGATGAGAAGACAACAGAGTCGCAGTGTTTTTTTGTTTTTTTTTTCAACGTCACAATAGTTTTTACAGCTACTTTTGGAACTCCGGGAGATGCAGTGAAAAAAATTGTGGCCTTTGACCTTTTCTGTTGGTGGAAAACGTTCCCACTAAGCAGTGTTTCTTGTTGGAAATTGATAAGATGGTTGCATGGTGGAGCAGCTGCCTTGTTCATTGCTGCTGCCATCACTGCTTTCCTCATCTGAAACAGCTGATTTGGCAAAAACACAGAAGTTCTATCATCTGCATTGCCTGCAAAATATCTGTAGCAGAGCGGAACAATTATTATTTGTTTCCAGGACGCCGTTTTATCTGCAGCACCCTGCGTAGCAAAATCTTTATCCACTTCAATCACTGGTTACTTAAAAAAATCTATCGATAAATTACTGGAACGTAATTATCTGTTGCTACAAAAATTTAAAAACGCAGTTATTTCAGAAAATACTTCTAGTCTGCAGTACGTCTGATCTGAATCCACAACCTTTCGACTTATCAGCGATACTTGACACGTCACGTAAATGCCCCTTCCGTATTTTGTATCAAACTATCGAATACTGTGCATCAGGTTGAAGGAAAAGCTTATCTTTGACCTAAAGTTTCATAATTTTACAAAAGGTACTTCACTGATTTTGTTCTAAAGAAGTGAGTGGGATTTAACCCCATTTTCCGCCGTTTCTTTCGACTGTTGTTGTCGATTTTTTATATTGTGTTCCAACAATGGAAATTTTTCTTTTGCAAGCTTTTCTGCTTTGGCAGACCATGTAAAGTAACTGTCGTGACCATAAACAGTGCAAACTTACTGATAGGCCACCCGCTGGTAACAGTGCTGGTAAATACCGGAATTAATTTATAAGGGAAACGCAGGCTATGTGTTGAAATCGACGCCCTTACAATTGTGATGGCAATTGGTTGTCATGGAGCCACTGACGATGCTCTCGCGGTTCGGGGAATGTCCAGACTCTATTGTGATCATAGGTCAATTTCAGAGCAACTTGCACTGCTGACAAAAGTAGATCCGCAAACTAAAATAAAAGTTAGGGAAAGTCTCTGACTTCAAGAATGTGCGAGCTTTCGTGAACTGGAAACAAGGGATACAGTAACATGCCATGACGAAATGAACACAGGACCCTGTGCTAACTTCGGGGCACCGTATGCTCTTAGTTTTAAGTACATTTAAGCTTCCAGGGCAGTATGGAGGTTGTAGTTTCAGTACAACTGCCATTGTTGACAGCCCCTGACGACTCTTCAAAATTAGAAACAACGAAGCTAATTTGAGTTGCAACAGTTGTTATTACATAATTCGCATAAGCTATACTGTAAACGCAACCTTTAGGACGACGTACAATGTGCTTAGGGCCGAAACTTTAATGATGCTTTTGCTCAGTTTTTGCAAAATCTGATTTTACAAAAATTTTTCAGGAAGACTTTTTCGAGCTTTGTCCTTCATGGCAGCAGGAAGCCTGTGAGCAGTCAACGTTTACTACATGGTTTTCCCAGCTTTTTTATTCTGGCAGGGTACAATATCTTTAAGCGAATTGTAAGCCGTTTATACTCTAAAAACACCACAAAAAGATCTTAGTAATCGAAAGTTTTTGTCTACAAATTCGTTAATGCGAAATTATTAACTTTTTTGTAGGAAAAGTATTCCAAACAACAATCCTCAAACAATTTGCATACGTAAACTCAAAACATTATACTCAAAGACAAATTAAAATAGCTTTAATGATAATAAGCTAGATTGGCATTTCCTGTTTCAGCAATGTCTATAGCACGACGTGGACATATTGATCCTGCGCGCCCAATGTCACCGGGCAAGGCGTACTTACTATCGACAGCTAGACAGACGTGTACAAACTGGGTGTATCCAACCAATGCCGTTTGTAACACGACGCATAAAAGGCGGGTCCAGGCGATCCCTGCAATCGCCTGGACCCAGCTTCGGCAAAATCTACGCAATTTATGACATCTCAAAAAAATTCAGCTGTATTAACTTTAAAAAATATCAAAAATATTACCAAAAATACATTTCCTTGCAATTCTATAAGCGAAAACTTAAAAAATATTACCAAAATACAAATTTCAGCATCTGGGTGCCAGGCGAGGGTAGGAGCCACCTCACCCGACCCGCCTGCTCCACCGTAAATTGTTTGTCGTAAACTCCATCTACTGTCACTTTTAGGGCTAATCCGGGTTGCTCACTCTGTATTCTTAACCTTACGATGTTAGCACTGCAAAGGTGTTAAGAGCTGGAAGTGGTTGCTAAACTATTCATGAAACCTTACAACAATTCAAATATAACTAGATGTTACGGTTGAACCAACGTTGGTGTTTCTGTGTAGCAGAGAGGGGAGGGGACAAAAGGCAGAATCGCTGTCGCGACATCTTGCGATATTTGTTGCGACCCACAGCAGCGTCTGATTGTTCAGATGGTTGTTTGCGATTGTTGAAATTCAGTTGACCTGTACTATGCAGTTCGACCATGACGCTGCAGGAAATGCAAATCCACGCAGAAAGGGAAGACCTTCGCATTAAAAGCATGGAAATGGTGGATTACATCAGGGTGAGTGAGTATCTCCACGCGTGCATGTGTTAAGCGCGAGTTTGTATTAGTCTTAGACATCAGTCAGTTGTAGATTGTTTTTGTGGGATTCACGTGAAACTTTAGCTTTTTGTCATTGTACTTGGCGCTTGCGCCGATGGGCAGTTTCTTGCCGGGATTTTCTTCTTTTTGCTATTACCTGTTGGTGGCCGGCTGTGTGGTACAGCGGAGTGAGCAGGAATGTATGAAGCTGGTGGGACGGGTTCGACTCAAGCTCGGGTCAAACCGAAGTCTGGCACTTTTACAGCCTCCTTCTCAGCAAGGGTACAAGTATGAGGAAGCTCCACGCGCGGCGCTGCCACTGACTCGCCACCAGTGCAGCATTCACTGCGAAAGTAGTCAGCGTGGTCCACGGCGCAAGCAAGTCGAGATGGGCGGCGCAGACACTAAAAATCGAAAATATTTTCAGATGTTTGATATCTGGCAGTTCCATTGAAGTCAACAGTGACGCCATAAAGTGGCATGTAATCCCAGATCTCTCCACTGTTGATTGGCTTCATGGCACACCATGCACTCTCCTGGTATTTCTGTGGTCGCTGAGTTCAGCTCTGGCTGAATCTGAGCTTTCAGTTTCAGCGTTATTACTTGGTCCAAGACTAGATGGCACTTCCTTGTAGCTTTCCTAACATTGCATCACAATCACCCAAGTGCGGACTGCGATGTTAATATTCTGAACCCACTGGAACACTCAACTGCGTTGTGTATCAACATAAGCCATGTTCAATGAACACTTCATGCTCTGTTGTTTCCAAACAACTTTACCCAAGTCAAGTACTACTTATCTCAGCTGGCAATGACATGATTTTATCAGTTGTACGTATGGTGGGTAACCGTAGCGCCAGCAACCAATCCCGCCGGGCATTCTGGTCACGTGGCCGAACCATCGTAGCTGTGGCCTTGGTGACCATAAAGACATTTTAAGAGACCTCAACTGTTTCATCAGAACGCCGAGGTGGTCATAAATCGAGGTTTTAGTGTATTTTAGTGGTGGTTATGCAGAGAGGTTCTACTGTATTTTGAGAGACCGAAACGGCTCGCATGCGCAGCAGCGGTTAAGACGAGCTTGTAGTTTGCGGCCATTGCTAACACGGAGACTACAACTACACAGAAAATGTCGGTGTAATGTGAATAATATCGGTGTAATGTCTGTTGCAGGAGGCTGAAGCTAGCGGGTACAGCCTGCATCAAGTTCGAATTGCCTTGGAAGAGATCCGGATTGGCGGCATTGGGGGATCCCCGGCGCTCTGGCTTAAGGCCAACTGGGATGAAAAGATTAAAGAACTGATGTCTTGCGTGAGTCTGTGTGCAGCTGACTTGTGTCACATTAAATAACAATTAATGAGTTGTACTTAAGCGAGCTAAGCTTTCTAAGCAAATAGCTAAGCGAGCTAAGCTTTCAGCATGCAAGCAAATAGCTCAACTATCTGATTTGAGCTTATTTGCTTTGTTCGTACCATCGGAAATGTTACTTTTACTGCAAACTGAGCACATCATCGCACAAGGACGATGGGCTTCGACCAAGCTATTGCTATTTGTGACCGGATGCATCGCCTCCAGCTTCTCCGCGCGCTCCGTGTTCGGTTTTCCTTCCAACGTTGCTTTCGGCTTCGTTGTTGTTTCCTTTGCGGTTAATTTTTTTGCGAACTCTGTTTGTTTTCATGTTGGTTTTTGCTTTTTTTTGCTTCCGCGAATCTTTTTCTATGTATTCACCGCATTCAGTTTCGTATGCCCCTGCTAGTTAAAAGTTGATTTCAATCCTGCACACGCTAGAAGCCTTCCTAATTAAGACTGTCTCGTTTTAATGTTATTTCGACCTGTTACGAGAAATTACATGTTTTTTTATTGTGGTAATGGGCTGAAGCTATCCACATAGCAAATGAACCTTGGACACAACGTACTTTGCTTTTGAGTGACGCACAAACAATCCCACCATCGAAACCATTTGAAGTTCTGGTTATTGCTGTTTCACCTTCGACACATCGACTGCCCCCATATGAAAGTTGTTGGACATGGTTGTGAATCTTCTTTTTGCATTTTTATGTAGACATAGTTTTTGTCATAGTAACGTAGCGTGCTTTTTTCGAAATAGCCAACTGATTGTAGTTTACGCATTTTTCAAAAATCCCTTCAATTTTTGCTCTTCTGCTTCCGATGCTTTGATGAAAATATGCACTGTTCGACCACCAGTCAAAGCTTGAAACTGCTAATGATGTAATTCAAAAGATTTTGTAAGATATAAATTGGTTGTTTTTTTGTTTCAGACGTCACTTCCGTCTTATGACGATGCATCGGACCTGCTGACGTCATGCAATGGCAGTGTTGAAGAAGCTCGACAAACGCTGTTTGATCGCACGCGTGCGAAGGTGATCTATTTTTGTTTGCGTTTTTAACACGTTAGATTTAATTTCAAATGGAGATGCATGTTATCTCGTGACTGAAAAAAGTGTCACTGTTGATTCCGTAAGCAATGAATTTACGCTGCGTTGAACACGTCAAAGGGACAGAGTTATGGTGATCCGTTTGTAAAAATTTTGTTTTAGAAAGTATCGCTCTTAAAAATCTCAGCGAAAAGATTTGTAATTTGAAAGAAATAATTGAATTGAAAAAATCTTTGAAATATTCCTAACTCCGCCAACGAAGTGTTTCCCATTGAAATTTGTGAATTAACCGCGTCTTGTGTAAATTCAAAAATTTTAAGAGAATTTTTTTCAAATGTAACAACTTTTGCGTGGCGGATACTGTCAGTGTTCACCATGCAAGAAGTGTCGGACTACAACGTGTTATGTGATCTGTTGCAACAAATCTGAAGTTTGTTGCTCTGTCCGGGTTGACTTTTCAGTGTTAACGTTGTCGCTTATGCTCGATGATTAAAAGCGGAATTGTTCGCAGACACATAGTTACGCAGTTCCTTTTATATTTAATACCGAACGCAACGCTGGGAAATGCTTTTAAGTTTTGAGCAAATTCGCCAAAATCAAAGCTGGAAATGAAAGAGATGGAAACAAATGAAACCGGAGTGGTTTTGCAAAGTAGAATAAGAAACAAAGGAAAAACCAATAATTTGAAAGAAATTATATTTTTAAAGTGCTTTGCACGATTTCATTGGATCGTTAAGTTTTGAGTTGCGTTTAAAACTGATTATGTTTGAAGTTTAAATTCGGCATCACTTCTACTGAGCTTGTATCCCTTGTCAAGTTTACGCCATGCCTTATGGGCGGATGCGTCAATTTTATACGTAAGTGCTTGGTGCAATTCAATAAGATTTGGCGCCGAGGTACAGGGTTTCTCAACAGGGGCCCAGTGGCCCCCAAAGAGGAATCCATTTTTACGATTTTTTGTTATGAACAAATAGAGCGGCTTAGGTGGAGTTTGTTAGAGATACACAAGTGCAACATTTTTGCAACTGGTTTGAGTTAAACTTCGTTTTTTTTAAATTTGCACATCTGCTGAACTCTCCTCGGAAATTCCCGTGATTTGGTAACTGACCAGCTTGAAAGCACAGAATAGTGATATCCATGCTTGGATGATTACGCCCGGATGTCCTAAAAGCTTTCATGCCTGAATGTGTCTCACAGAAGCTCTTTCTTTAGCTTTTTTGGAACTTTTACTCCCGGTCTGCCTGATGGAGACTGTTTAACTCCCGTAACGAAACTTGTATTCTGTTGCTTTGTGTTGCGTAAGCCTAGCCATCTCCTAACACTGTATGTCCAGCTATGAAAAGCCAGCATCTAAAGGGGAATTTGCGTTGCGTTTAAACGGCGAAAGCGGTAAAGGCGTTTGTTGTTCGTCTCACCTTAAACCTTGAATTTTCTAGGTCGAAAAGCTTCATCTTAGAGAATTGCTCGATGAAGATACTATTCAGAAAGCTATGATTAGAAGCACTGGGGATTGGAAAGCTTTATTGAAAGCGTTGCAATTGCCTCTAGTTAAAGAATTCCATTATTCCTTAGGTAGGTACAGATGCTTCTCTCTCCTGTAGGTAATGAACAGTAGGCCAAGGCGCGTTTATGTCAACACTTTCGGAAAATCTCAAAGCAAGCCAACCATGGCTTACTGAATCAAACCAATGCGCAGTACACAGGAACTCGTTTCGATGCCTAAATAAACTTAGTTATTTGGCGGTTCTCTTTTTAATTAATCCATTATGAAGCTATCATTATAAATTAGGAGAAAAACTGAAACTTTATTAAAATTTGAACTTGACGTGTTCATTGATTCCTGCTCACGGCCGCTTGGGTTTAGAATATGCCTCAAAGAGCTTCTTTCAGTCGCAATGAAATGCAGAGGCTTTGAGACAATGTGTGAGACGCAAGCTTAAAATAATTTGTATGGTTATACAGAGTAGTTCTTGCCGAGCAAAGCGGTGGTCATGCATGTTAATGACATGCTATGAACTGATCGGAGCTGCGTTAATGCAGATCGAGCTAAAGCTAAGTGAGTAACCGCTATTCCGAGATGATTGTTTACAGACAGTTTTTATTGACAAGTATCTAAATTATAGGTTGGTTTTCTTTCAGATAACGAGGAGTTTGATGAAACGTTGCTAACCATCAACGACTTGCTTGCAATGAAGGACAAACTGGTAACAAACTTTTCACCTGTAATTCCTGTACCGTTTTGTCATGATTGAGATTTGATTATTACAAGATTTGATTGTTATCTTCTAACGCCCACTTGAAGAATTCGAAAAAAATTGGAAGTAGTTCTCAAATTTGTATTTATCGACTTCTACTTGAAAAACAACTGAGGATGCTTGCTCAGTAGGCAAAATATATACTTTGGTAAAATCAACGTGACCAATTCTTTGTGCAGAAGAGCTGCTTTCAATAGATAGCTGCGTTTTTAGCTGCTCATACGCGTTCCTTGTTTATTTGTTGCGTAAAAAGGTATTTGTTCGAGATTAGTTGAGCTTCTGCTGTTTTCCTTAACTTTTTGGACAGCTAAGTGTCGATGGCTGTGAGAAGAGCAAGGACCAGTACTCACGCAGTAGCCCTGCTCTGTCTTTCAGCTTCTTTAGTGAGAAACGAACCATGGATGTTCGTGTTGACTGAATCTTGCCATTATCAATTTTTTCTTGCAGCGAATGCAGCACGCCCTGATTGCTGCATTCTCGTTGCAAAGTGAAGCGGTTGCTGTTATGATGTGCGCATTGTTGTCACACTTCACTGCAGACGACCCAAACGTCACAGACGACGGTTCCGGTAGGTTGAATCTTGCTGCCGTTCTGTTAGAAATATCACGTTGAGTGGACCTGGGGGTGTGGATAAACAAATGTTAAAGCTAAACATCGCATATTTTACCGACAGTGTATTTAATTTTATTACGCGTTCCTAGCATCGAATCTTTCGTCCACTTAGTGGAAAAACTTGCTGCTACGTTTGGCAGCTTGATTTAGTTTCTGCGGATGTGGTCTGTTCATGTTATGCGGCTTAGCGTCCAGATGCTGCAGATGTGTTGTACCATTCAAGAAGTGATTGCCCAGCGAACACCAACACANGTGTATAGAGTGTGGTGCAGGAGTCTTCAGTGGACATCAGCCTATATTGGGGATGATGAAGAAGGGCTCTTGCCGCAATGTCCCTGTAACACAAAAGCATTGCGGAAACAACAACAACAAATAAAGAGCAAGAAACATTTGGTTTACAACATATACAGGACAAACAAACTTAAAGATATATTGGCATATAAACTAAAGCAATCGAATTGATGTTGTACAACCCTAATCTTCGATAATCCACAGCACCGTGCCTTCAATCAGCATATGCAGAAACTAGTTCGTTTTAACAACATTTTGAAAACAAATCGAAAGATTTTAGAAAAGAAAGGTCAATGCAGTCAAGGATTTATGGGCCAAGGTGCTTTACATGCCTTTTCCCTTTAGTTAGTGAAGCTAATTGCCAATGTCATCTACCTCTTTTAGCTCCAAGGATTGCATGACAGTGACTAAAGAAATTAGCAGGAAGGTTACGACATTGAAAAGCTCTGCATAAATTTGCCTATTTCGGGAATACTGATGTCATTCACTTTCAGAAAGTTTAACTTTTTGTACAGTGGAGAGACTCGCGACTTGAAAGAATTGTAGGTCATTGTTCGTTGCAAAAAACACTCAAGACAGTTTTTCCAGCTCGCCATCCAAGACACCAAATGCATTTTGGAGATGACAATCTCAATACATTATTACTAAGCGTATTCTCTTATAAGACACTTCAACACCGCTGGAGAGTTTTATTTCAAGGTTGTGTATGCGGTCTGACCAAGAAAATATGTGATTAATGTATGCTCCAAGGTACTTGCTGCAGGTCCTGTGGTTTATTTTACAGTCATTAGTTTTAACTTTAACATCATAAAGATTGGTTAGGTTTGTTGTTGATGAGCATATATGTGATTTTTACGTGATTTACAGACAACTTGTTCTATTGCATCCACTCATCAATTACTTGCAGCTCACAACTCTTAATTTGGTTGAGTCCACACTAGATATGGTCAACAATGTATCATCACCAAAAAGTGTAGGATTTTAAGTTTGACGATGTAGGAAGATCATCCACGTACAAACAAGAGTATGAGCCCAAAGGAAGAGCCCTGGAGAAGCCCCAAATTTACCTACCGGGTAACTGACCTTTTCCCCAACTACTGTTGGCTATAGCAGTGGTTGTCAACTTGTTAGTGATGTACCCTTTGGGTAAAATTTTGTCTATCAAGTACCTCTTCGCTTCAATCATGAGCGCATTAATTAGAAATGTACCTCTCGTTGTACTCTTGCATTAAAATTTCATTATGAAGACAATTAAAAAATTGGTGTACCCCTCAAAGCACCTATGCGTACCCCACGGGATACGCATATCTCCATTCGAGAACCACTGGGCTGCTGTGTTGTATTTCGCAAAAACTTTGATTGTGTCATATATATAGCTGGAGATGTTGACAATTCGCTTATAAAACCATATTGGTGTTCAGAGAAGATTGTGCTGTTCAATTTCAGTATGCAGTCGGATATAAAGTAGTTTTTCAAATATTTTGTGAATGAGTGAAAGGTCAGAGATTGGCCCGCAGTTGGCAACAAGATCTTTTTGCCAGCCGTAGATTAAGGACAACTTGTGCGTACACGCATATTACGGAATATATCAAGGGGTTTGAAATAGCATTTGCAGTGCGCTTGCTACTGTCACAATTTGGTTATGAAATTCATCATCCATGTTTTGTGGATTTCCAAACAAAAAACATGAGTAATGGTTTCTTTTACATCCAATAAATAAAAAAATGTGACAAATCAGCCGCATTTGTGGCCTTTGCACACACGGATCTGCGTGGGTTTCACATGAAACTAAAACAACATCACTGATTTGAGGCATAATTTTATTTTTGTTGCGCGGATTAATCGACGTGCAATTAATCCAGACATCTGCAAACATTTACAATTTGACTGCTTTGTTTTCAGACTCAACAACTGATCTCAGCACTTACGATTTGAAAGATTTTGTCGAAGCCGCCCAGTCTTTTCCAGATAACCTTGACGGAGCAATGAAGTACCTGAGGAATAGATGCATGCTCTGTCTTGAAACGTTTGCACGGAGCAAGGTAGACGGCGAATAGTTGTGGGAGGTTTTAAATTTTTTCAATACTTACCATACTGGTACTTCTGGTGGGAATCTCTTAAATAGTCATGCATTGTCTACAACGAAATAAACGTTTGTTTAAATTTGGCTGAACTCCTGTGTTGGGGTTGGTTTCGAAAGCGGTTGAATAAAGGAAAACCTTTGGTCCAATCTGGTGACGCAATTCAAAATTCGACCCACTCCCTACAGCCCCCTACAAGTAATGATCTTATCTTTTTGAAAATGTTGGATTGAAAACAATGCTTTCGAGATCATTCGCATTGCCGGTTTTTAAATTGTTATTCTCATCTTATTTTTATGTTTCATCAGGTTGAATGTATGACCACATGCACTGACAGTGAATGCAAATATTGTCATGAATGCCTGGCGCGTTATCTTCGTTTCAAAATAAACGTAGGCCACATCCGGGACATCGTTTGTCCCGTGTGCAAAATGCCTGATATCGACGCTGACGAAGAAGCGGCGACGAACTACTTCAACTACTTGGACGTGGTGGTGAGTTTTTCAGCGTCAGAAACGCATGCTTCGGTTTCGGAGCAGGTTCTTGATCAATGGCGCCAACATACGCTGGCTTGTTGTTACCCCCCATACCAGGGGTCGGTATCCTGCGGCTCTTTAGCGCTTCTGAAGTTGCTCTTTCTGGATTTGACAAAACTTGGGATTTAAATTTGCATTTTATTATGATTACTGAGGTTTAAGTTGAGTACAATTTAGCTTGTGTCCATATGAAGTTGCATGAAAAATAAAACGACGTCAACGTTTTGTGGCTTCTCGCCGGTCATATCTGCTGGAGGATGAAGCAGAATGGCTCTTTTGTTGAAAAAAGTTGCCGACCCCTATCCCATACTGATGTTAGAAGATTGAAAGTAATTGCTTAAACAGCTGAGAAAATAATTATGCAAACAATTTTCCTTATAAAGATATAACTACGTTAGAAATATCGTGTACACTAATCGCATAAGTGTAATTTTAACAGTCCTGAAGACCTTGTCAACCAGTGTTTTGTTTCACCGAAAGCAGAAATTACAGGCTTACATTGTTTTATTCAAAAACCTAGCTTATGTCTCCAAAACTTTTGTGTCAACGCTGTTCCTCAAATACACATGCTGCAGAAAAATGCGAGATTATTGGGTGTTTAATGGTTTCTTTCCGTTGTTTGTGAAACGCCCGTTGTTTAATGTGGTGCTGATTCCCATTCCAGATCCGCAACAGACTGGACGATGAGTCCCACGCTCTCTTCCAACAGAAGCTACGTGACCAGACCCTGATGAAAATGCCAAACTTCCGATGGTGTTCGCATGTGAGTACACGAGTTAATGTGAGTTCGCATGTGAGTACACGAGTTAATGTGAGTTCGCATGTGAGTACACGAGTTAATGTGAGTTCGCATGTGAGTACACGAGTTAATGTGAGTTCGCATGTGAGTACACGAGTTAATGTGAGTTCGCATGTGAGTACACGAGTTAATGTGAGAATTTGAATGGTGTTGTTGGAAATGTCTGGTTCTGGTGTTGTTTTTAAACGGAAAATGTTTCGGTAATTTTTGTTTTAATAAACTTTGTGTTTTCATATTGCTGAGAAATTGTTCTTCTGGATCTTCCAAACAAAGCTCTCGCGAATGGATAAATAACATTCGGTATCACGTCACAGACCCGAGCATCGCACCAGCGCAAGCGATTACGCAACAACCTAACTCCGCTCCAGCGCAAATGCGTGAAAAACTAAACTGATAATTTCTCGGCTGCCAACTTGGAAAACAAAAAGTTGTAAAACTGATGCTGGTTTCGCACTGAGGTCGCCGCCGTGAAGCTGCAGCAGGAAATGTGTTTTGTGCGAATAATGCGAGTTTACGTTGATGCAGTGCACGAATGGGTTCTTGTACGAGCGAGAAGAAAACAACTTGAGAATGGTCTGTTCCGCTTGCCGCAAGGTACGTCGCTGCTGCCGTGATACGGTGTGTTGATTATGAACTTGTTCAAAAACTGTATGAACCGTTTACGACGCACTGTTTCACATGCCGCTGATTTTCTCGACCTCCAATCACAGGTAAATATTAAATTGCGTGTTTTAGCATTTGTTGTTATTGTTTGTTCAGGGGGTTGTGCACGATTTTCCTGTTGTTGGGGGGATGGGACGCCCGGCCAGTTTTTATGGGAAGTCTGTTTTGGTCGCACTCCAAAAACTTTCTGCAGCTTTTGTAAAAAATACATGTCACAAACGTATTTTCCGCGGTGCTGCTGTTATACATGGATCATAAGAAAATATTACGAAGCTAGAGAAGGAATTATGGAGTTATGCTAAAAAACTGTTCTATGCAAACTTTGAGCCGATTACGTTTCTTGAAATACACTGGTAATCTCGGTAGTTCTACTTCTTGAACCTTTTTATTGCAAAGATGCTTGGGACAGAAAAGGTCACTGTTCCCAGAGAAACGAGTGTTTTTGACCCCCTGAATCCTGGGATTTGCCCAAGTTGGGCAAGTAATAACTCGGCAGTAGCTTGAGTTAGAGAGATGTTCAAACCCTCTAAAGATGCGGAAAGCCAGTAGTACTTTCGATAAGAAATTGGGAAGTTTTGGATTAAGCTTTTTGTGGGTGACGTCATATCAGGGGTAGGTTTAGACTTTTTTGGCTTGCGTCATCAGGTCCTGGGCCCAACCGCAAGAGGGAGCCTTTTGTTTCTCTTAAAAAAATAGGCGTAAATTACTGGTACACAGTATAAACATTGCAGCTGACTGAATGCTGCTGCCGAAGTAAGGAAGACTGAAATCATTGAGCGTTCCTCAGTGGTCGGTCACAAATTGATGTGAAGTGTTACTGCTACGAAGCTTGCGATTCAATTTGCCAGGAACGATTTTTTCACCCATTCACTTAAATCTTGCTGCAAAACCCACCGTTGCTTTGTTACTTGCTGTTGCGAAGATCGTTACGTCACTGCTGGAGTTCCGTTTCTATTGTTAGGCTGGACTTCCTCCTGCTTTTTAGCTGTGTTTTCTTTCTCATCTTTTTGGCAAACCAGTTGTTTCCAATGGAAGAAACCCATTGTGAAATCGCATGCGTGGTCTTTTTTGACGGGGTGACGGCAATTGCTTGAATTTGCTTCTTGTCGGGGCCTTTTTAGGTGATCACTCCTTGCCCAAAGAATGTTACAACGATTCACTCAGTAACCGTGGATCAACCACCCAACCTTTCCATTGAGAGGCGGTCACTTCTGCACTGAGCTATCGCCACCCATGGTCTCTTTAATTTTGATCAACTCACTGACACAAAAATGCGCTAAATCTAAAACAAAAGCTTTTTCTTCAAAAGTAAAAAAAAAAAAAAACTATTTCAAATAGTTTT